>Ga0265331_10000893_pt1 | contig 24230 bp, 22 predicted proteins | sample 41923metaG_FD_202088 | JGI IMG/M metagenome (GOLD analysis project Ga0265331, IMG submission 202088) | Rhizosphere microbial communities from Carex aquatilis grown in University of Washington, Seatle, WA, United States - 4-19-23 metaG | ecosystem: Host-associated > Plants > Roots > Rhizosphere... | reverse complement strand
GGCTGGTCGCTTACGAAGGATCAGCTCGCGGCGCTCGATGACGCCAGCGATACGCCGGCGGCCTATCCGGTCTGGCACCAACGCGGCTTTCCTTCGCTTTATGAAAAAGCGCGTAGACGATGAAAAGAGAGAGGCGCGGGCGCCGGGCGAGGGGACGCGTTTCCGCCTCGCGGCTTCCTGCCGCAGAGAGGCTCAGCCGCGTCCCCTCGGCGGGAAACAGGTTGACAACATACTAAAATAGTATGAATATAGACTTATCCGCTTGCCCTCCAAGTCGCAGCGAGCCTCGGAGCGGCTTGGGCGCACGCCCGGTAGGGCGCAAATAAAGTCGATAGATTCTGGATCGTCCATCCGGCGAAAGTCGCGGGTTCGGTCCTTAATTGCTGGGGGCTCGCAATGGGCAGGACGGCGGCGCGTTGGGCTTATCTTTTGCTTTTGAGCGCCACAGCGCTCGCCGGCGTGGCAGCCGCCCAAGAGGCCTCGGAGAGCAAGCCCGTCGCGCTCGTGCGGCCCCATTGGTCCTATCAACCCGTCCAAAATCCGCCTGTTCCCGCGGTGACGCAGACGAGCTGGGTGCGCAGGCCGATCGACGCATTCGTCCTCAGGGCGATCGAGGCGAGGGCTTTGACGCCGTCGCCGGACGCCGATCGAGCCGCTTTCATTCGTCGCGCGACTTTGGATGTCTGGGGCGTGATCCCGACGCCAGAGGAGGTTTCGGCCTTCGTCAATGACGCGGCGCCCGACGCCTATGAGAAGCTCGTCGATCGCCTTCTCGCATCGCCGCGCTATGGAGAGCGGCAGGCCCGGCGCTGGCTGGATCTTGCGCGCTACGCCGACAGCGCGGGATTTCAGGGCGATGAAACGCGGCCCAATTTCTATCGCTATCGCGATTATGTGATCAACGCGTTCAATGGCGACAAACCCTTTTCGCGCTTCGTGCAGGAGCAGATCGCCGGTGACGAGCTCGCGCCGGGAGATCAGGACGCCCTCATCGCCACGGGATTTCTCGTCAGTTTCCCGGAGAATGTGAACGCGCGCGATCTCGTCTTGAGAAAATACCAGGTTGCGACCGACATCACCGACACCGTCGGCTCCGTCTTTCTGGGCGCGACGATCGGCTGCGCCCGCTGCCACAATCACAAGACCGACAAGATCAGCCAAAAAGACTATTATTCCTTGCAGTCCTTCTTCGCCAATGTGAGCGTCGACGAGCGCGTGCCCGTCAAGACGCAGGGCGCTGCGGAGCTTCAATTCAAGGCCGCCCAGGAGAAATACGACGAAGCCACAAAGGCCATCAAAAACAGACGCAAGGAAATCGTCGCGCAATTCAGGGACGTCTTGTCCGCCTTCAACAAGGAACGGTACGAGCCGAGCAGCCAGCCGCACATTCTGAAGCCCGAAAAAGAATGGGACGCGTTCGATCGCTGGATCAACAACCGCGTAACGATCAACTCCACCGATGATCGACTCGGAATATTCCTGCGCAATCTGCCCGACGATGTCTATGCTCGCTTCTCCGTGAAAGGTCCGGACGACGACCTTCCTGGTCCGAAGATCACGCTGTCTCACGACGAATTCCGAAAACTCGCCGACGAATACAAGCGGCTGACGGAAGATCTCAAGAAATTCGATCATCTCAAGCCGACGGGATCGAACACGCTCACAGCGGCGACTGAACTCGGACATGCTGATGCGCCCCCCACACATGTGTTTTTCGGAGGCAATCACCAGCGGCCGCTCGAGGAAGTGCAGCCGGCGTTCCCGGAGGCCCTTGCATCCGAAGCTCCTGTGATTACGCCGACGGCGACGTCCTCCGGCCGCCGCCTGGCTCTCGCCAATTGGATCGCGAGCCCGAGCAACCCCCTCACGGCCCGTGTCTACGTCAATCGTGTGTGGAACGAATATTTCGGCAAGGGCATTGTGGGCACGGTAAGCGATTTCGGAAAGGCTGGGGACAAGCCCACAAATCCTGAATTGCTGGACTATCTCGCTTCGAGTTTTGTCCGCGACGGCTGGAGCGTGAAAAGTCTCCACCGGCAGATATTGCTGTCGAGCGTCTACCGTCAATCTTCCGAATTCCGCGAGGACGTGTTCAAAGTTGACCCCGACAATAAGCTCCTCGCCGTGTTTCCGCGCAAGCGCCTGGATGCGGAGCAGATCAGGGATTCGCTCCTTGCAGCCTCCGGAAAGCTCGACGCTCGCATCGGCGGACCTGCAGTGTTTCCGCCCATCCCAGCGAATCTGAACGCAAGATCGGCATGGGACGTTTCGAAGGACGAACAGGATCAAAACCGTCGCAGCATCTATGTCTTCTCGCGCCGAAGCATCCCCTATCCGCTCCTGGAGACCTTCGACCTCGCAAACGCTCAACAGGTGCACAGCAAACGCGACGTGACGACGACGCCACTGCAAGCGCTCACTCTGTTCAACGCGGATGTCGTGTTCCAGTGGTCGCAGGCGCTCGCTGGCCGGGTGATCGGCGAGGCCGGCTACGACGAGTCCGCGCAGTTCGACCGTCTCTATGAAATTCTGTTCGCCCGCAAGCCCGACGCCTCCGAGAAGGCGGTCTTGTCGGAGTTCCTTGACGCTCAGCGCAAGGTGCTCGCGGAAAAAGCGACGAATGGAAAACTCACTCTCGCGCTTCCGGTCGGCAAGGACATCCGCACGCCGGACCCGGTTCGGGCCTCCGCCTTCGTGGACCTCGTGCACTCCGTCGCGAATTCAAACGAGTTTGTCTACCGGTTCTGACAGGCCGATCTAGTGCTCACATACAGGAGCGGATTCATGGGTAAGACTTCTCGTCGTGACTGGCTCTACGGCACGGCCCGCGGCCTCGGCGGCCTGACTCTGAATGGTCTCATGCCTGACGGCGGCATTTTCTCGATCCCCGGCGCGCTTGCCGCGTCGACGGTCGATCCGCTATCGCGACGAGAGCCGCATTTCGCGCCGAAAATAAAGTCGGTGATCTGGCTACACATGGACGGCGCGCCAAGCACGCTTGATCTCTTCGACTACAAGCCCGACCTAATCAAATTGGCAGGGCAGGATGTGCCGGAGAACTTCCTCAAGGGAATCAAGACTGCCGGACAAGGCGGCGTCGGCAAAATCTTCGCGTCGAATCGCACCTGGAAACAGCATGGACAGAGCGGCGCGTGGTTCTCCGATCTTTTGCCGAATTTGGCGGAACATGCCGATGAATTGGCGTTCATCAAATCCAGCGTCACCGTTGGAGCGACACACGATATCTCAATCCTCAAGCTGAACACCGGCGACGTCAGTCCTGGGCGGCCGTCGCTGGGAGCCTGGATTTCCTATGCGCTCGGTTCCGCCAACGCCGATCTTCCGCCTTATGTCGTGCTCTACGCCGGCGAAGCGGAGCCGAGAGGCGGCTCGGTGAACTGGAGTTCCGGGTTCCTGCCCGCCGTTTATCAAGGGACGGCGTTCCGTTCGGGCTCCTCGCCCATTCTTTATCTCGATCGTCCTGAGCTGGTTTCGTCGTCGGAACAACGCGCGAATCTCGACTTCCTCCGCCGGCTGAACGAACGCAAGTCGCAAGGCTACCCGGAGGACACCGAGCTTGCGGCGCGCACGCGCTCTTACGAGCTCGCTTACCGCATGGAGGCCACGGCCCCCGAGGCCGTCGATCTGAGCAAGGAGACCGAGGCCACCAGAGAACTCTATGGATTGAACAACGAGGCGACGCGGGAGTACGGCACGATTTTGCTGCGCGCCCGCCGCCTCGTCGAACGCGAGGTGCGTTTCATTCAGGTCGTCTCGTGGCCTTTCGACAACGCCGGCGTCGATTTCAGCAATTGGGACGCACATTCGAAGCTCGAGGAGAATCATGGCGCACGCTCAAGAGCCGTGGACAAGCCAATTGCGGGACTGCTGACCGACCTCAAGGCGCGCGGGTTGCTCGAACAAACTCTGATCGTGTGGACGTCCGAATTCGGTCGCACCTCCTACGGGCAGAGCGGCGACGGCCGCGACCATAATCCTTGGGGCTACACGCAGTGGCTGGCTGGTGGCGGCGTCAACGCCGGCTATACGCACGGGTCCACCGACGAGATCGGGTTGAAGACCGTCGAGAAGCCGGTCGAGACTTACGATCTGCATGCGACGGTGCTTCAGCTCCTGGGACTGGATCACCTCAAGACAACCTTTTCACGAGCAGGGCGCGCGGAGCGGCCGACCGTGGTTTACGGTCAGGTCGTGAAGGAGTTGCTGGCGTAGTAGTCGCGCGCGCCGTTTGAGCCGCCAGGGGTGTCGGCGAGCCTGTTCCAGGCATCGCAACAATGGTCGACGATGTCGTCATAGGCTTTGAACAAGCGCTTCGAGAGCCCGTTGTCGCGCAGGCTAGGGACAAGACCCCCGCTGAACGCGACGCATGGGCTATCATGACCCGATCCCGCAATCCCTGATCGGGCTTCTGGGATCGTACGCGCCCATCCTCAGTGGATACGCCGTTCGACTCGAGGAAAGGGCGATCCAGCGGATCTGTTAGGCGTCCCGCTCGCAAGTGACATAGTAGAAGCGCGCGCTCTGGTCGGGCCGCCGGCTACTGGCCTCGAGCTTCTCTTCGACGCAGATCTCGCAAAAGCCGTGGTCTTGCAGGAGCGTTTGGATCTCCCTGGCCGCGAAGTGGTGCGTCTCATAAAGGACGCGGCCACCCTCGTCGCGCGAAAGGTAAGTACCGTATTCACCCGTGTGAGGCAGATCTTTAACGTAGAGCTCGGCATAACTCGGGTTGATGTCGTCGGATAATCCGGAGAACGAGATCGTTAGCTTGCCCTTGGGGGTGAGGGTTTCACGGATGTTCGTCAAGAGCCGGACGCGATCGGAGGCGTCTCCCACAACGGAGGCGACAAGCTGACAGACCGCTCCGTCGAACTGCCTGTTCCCGAGCTCTAACCCTGAAAGGCTCGCAACGTCGCGCACGTAGAACTCGGCTCCTCGCACATCGCGGAAATCACGTGAGAGGGCTTCGATCGCCGCCGGATTGATGTCGATGCCGACAACCGAATATTCCCTTTCGAGGAGTAACCGCGACGCGCCGCCCGTCCCACAGCCAACATCCAAGACGCACGCCGGACGCGATAGCGCGGAAAGCCAGCGCTCTATATGGGGCATATGCGTTTTGGATGGTATCTTCGCCGGATCGTAGTCGGCCCAGTCATTTCGGCTTCGCGCCCGCATGGCGATACGCTCACTGTGCGTCCTATAAGAGTTCTTCGAATGCCTCTAATGTTACATGAGAACAGCACACCCACACAATTTGAACGGTTTGGCTTCAATTTCGCAGGGCTGCAAAGCTGGATTTCGCGCGCTTTCGGATTCGACCGTGGCGCCCCCTGCTCGAGGCCAAAATCTCCGCGCTGTTGAAATAGCCGCGATCCGTGACCAGCCTCCTTCCCGCCAGCGGGAGCGCTTTCGACGCGCGCCGCTACACACTCTGAGGGCTCGGCGTTTTACGCGAGCTCGGCGTTCATGCCGGGGAGCAAGGCAGTTTTGGCGGCTTGACGGCGACGGTGGCGCGCTTTAAACATATTAAGTCGATCGACTTAGGAGACATACAAATGCGCGCTTCAAACGCCGCTCTCGCCATCTTCGCTTTCGTCGCTTCACCAGCTCTTGCCGTCGAGGGCGCTCCTGTCCCGTCGGCGGCGAAGGGCGTCGTGCAAAAATACGCGTTGACGCTCGACGGCGCCAAGAAAGCCGCCACCGCCGCCGAGGCCGAGGCTCTGAAGAACGGCTGGAACGTCGTCATCGCCATCACCGATGACGGCGGAAATCTCCTCTATTTGCAGCGCCTCGACGGCACACAGGCGTCTTCGAGCGAGACAGCGGCACGCAAGGCGCGCACCGCAGCGCTATTTAAGCGTCCGACCAAGGCGCTGGAAGACGCGGTCGCGGGCGGCCGCGTCAGCTTGTTGAGCCTGCCCAATGTCACTCCACTGGAGGGCGGTCTGCCAATTCTCTATAAGGGCGAAGTCATCGGCGCGATCGGCGTCTCGGGCGCTCAATCTTCGCAGGACGCTCAGGTCGCGAAAGTCGGAGCCGACACGATCGCGCAATAGTGAAAAGCGGGTGGGTTCCGGTCGCAAACGCGACCGGAGTTCCCACTGACTAATGCGTGCGAGCTTGGCGAAAGAGTTCTCCTCGTGCGCCGGCAGAAATTGACCAGCGCGATGCGTTCTCGCAGATGTCTCCATGCTATCCCAGAATGCGGCAATGACCGCCTCTCACGTCAGCGCACTGTGCGCCCGCGTTTCGCGCGGTCTGTTTACGCTGATCACATTGCTCGCCCTCGCGTCGCCGGCACTCGCGGAAGCGACAGTGCGCGTCGGCGTCATCGGCGGGGAAGACGAGGAATTATGGAAGGTCGTGACGGCGCAGGCCGCAAGAAGCGGCTTGATCGTCAAGACCGTCGTGTTCAACGACTACACGCAACCCAACGAAGCGCTGGAGCGCGGCGACCTTGAGGCCAATGCGTTTCAGCACAAGCCCTATCTAGACAACCAGATCCGAACGCGCGGCTATCACATCGCGCCTGTCGGCTACACGGCGGTCTGGCCCATTGGCCTTTATTCGCGAAAGGTCCACACCGTGGCCGACTTGCCGAACGGCGCAATCATCGGCGTTCCCAATGATCCGTCGAATGAAGGGCGAGCGCTGAATCTGTTGCAGCGTGTCGGGCTCATCAAATTGCACGAGGGAGCCGGAATTCTCGCGACTGCAACGGACATCGTCGACAACCCCAAGGGACTCAGGATCAAGGAGCTTGACGCCGGCGTCATCGGACGCTCGATCGACGATCTCGCCGCCGCCGTCGTCAACACCGACTGGGCGATCAAATCCGGCCTTAAGCCGGAGTCCGATCGCATTGCCCAGGAACCTCTCGCGGACAATCCTTACCGCAATTTCATCGCCGTGAAGACTGGCCGCGAAAACGAGCCTTGGGTCCGCACGCTCGTCGCGGCATATCAAAATGATGTCGTAAAGGATGCGCTCGCAAAAATATTCCGTGGGGCGGGCCAGCCGGCGTGGTGAGCTGCGCCGGGTTCCTTCATCGTCATCATCGCACGCAGGTTCGGATTGAACAAGTCGACGTCCATATCCATTCAATCGACCCTCGAATATCCGCCCGTCGTTCGGCTGATCGAGGTGACGAAGCGCTTCGGCGCGACGACGGCTTTGGACGGCGTGTCGCTCTCGATCCGGCGGGGCGAGATTCTCGGTCTCATCGGCAGGAGCGGCGCCGGAAAATCCACGCTCATTCGCTGTCTCAATGGCCTTGAACGTCCCGACGGCGGCGTCGTCGAGATCGAAGGCCGCGCCATCTCTGCGCTGAGCGAGCGGGAGCTCCAGCCGATGCGCCGTCGGATCGGCCTCGTCTTTCAGCACTTCAATCTTTTATCGGCGAAGACCGCAGCCGAAAACATCGCTTTACCACTGAAGATCGAAGGTCAACCGCGCGCCGCGCGCCAGGCTCGCGCAACCGAATTGCTTGAGTTGATCGGCCTTGCCGACAAGGCTGACGCCTATCCTGCTCAGCTTTCCGGTGGCCAGAAGCAGCGCGTCGGCATCGCTCGCGCGCTTGCTGCACGCCCGGCATTACTGCTTTCGGATGAAGCGACGTCGGCTTTAGATCCCGAGACGACGGACGCGATTCTAGACTTGCTGCGCGACATAAACCGCCAACTCGGCTTGACCATCCTTCTCGTTACGCATGAGATGAGCGTCCTGCGCGCCCTCGCCGATCGCGTGGCGGTGCTCGACGGCGGACGTATCGTCGAAACGGGGCCGACATGGCGAATTTTCGCTTCGCCGCGCGCCGCGACGACGCGCAGCCTGCTGAGGGCTTTTCAGCCGGCATTGCCGACCGAGCTCGCGGGGCGCCTTGCGGACGGCGTCGGAAAACGGACCGTTCTCAAGGTGATCCTCGTCGGCGAGCAGGCGCGTGCGCCGCTGCTGGCGGATCTAGCGCTCGCCACAGGCCTGCGCGCCGTTTTGCTGCATGGCGGTGTCGATCGCGTGCTTGGCGAAGCGGTCGGCGCGCTCTTTCTTGAAGTCGATGCACGCGACCCAGAAACATTTTCGGCGTCGCTGGAGTTTCTGCGCGGGCGGGCGCATGCAGTGGAGGCGATGGGTCATGTCGTTGACGATGGTTGAATTGATCTTACAATCACTCGTCGAGACGCTGGTTATGACGGGCGCCGCCGGAATCATTTCGCTGGCGCTGGGACTTCCGCTCGGGCTGCTGCTTGTCCTGACCGGCCGGGGTGGCGGCCTCGAGCGGGTCTGGCTCAACCGCCTGATTGGCTCGCTTGTGAACGCGGTCCGCGCCGTCCCGTTCATCATTTTGCTAGTCGCGGCGATTCCGCTCACACGTTCGATCGTCGGCACGTCGATTGGCGTCGCCGCGGCAATAGTTCCCCTATCGATCGCCGCGATTCCCTATTATGCGCGCATCGCCGAACTGTCCTTTCGAGAGGTCGATCCCGGGTTGATCGAGGCGGCCCGAGCAATGGGCGGGAGTCGATGGACGATCATTTGGGAAGTGCTGATCCCTGAAGCGATGCCGGGTCTTGCGAGCGGATTCACGGTGATGCTGGTGACGCTCGTCGGCGCTTCCGCGATGGCGGGAGCGGTGGGTTCGGGTGGGCTCGGCGATCTCGCGATCCGCTATGGATATCAGCGTTTCGAAACCGCCGTAATGATCGTTGTCGTCGCCGTGCTCATCGCACTCGTGTCCGCGTTGCAATGGGCCGGCGACAGAATCGCCGCGAGCTTCGACAAGAATTTGCAGTCAGGCGTCGAACTCTGAAGATCGCTCTTACCTTCTTTGCCAACGAACCGCCGAGGAGCGAAATCAAAATGAAGGTGACATGTCGCTTCGTGCTTCTCCTTTGTGTCGGCCTGTCGGCCCTTCGTCCAGCTTGGGCGCGAGACGTCGTGCGCGTGGGAATCTCTCCGGATCCCGGCGTATTTGCAGCGCTTGACGCCAAAACGAAAATCGCGTCGGGGGCCACGGCCGAAATTTTCGAAGCGATCGCCAAAGACATCGGCGTCGATATCGAATATGTCGTCGTCGCGGGCGCCGGCACGAATCCTTACGTCGCCGCCCTGAATGACGGCAAGATCGACGTGATCGCCAACACCTATCAGATGACGCCGGATCGGCTTGCTCAATTCGACTTTTCGGAGCCGGTGTTTTCTTACGGCGAGACGATGGTCGTTCAAAAGAACGATCCAAACGACTACAGAACGGCGGCGGATCTGAAGGGTTTGAGAGTCGCCGTGATTGCGGGATCGAATTACGTTGATATCGCCAAGAGAATCGGCGCGGAGCCGGTGGTTGGAGGCTCGCTCGACGGCGCGGTGAAAAGCGTGGAGGACGGGACCGTCGCGGCGGCGATGGGTACTGCGCCGACGCTAAAATTTCTCGTTCGAGGGGGGGCCTACGCAAACGTCCGAATTCCGGCGGAGTATGTGTCGCGCGACATTTTGCCGGCAGGATTCGGCGTGCGGAAGGGTGAAACGACGATTCTACATAAAATCAATGCTTCCCTTAGCAGGCTGAAGGCGAATGGAACGGTTGCGAAGCTTTTAACGCGCTACGGATTTGATTGATCATCGCGAGGCCTCCAGCAAAGGAGTCGAAGAAAACTTGGAAGGACGAACATCGTAGGGGCGCGGCGAATGGTTGTCGCGGCAGGGGCGCTCAGCAATAAGCGCCCGCGAACCCTTGGGCACCTGGACGCTCGCGACCTTTGCGAGCTTCTGGAACCTGCGACGTCGACGTTCTCTTCAAACGAGTCCGCTCATCCCGGAGGTGCCGCTGTGGCGTTGCGGTTAATTGTAAGAATGCGCTCGTTCACGCACGCTGCTGCAGCATATTTGAGAATCGTTTGGCTCCGGATTATCAAATATGCTGCAATATTGATAACCCCTCGCACGGCCTTGGGATGCCGAACATGGGCGCCGCGAGCTCGCTGAAGCGAGTGCGGTTTTGACCGAGCGTTTTGCATCGGAGCCAGTCAAGCATCGCCGGTCCCTGGTGCTCAACGAGCGAGACTGCGGCGAGCAGGGCAGGGCGTCGCCAAAGCGGCAGGATCGGCCTCGCCGGGGAAGGAAGGTTGATCCGGCGATCTGCGACAAGGGCGTCGATTTCCGGAACGACGACGCCAAGAAGCCGGGTCTTCCTCACTTCCTGTTGCAACTACAGAGGAAGCAGGCGCGCGCGGAGGAGTTCGGGCCCAGCTCGACCATACATTGTTCGTTTGAGCGATTTCAGGCGGTTGATCTGCCCTTCCGTTTGGCGGTTGCTCCATGGCTCAGTGATCGCATTTCTCACTGCGTCGATGTCTCTCTGCGCCGTGCGAGCGAAACGTTGCATCGCATACAAGCCGACTTCTGGGCGTCTTTCAGCCAGCCGCCAAGCTTGCTGACGCTCTTGCTTTTGAGCATGCCCCTGAAGCGCATGGCGAGTTGACGCATTGTCGCGAACTCCGGCCAGTCCTTTTTCATCGCATCGACTTTGGCCGCTTGATTAGCGGTCAACAGTTCACGCGGCTTGATGCAGAGCGCGGCGGCAACAATCGGCGAGATCGAACGGCCGCTCGCGGGATCGACAGGTCGCGAATTCGGAACAGCCGATGTGGCCTTCACTGTCTCGCATTTCAGATTGCGCCATTTCGCCAGCAGCCGCTCGAGGTTTGAGAAACTGCCTGTGTAGGCGCGCCATTTCTGCTCGCCGGTGCGCACGTCATAGGCGGTCATGTAGCCGCGCACGCCGAGCTCAGCGCCGGAGCTGCCGATGAGGACGACATCCTTGAACACATGCGGAGCGACGGTGAGCGTCGACCCGACCTTGTAGTCGGAGTTTTCGACCTTCCAATAGAGCTGGCTGGTGTCGGCGTTCAACGCGATGACATTGCCGTCGAGCAGGGTCTTGATGATGAGCGAGGGAGTCTTGCCGTCACCCGGCCAATATGTTTGACGCCACCGCCACGCCGGCAGGCGTGCGGAAAATCCGGCCTCCTTGTCCCAGACGGCTTTCCGGGTCCGGCGCGCCCTCCCTCTCCCCACTGTGACAACTCATGCATCGGGCAAGCGAGGCGACGTAGAGGCCACGTCGAAGCGGATCCGCGAGGCTTGCATCACTGAAAGGCGCTTCTGCGCCGGGAATAGGGTGACGCGGTTCGAGCCCTCCGCGCCGCTCTTGTGGGGGCAGGTCTGATTTCAGGGGAGGCACAGAGCGCACAAAGGCGACCACGGCGTCGAGATCGCTTGCGGTCAGGGCCCGATAGGACTCCGACGGCATGACGGGCGCCAGCCGCCTTTTTGGGCCGACGCCGCTCCCGATCGCAGCCTTAAGCTCGGAATCTGACCATCGCCCGATCCCGCTCTCCTCGTCGGGCGTGATTGATATTCGATCCCCGCACGGAATAGTCCTTGTCGGTAAAGAGCTGGGATCCACCTGAGAACCTTCGGGTGCGGTCATATCCCTCTCTGGAGCGCGTCGAGTGACAGTTGTCGCAAGCCATGAGCGCTTCGACGAGGTACTGCCCGCGGTCGGGAAGTGAGGCAGCCTGGGCGAAGTGACAAAGAAGCATCCCGCAGACTGTACCCAGGCGCCGCAGATCTCGCCGTCCCTTTGCGCGGCGGAAGAGCTGCCCAAGGCAGTGAAGGCCGGCAATCACGCCCTTCTTTTCTCCCTCGATTTTCTGCTGCGCAGAGGCGCATGCTCGAGAGGGTCAATATGCCGAAACCCGAAGACTGAGTCGCCTCCAAGCCTTCCCGCTGGCGTCGGGATAATTTTCCATTATGTATAAGCCAGGGCTTAGTTTCAGTGGATTGTCGTCGGTCGAATCCAAATGGGCGCGCGAGGCGAAGCGCTTGTCTCAAGACTGGGTCGGGTGAGCGGCGTCATGTCGAACGAAGGAGAACTCGAATGATTCTAGGTAAAATGCTCGCGACCGGACTGGTCGCCGGAGGATTCCTTGTCGGAGGAGCGTTCGTCGCGTCCGTCCCGGCGCATGCGGAAAAATCCGCGATCAAGGCGCTCGACACGGATCATGATGGGACCTTGGACCTGGACGAAGTGACCAAGGCGGCGCAGGCCGTCTTCGATCGCTTGAACAAGGATCAGGACGACACGCTCGATATCAAGGAGCTTGGCGGGCGGGTCAAAGGGAAGGAATTCGCCGCCGCCGATCCCGACAATGACAAAACGCTTTCGAAAGAGGAGTATGTCACGTTAGTGACGAACCTCTTCAAACAGGCGGATACGGAGGGCGACGGCAAGCTTGACGCCAAAGAGCTGAATTCGAAGGCAGGGCGCGCGCTCTTGCGCCTGATCCGCTGAGGGGCGGACCAATCTGTGTCGCCAAGCTCTGCTGACGCCCGTCGTCAGCAGAGCGCGTCGCGTCAGAGCGCATTGAAGATGGGATGCTGCAGAGCGCATCGCCAAAGCGCAACGCTCTCAAAGCAAATAGGATGCGGGGGTCTAGAATGAGGGCGTGCATTTGCGGATTGGCGGTCTTGCTCGCAACGAGCGTCGCGGCTGCGGCCGAAAAGCCCGTGCGCTTCTGGAATCTGACGAGTGAAACCGTAAACTCCTTGCGCCTCGCGCCGACCGGGACAAAAGACTTCGGACCCGATTTGACCAAGGGCGACTCTGATGGCGCCGTCGATCACGACGAGCGTCTGGCGATCAAGAGTTTGACGCCGGGAACCTACGACGCCTCGGTCGGCTTCAAGAGCGGCCGCGCCTGCCAGGTCCAAGGCCTCAAGATCGAGGCGGCTTCGGTTTTTTCGATCGAGGAAAAGGACCTGTCCTCATGCAGCAAATGAGGGAGCCCCTGGAGAAGGCGGCTGTCAGGAGCCGTTTTGGCTTGAGAATTTCATTCTCGAAAAATCAATGGGACCGCTAAATTCTATGGGGTCTGCGTCCACCACGTTGCCGTCTCCCTCGAAGTCGGCTGCTCTTTTCTAACAGGCGTCCAGAGTCCACGGACGAGCACACCCCATAGAATTTAACGGTCCCAAGCTCCGAGGAAAATCCGCCAATGGGCATTCTCTTTGAAAACCAGCCAGGCGATCGCCATCGTCGCCAGCCCCTCAAGATTGAGCAATAGTGCCGCGGACGCGGCGTCGGTTCGCGCCAAACCCAACATGAGCGACAAGGGGCCGATGACTCCGCCAAAGAAGACGATGGCTGCGAGCCAGGGAAGATCGGAGCGACGCAGCGGCGCTCCGATCACTCCTCGGGCCGGTTGCAGCAAAGCGAGGCCACTCCCGGCGCCGAGGTAAAGCACGCCGGCCAAGCTGTGGTGGAGCCTCGCTCAGCAGCAGCTTCGAGAAAGGCGTGGAGGCACCGAATAGAACGGCGGAAGCGAGCGCCAGGGGGACGCCAGGCCAGCGGTAGGAACGATCCGGTGTCGTCAACCCTCGGTTCCTGCATATCTAGTCGCAGTAGGCCAGCGGGGGGGCGATGTTAGGCCAAGCATTAACGTCGACAAGGTGAACGGCCCCTCAGTGCTGCATGTGGTCGCGGCTTTGGGACAAAGGCGCAGCTGGAAGCAATGAATGAACTGGGTTCCCGCGCCGACGCGATCCTGTTGTTCACGACCGCGCTTGCGGCCGTGTTCGTCGAGGTCTAGTTCGCGATTTTGATCGGATCGGCTGTGTCTGTCGTTTGGTACACGCTGCGGTCGTCACGACTGAAGGTGCAAGAGCTCGTCGTCGCGCCGGAGCAGGTGGTCCGGGCGCGAATCGCATCCGATCCTCCAGGGCGAGATGTGCTCATCTATGATTTCGAGGGCGAGTTCTTTTTCGGAGCCGCCCCGGACCTCGAGAAGCACTTGCAAGCTGCAACGGACGAAGCTCGCAAACGTCATGTCCATTATCTCGTGCTGCGCCTTAAGCGCGTGAGACGTCCCGATGCGGTCGCGCTGGAAGCGCTCGACGTCTTCCTCAAGGAAGCGCATCAGCAGGGCCTGACGGTTTTCCTGGCCGGCGTCCGACCCGACCTTCTTTCAGCGCTGCAACGGCTGGCGATCGCGAGCCGGCATGGCGAGAACCTCATTTTCGCCGAACAGGAAAAGGACTATTCCGCGACTTTGGCGGCTGTGAGGAAAGCCTATGAGCTCGCGGCCGACACGCGCTCGGAACGCCCCACGAACCCTCCCGTTTATTATCTGGTCTAATCCGCAAGCGGCACGCCCAGTCCGGTTTCTCGTAGCGTATAAAAGCTTGCGATTGAAGGCGTATTTGGCGCACTCCTCCCCGAGGACAGCGCGCGAATCCGAATCAACTTATTCAAAGAACCCGGCCGATCTTGGGATGAGGCGAGCGGATAGCACTCCATTGACCGAGCGAACTTGCTGCAGGGTTTTGGGGCTCACATCAGCATTCAAGTCAATAAGCGTGAAGGCGTAGTTGTCACGTGATTTGTTCAGCATGTTTTCGATGTTTATATTCGCTGCGGCGAGAGCAGAGGAAATCTGGCTCACGACGCCGGGGACGTTTTCATTAGCGATCACCAAACGAGCGCCGCTGCCTCGGGGCAGCGTGACTTTCGGAAAATTCACAGAGTTGCGGATCTCGCCATTCTCTAGGAAATCGATAACGGATTCGGCGACCGAGTTAACGCAATTTGATTCCGCTTCCGCCGTCGACGCGCCAAGATGCGGCAATACGATCGCGCGAGGCTGATCGAGTATCGCGCGGGTCGCAAAATCGGTGACATAGGCATGTAGTTTGCCCGACTCTAGGGCTCGGCAAACGGCCGCCTCGTCGACGACGCCAGCGCGGGAAAAGTTGATGAGGACAGTTCCATCATCCAAATTTGCAATTCGCCGTGCGTCAATCATGCACCTTGTGTCGTTGTCGAGCGGGACGTGAAGCGTAAAAAAGTCCGCTTTGGCTACCAGATCGTCAACACTGTTAACGCGCACGACCAAGGGGGATAAGTGCAGAGCGTTTTCAACTGTAAGGAGGGGGTCAAAACCATAGACACTCATCCCCAGTTGGAGCGCCGCATTGGCGACCTGGACGCCGATGGCCCCCAAACCGACGACACCCAGCGTCTTCCCGGCTAGCTCAAAGCCGCCAAATCTCCTTTTCTCTTTCTCCACCTGCTTTTGAATGCTTGCGTCGTCGCCTTGCAGGCCGCGGACGAAATCCGCTGCGGCGACGATGTTGCGGGAGGCGAGAAACAATGCCGCGATCGTCAGTTCCTTGACGGCGTTGGCGTTGGCGCCCGGCGCATTGAACACAGGAATGCCGCGCTTCGAAAGCGTCTCTATCGGGATGTTGTTTACGCCGGAACCGGCTCGGCCCACCGCCAATACTGTTTCGGGAATCGGCGCGCCATGCAGGTCGTGCGAGCGCAAGAGAATTGCGTCCGGATGCGGGACGTCGGGGGCGATCGAGAATTTTTCCTGCGAGAGCCAACTCAGGCGATCGGCGGAAATGTTGTCATAGGTCAACACCGTAAACATCGACTAACTCCGTCGTTTCTCGAAGTCGCGCACGGCGACGTTTTGGTCCGATCCAGCAAAGCGGCTTCATTTCCCAGCGAGTTCAGAGAAAACCGCGCATATATGGCGAGCGCCGGCTTTCCTCGTTGCTGATGCGAAAACCCGAGGACCGCGCGGCCGCACGCCTGACAATTCATCGCAGAAATACGGTCGCACATCCGCGCTTAAATTCCCCCGCCGTCGTTGAACGACTCGGTGCGCGCTTTCGCCTGGGTGATGTTGCTTTTTGGCGGCACGCTGTGGGTCAGCCACACATTGCCGCCGATCGATGAGCCCTGTCCGATGGTGATGCGGCCGAGTACGGTTGCGCCCGCGTAGATGACGACGTCATCCTCAACGATCGGGTGCCTCGGCTGTCCTTTGATCAGAGCGCCAGTCTCGTCCGTTTCGAAGCGTTTCGCGCCCAACGTCACAGCCTGATAGAGACGAACGCGCCGACCGATGATAGATGTCTCACCAATGACGACGCCGGTTCCGTGATCGATGAAAAAGCTTTCACCGATTTCTGCGCCAGGATGAATATCGACAGCGGTTTCTGAATGCGCGATCTCGGAGATGATCCTCGCGAGCATTGGGACGCCAGACAGGTAAAGTTGGTGCGCAAGGCGATGACGAATGACTGCCGCAATCCCTGGATAGCAGAAGACGATCTCATCAATGCTCTTCGCCGCAGGATCACCGTCATAGGCAGCGCGAATGTCCGTATCGAGCAGCGCTCGGATGCTGGGCAGGTTCGCGGCGAGTTCGTCGGTGATGTTGATCGCTTTCTGCGTCAGATCGCCGTTGGTGTTGCCATCGCCGGCAAAGAGCACGAGCTCGCGGCGGACCTGATCTTGGAGCAAGTGGAGCGAGGCGACGAGCGTTCGCGCCTGGAATTCGTTGGCCGTCTCCGGAGTGAGGCCTGGGGGTCCGAAATGCCGCGGATAGAGAACCGAAACGAGTCCCTTGACGATCTTGGAGACTGCCTCTCGCGAAGGGAGTTCAGGCGGGAGCGCTCCGTGGTAGCGCTTGTTCTGGGACGCAGTTCGCAAAGCTTGTAATTGAGCTAAGGCCGAGTCGAGGCTCTTGTAGCTCTTGGGGGTGGCGGCATCTACAAGACTTGGCGTCATGCAGCCAGCCCTTCCGCGTTAAAAAGCCCTTCAAAAAGGATGGTGCTCAGGTAACGCTCGCCGGAGTCCGGCAGTATGACGACGATCGTCTTTCCCGCGTTTTCTGGACGTTTCGCGAGACGGACCGCAACTGCGACGGCCGCGCCGCAAGAAATGCCTGAGATTATCCCCTCTTCGCTGGTGAGCCGTCGCGCGTAAAGGATCGCCTCTTCATTGCTGACCTGTTCGATGTCGTCGACCAGGGAAAGGTCCAATACGTCGGGAACGAACCCCGCGCCGATGCCCTGGATCTTGTGCGGAGCCGGCTTCAGCGGTTCGCCTGCACGCTTCTGGGTGAGCACTGGGCTTGCTGAGGGCTCGACAGCCACGGAGCGGATTGGCTTGCCTTTGACATGCTTGATGAAGCGCGAAACGCCGGTGATCGTGCCGCCCGTGCCAACGCCCGAGACGAAAATGTCCACACCGCCGTCGGTGTCGTCCCAGATTTCGGGACCCGTCGTCTTCTCGTGCATGGCGGGGTTCGCTGGGTTCTTGAATTGCTGCAGCAAAACGTAGCGGTTAGGGTCTGAAGCAGCGATTTCTTCCGCTCTTGAGATGGCGCCAGTCATGCCTCGCGCACCCTCAGTCAGCACGAGCTTTGCGCCAAAGGCGAGCAGCAGCTTGCGCCGCTCAAGGCTCATCGTTTCCGGCATGGTCAGGGTAAGCGGGAAGCCGCGCGCAGCGGCCACAAAAGCGAGAGCAATGCCAGTGTTGCCGCTCGTCGGTTCGACGATTTCTTTGCCGGGTCCGAGGAGACCCCTCGCTTCAGCGTCCCAGATCATCGAGGCGCCGATCCGACATTTCACCGAATAAGCCGGATTTCTTCCTTCAATTTTTGCCAGAACAGTCGCCGGAGCGCCATCCGTCACGCGATTGAGGCGGACCAGCGGCGTTCGGCCGATGGAATGCGAATTGTCTTCGAACCAACGGGGCATTGGGCGTTCCTTTAGTTAACAAAATTAATAGAGTGAATAGACTGGTCATGCAAGGGCATTCCACGCGGAAAGCCTTAAGCCGGACTGCTCATCCTTCCAGGGCGGCGATCCGATCGGCTGAGCCCTGTATTTATTTCCGTTTGTTTCCTGAGCTCCCCGCAAGCGCGGGCGGGCGCCGCTGCATCTCTTCGCCAGAAATCCTTTTGCGAATATATGCCGAGCCAAGCCGCCGCTTCAGGCCGAGGTCGCGCATAGGGTTGAAGCGGACGAGGAGAGGCGCCCTCCGGCCATTCGCGGAACCCCAACTCTTGTCCCGCTTCAAAAGCGCTGGCTCGTTGCAGGCCCGGATAAAAATCGGCAAACGCGTCGACTGTCGTTCAGAAAGCGCGGGCCACGCCGCTTTGCAGGCGCAATAGCGCCGCGCCCCGGGTTCTCTTGAATTAAATAGAGGCGATCGACGGACCTCGCGCGTGGATCATCGCGCGAATTCAGACAGCTATGACAAAGGCGAGGGTCTTTATGAACTTTTTGTCAAGACCGCAGCGCGAGAGAATATTATTCTCCAAGACCCCGTTTTGCTTGGAATATTCATTTCGCGCCGCCCAGACTAAGCAGAATATATTTTCGTTGCGATAGCCGGCGGCGTGTTCATGGCTGCACAGGTTGGTCGACCTCGCCTAGTGCTCGGGAGCGCCTTTTAGTCCTGCTTCGGGTTGTGTCGCCACGGCTTTCCGGCGTTTGAAAATCGTCGTCGAGACCATAGGTTTGGCCAAGATTCCTCTCCGGCGCATCTAGAACAAATTTCGCCGCCGCGCAAACTCCACAAAGATGGTCGATCTTATTTACATTGAATTATTAGAATTTTATTTTCGAAAAATGAGCTTGCTCTCTGCTCTGCAATATGGCGATCATAGATTTGCGCTCCAGCCGCTCGTTGAAGCGGGAGCTTAAGATTTAGCGGGAGTCCGTTTGAATGATTTGAAAAGGCGCTTGTTTCCTGACGCCACATGTCCTGCTTTTCTCCCCTCTTAAGGAACCGACCGCATGACTGACGAACATGAACTCCGCCACACGCTGAGCGAATCCGCGGCGCGCCAGCTCGCCAACGCCACCAAGACGCGCCCGCAATGGTCCGGCATCACGCCGCGCTGGCTTATTTCCTTCTTGCCCTGGGTTCCGGTCGAGGCCGGCATCTATCGTCTGAACCGCGTGGTGGAATCGGTCGCGCTCACCGATGCGGACGTGCAGTGCAGCCCGGCGCGCGATCGCGACGCCGATCTTCCCGAGACATTCATTCCTTACGAAGAGGCGCCGCGCGAATATTCGATGAATGCGGTGACGACCGTTCTCGACGTTCAGACGCGCGTCTCCGACCTCTACAACCACCCCTACGACCAGATTCAGGAGCAGGTGCGGCTCCTCACCGAGAAGGTGAAGGAGAAGCAGGAGTCCGAGCTCATCAACAATCCGGAATATGGCTTCCTCGCCAACGCCGCGCCGTTGATGAAGATCAAGACGCGCACCGGCGCGCCGCAGCCCGACGATCTCGACGATCTGATCGCCAAAGTGTGGAAGGAGCCGGCCTTCTTCCTCGCCCATCCTCGCGCCATCGCCTCATTCGGACGCGAATGCACGCGCCGCGGCGTGCCGCCGCCGACCGTGACGCTGTTTGGCAGCCCCTTCGTCACCTGGCGCGGAATACCCTTGGTTCCGAGCGACAAGCTTTATATCGACGACAAGGGCAAGACCAACATCCTGCTGCTGCGCACGGGCGAGAAGAAGCAAGGCGTCATCGGCCTGTTTCAGCCGGGCGTGCCCGGCGAGGTCGCGCCGAGCCTTTCGGTGCGCTTCATGGGCATCAACCGCAAGGCGATCGCCTCCTATCTGATCTCGCTCTACTGCTCGGCCGCGGTGCTGACGCATGACGCGCTCGGCGTGCTGGAGGATGTCGACGTGGGCAAGTATCACGACTACGGCGACAAGTACCACAAGCACTGATTTCCAGAGCGCGGCCTGCGAAAAAGAGGACGCCGGTTTTTCGCGTAAAGCGCGCTCTAATCTTTTAGAATGGATCACGTTTTCTGCTTTCAGGCGATTGCGCCTGAACGCAGCGTGATCTAGCCGGCTGCGCGGAGGCGCGGCCTTCCGCCCTTCGTCAAGGAACGCCAAGCATGTCATCTGCGCAATTGATCCCGGCGTCACCCAATATGCCCGCGACCGACGTTCCCTCTTACGAGACGCTGGAGCATCACGCGCCCGGGCCCTTCGATCCGCAGATGATCGCGCAGATGGCCAACGCCTTTTTCCAGGTGCAGCCGCATCAGATTCCGCCGGCGCCCATCGCCCCCGGCGTTCCGGTCGCCGCCCCTCTCACGCCGGATGTCCCTGCGCCGTCGGTCGTCACGACCGTCGCGCCCTATGCGCCGGCGCGGCCGTCCTATGGCCCGCCCGACATTCCGCCGACGACCATTCCTTCGGTGGTCCCGACGCCGAATGTCGCGCCGCCGGCGGCGCCAACCAATTCTCAGCCGGGTTCGCGTCCGCTCGGCATGCCTGATCCGCCGCGGCCCGGCGCTTCCCTCGGAGCGCTGGAAGCCGACGTCCCGAACGCTATCGATTATGCGTCGATCCCGCGACTCTTCGGAGAAGCCCTCGCGCTCGGCTCGCGGGAAGACGCCGCGCCTCAGCTCGCTCCTGCCTCGGCGCCGATCCCGGGAGGATCGGCGGCGCCGCGCGCCGACGATCTCTATTTTCTGCCTGAGCGCTCCTCTTTCGGCGCGCCGGGGACCGTTCCCTCCACGCAAGCGACACAGGGGCGTTTTGAACAACCCCCGGCGGCCTACTCGGGCGCCTCGGCCGCCCATCCCGGCGCGCCTGCGGCCCGGTCGGGCGCGACGGCGGCCTATCCAAGCTCGCCTGCGGCCTATCCGAACGCCCCGGCGAGCTATTCGAACGCGCCAACGAACGCCGGCGCGTCGTCAGGCGAAGCCTTCGTCATTCCGACGCCGTCGCAATCCGATCCACATCGCCTTTCCGACGCGGCGGCGCTCGCCTCGCCGCCAGCGCCCGCTCCGGGCTTCGAAGGTTTCGACAGCGCGCTTTCTCCGGGCGCGGCGGGACCGGCGGCGAGCGACGCGCTCTATTTCACGACACATGGCGGCGGCCATCCGGGCCTCGTCGAGACCGTGCCTGCTGAGCCCAAGCAGGCGCCGCCGGGCTATTCGCCGCAGCTCGCCGAAAGCGCGCCCTCCGAGCCCAGGCCCTTCGATCCCTATCGCGTGAAGCGCGACTTTCCGATTCTGCAGCAGCAGGTGCACGGCAAGCCGCTCGTTTGGCTCGACAACGCCGCGACGACGCAGAAGCCGCAGGCCGTGATCGATCGGCTGTCGCATTTCTACGAATATGAAAACTCGAACATCCATCGCGCCGCGCATGCGCTCGCGGCGCGCTCGACCGACGCCTATGAAGCGGCGCGCGAGAAGGTGCGGCGCTTCCTCAACGCGCCCTCGTCCAAGGACGTCATCTTCGTGCGTGGGGCGACGGAGGGGATCAATCTCGTCGCGCAGGCCTGGGGCCGGCGCAATATCCGCGAGGGCGACGAGATCGTCATCTCCTGGCTGGAGCATCACGCCAATATCGTGCCCTGGCAGCAGCTCTGCGCCGAGAAGGGCGCGCGGCTGCGCGTCGCGCCGGTCGACGATCGCGGCGAGCTCATTCTCGAGGAGTATGAGAAGCTCCTCAATCCGTCGACGCGCATCGTCGCGATGACGCAAGTGTCGAATGCGCTGGGCACCGTGACGCCGGTGCGCGAGATCACCGCGATGGCGCATCGACACGGGGCGCGCGTCCTCATCGACGGCGCCCAGTCGGTTCCGCACAAGGCCGTCGACGTGCAGGCGATCGACTGCGACTTCTTCGTCTTTTCCGGACACAAGGTGTTCGGCCCGACCGGCATCGGCGTCGTCTACGGCAAGGACGAAGTCTTGAAGGATATGCCGCCTTGGCAGGGGGGCGGCAATATGATCGCAGACGTGACCTTCGAGAAGACGATCTTTCAGGCACCGCCTGAGCGATTTGAAGCCGGCACCGGCAATATTGCCGATGCGGTAGGGCTTGGCGCGGCGCTCGACTATGTCGAGGGGATCGGCATGGAGGTGATCGCCCGCTATGAGCACGACCTGCTCGTCTACGCGACCGAGAGGATGCTGACGGTTCCGGGCCTGACCCTCATCGGAACGGCGCCCGAGAAGGCCTCGGTGCTCTCCTTCGTGCTGCAGGGCCATGACCCGATGGACGTCGGCAAGGCGCTCGATCGCGAGGGCATCGCCGTGCGCGCCGGCCATCACTGCGCCCAGCCGATTCTGCGCCGCTTCGGCCTCGAGGCGACGGTGCGCCCCTCGCTCGCCTTCTACAACACCTGCGACGACGTCGACGCGCTCGTCGCGGCGCTGCTGCGCATTCAGAACGGAACGGGACGCCGGGTCTGAGATGCGAGATCGTTTCAACGGACTGAAATGATCCGAGCACGCGGAGAGATATGCGACTCGTGTTCCCTATCTTTGTGAAGTGCATGGCGCCGCGTGCACGCTTGGATGATGCCTATCCGACGCAGCCCAATGGAACAGTGCCGTTGCGCTATTCGCGGCTGTTTTTCGTCGCGCAAAGGTAACGATGCGCTGGAGGTAATGTTTTCACCGCGAAGACAACCTTCGCGCGGCATGGGATGAGTTGGAAGAGAGTTGCGACGTTTGCTTCCGCAACTAGGGGTCAAACTACGGAACCGATTGCGATTTTCGACGGCCCGCACGTGAAACAGCGTGCGAGGAGTCTATTCAGTGAAAGGCTCCGGAAAAGGGAGCGCAGTCGTCGATTTTATGCGCTCCATGGCAAAGCGCGACACCACCTTGCGTAAAGGCACAATCGCGATTAGGCGTTTATAAAAATCGTCGAAAGCACGCATGTCGGCCACGACGACCCGCAACATATAATCGACCTCGCCAGCCATGCGGTAACATTCGACAACCTGCGGCATTTCGGCAACACTCTTGGTGAAATGCTTTAGCCAATCATCGGAATGTTCGCCAGCGACGATTGAGACGTAAACCGAGAGTCCGAGGCCGAGCTTTTCGGGCGAGAGCAGAGCGACGTAACGCATGATGACCCCACTCGCCTCGAGTTTTTGCATGCGCTTCCAGCACGGCGTCTGTGAAAGACCGACGCGCGCGGCGATTTCTGAGATCGCAAGTGAACTGTCTTCTTGCAGGAGAGCGAGGATTTTGCGGTCTATGGCGTCCATTGGGATCGCGCGGTCTTCCTGGTTGCCTTAACGCAGAGCACATAGTTAATTTCTTTGATAAGTTCTATCGATTTTATCGGCCTACGGCAAGGAATCCGAACTGCAAATGGGGTCATCGCCGAGTAGAAGGGGACGTTGCCGTCCCCATCCCTCGCAGACCCGGACGAGCGGAATTCCCGCATCCGGTTCTTCACGAGTGAAATTCGCTCGCGGGGGCGTGTCCGTAGGTGATCTTGGCTGAAGGCAGAGGATGGCGTTACAAGAGTTCGTTAAAGCGCGTGCATGTGACGACGCTTTGGCGATCTCGCCGAGACAGCCATTTCCGCCATATTCTCCCCACTTGATGGGCGAACCCTCGCAGTCGTCGAATGTTGCCGCCGACGCCGTAGTAAGCGAAGTGGCCCCGCATCATGCATGACAAGTGGCGATGCTGGTCGGGGATTGGCTCGTGTCGGTGTCGCCGACACCAATCGCTCACAGCGGCCACCGCGCGGGCAAAGCGGCTTTTGGCGGCGACCTGCCTGATCATGCTCTTGCCGTTCCGCGACCGCCCTCAGACATGGGTGAAGCCGAGAAAGTCGAAGTCTTCTCATTTTTCATTTGCGGAGCAGGGCGGCCCGCCCCTCCCGAATCCCTTTAAAACTGCATGCGGCGTTCGATCTCGTCGATAAGATGTTCGCCCAAACGCGCGGATGCCCGCGGATCAGAATTGAACGTGCAGCCGCGTGCCGATGACCGAGACAGGCCCGCGCGCCGCGTTATAGGCCGGGTTGGAAATGTGTTGATAGTCGAGCGACAGCCCCATCCACTCGTTCAGCGTGAGGAGATAATAGGTCTCCAGAACCTGCTCGAGGCGATAGGAAAGCGCGCCGTCGCCGATCTGCAGGCCGAGACCGCCAGCTTTCAGAAACGCCTGGTAGCTTGGGGAAAGACCGCCGAGGATTCCGGCGACGCCGACGCGATCGTCTGGACGCCCCCAGCTCGTTCCCTTGAGAACCCCGCCGAGTGAAAAGCTCCTGTCGATGTCGGCGAATTGCATGACCTCGCTTTGACCGTTTCGCCAGCTTGCGCGTGCGAAGAGGCCGAGCTGGTCGGTCGCCTCATGCTCGATGTTGCCATAGAAGCCAAATTCCGACCGCGATTTTCTCGTCCCTGCAATGTCGGGGGAGTTGGAATCCAGGTCGGGGTTGTTGAGAAAGGGATTGGACAGAGTCGCTGTATAGCTGCCGCAGTAGCACTGATTGTCCCAGGCGCCGAGCCTGAGCTTGGTGGGCCGATCGTTCAGCGCGAAGCGCTGCTCGAC
>Ga0265331_10000892_pt1 | contig 24242 bp, 16 predicted proteins | sample 41923metaG_FD_202088 | JGI IMG/M metagenome (GOLD analysis project Ga0265331, IMG submission 202088) | Rhizosphere microbial communities from Carex aquatilis grown in University of Washington, Seatle, WA, United States - 4-19-23 metaG | ecosystem: Host-associated > Plants > Roots > Rhizosphere... | reverse complement strand
GCTGCGTCTTTCGGGCTGATGCTTCGTTGCGCGTCGAATTCCTTGCTCGTGTACCTCGAAGTACACGTCGCTGCGGAATTCTCCACGCGCCTCGCCTGAGCCCGAAATACTTGCTCTTGACAGTTTCTTGCGTGGGCTGGACGGAAAAGAGTTAGGCCAGTAGCTCAATTGGCAGAGCGGCGGTCTCCAAAACCGCAGGTTGGGGGTTCGATTCCCTCCTGGCCTGCCACCGCAGCCGATGGCGGTGGCGCAAGAGGATTGCGAAGAGTCGTGCCGCCGGCAGCGGTTACTGCCGAAGGACTACAGTCAACTGGCACCTGAATGATCGACAAGATAAAAATCGCATTGGCGTTCGGCTGCATCGTGCTCGGCGTCGCGGGGTACTACTACTTCGGCGACACCGCGCTCGTGCTGCGCGTGCTGATGGTGCTGGGCGGGCTCGTGCTGGCGGGCGTCGTCGCGTGGCTGTCGACGCCGGGACGCGAGTTCCTCACGTTCGCGCAGGAATCCTGGCAGGAAGCCGGCCGGGTGTCGTGGCCCACACGCAAGGAAACGCTGCAGACGACGGCGATCGTGTTCGTGTTCGTCCTGATCATGGCGCTCTTCCTGTTCTCCGTCGATACCACGCTCGCGTGGATCGTGAAGCTTCTCACCGGGCGGGTCGAGTCATGAGCAAGAAGTGGTTTGTGGTTCACGCCTACTCGGGCTTCGAGAAGAGCGTGCAGCGCGCGCTCACCGAGCGCATCAAGCGCTCCGAGCTCGCCGACCAGTTCGGCCAGATCCTGGTCCCGGTCGAGGAAGTGGTCGAGATGAAGGGCGGGCAGAAGGCGATCAGCGAGCGCAAGTTCTTCCCGGGGTACGTGCTGGTCGAGATGGAAATGACCGACGACACGTGGCACCTCGTGAAGAGCACGCCGAAGGTCACCGGCTTCGTCGGCGGCACCGCGAACAAGCCGACGCCGATTTCGCAGAAGGACGTCGACGCGATCCTGCGGCAGGTGCAGGAAGGCGTCGAGAAGCCGCGCCCGAAGGTGCTCTTCGAGATGGGCGAGGCGGTGCGCGTCAAGGACGGCCCGTTCACCGACTTCCACGGCAACGTCGAGGACGTGAACTACGAGAAAAGCAAGCTCCGCGTGTCGGTGACGATCTTCGGTCGCTCGACGCCGGTGGAACTGGACTTCTCCCAGGTAGAGAAGGCTTAGCCCGTCGGTCCGGCGGGCCTGCGCGCCAACGCAGGGCCTCGAGCGGACCGACGTACTAAGCGTCCTCGTTCAAGCGGCGACGCCTCGCCGCTTAACTCGGACCGGACCCGCGACCGCGGGGTGTTGCAGGAGTCAAGGGCACGGTGCCCCTGACGTGAATCGGGGAGGGCCGAATGGCCCGCTTGCACCCAAACGGAGAACTGAGATGGCAAAGAAGGTAATCGGCTACATCAAACTGCAGGTGCCCGCCGGCAAGGCGAACCCGAGCCCGCCGATCGGGCCGGCGCTCGGCCAGCGCGGCCTCAACATCATGGAATTCTGCAAGGCCTTCAACGCCCAGACGCAGAAGGTCGAGCCGGGCCTGCCGATTCCCGTGGTGATCACCGCGTACGCGGACAAGAGCTTCACGTTCGTGATGAAGACGCCGCCCGCGACGGTGCTGATCAAGAAGGCCTCGAAGGTCGACAAGGGCAGCAGCAAGCCGCACACCGACAAGGTGGGCAAGCTGACCCGCGCCCAGGCCGAGGAAATCGCGAAGACAAAGATGCCCGACCTCACCGCGGCCGACATGGACGCCGCGGTCCGCACCATCGCCGGCAGCGCGCGCAGCATGGGCATCACCGTCGAAGGGGTGAAGTGATCATGACGACCGAAGCGAAGTCCCCCAAGCTCTCGAAGCGGATGAAGACGGTGCTCGGCAAGGTCGACCGCAGCAAGGCCTATGGCGTCGACGAAGCGCTGAGGCTCGTCAAGGAAACCGCCGTCGCCAAGTTCGACGAGTCGGTCGACGTCGCCGTCAATCTCGGCGTCGATGCGAAGAAGTCCGACCAGACAGTCCGCGGCTCGGTCGTGCTGCCCGCCGGCACCGGCAAGAAGGTCCGCGTCGCCGTGTTCGCGCAGGGCGACAAGGCGAAGGCCGCGCTGGACGCGGGCGCCGACGTCGTCGGCTTCGAGGATCTCGCGGCGAAGGTCAAGGAAGGGTTTATGGATTTCGACGTCGTGATCGCGTCCCCGGATGCGATGCGCGTCGTCGGCCAGCTGGGCCAGATCCTCGGTCCGCGCGGCCTGATGCCGAACCCGAAGGTCGGGACGGTCAACGCCGATGTCGCCCTCGCCGTTCGCAATGCGAAGGCGGGCCAGGTCCAGTACCGCACCGACAAGGCCGGCATCGTGCAATGCACGATCGGCCGCGCGTCGTTCGCGCCGGAGCAGCTGAAATCGAACCTCGTGGCGCTGATCGACGCGCTCAACAAGGCGAAGCCGGCCGGCACGAAGGGCATCTATCTCAAGAAGGTCAGCGTCTCCAGCACCATGGGTGCGGGCGTGCGCGTCGACACGGCAGGGCTGGTTTCCGGAGGACCGGCCAACTAACACAAGGACGCGGTGTGCAGGCTCATCCGCACACCGCGTTATACGAGGATTTGAGGGAGCGTCGGGCCGGCAGCATCGGTTCGGCGGGCCGTCAAAGACCGCAGGGGCGAAAGCTCAAATGCAGGGCGCCTTCGGGAAGTGACCGGCGAGTTGGCCGGCGAGCCGAACGAAGGCAACCGAACCCCGCGCAGATGGTGTCCCCGTACAGGATTTCCTGGACGTAAGGTCACCGCAGGGTACGCAGAAGCGCAGCGACGGAATAGCGCGCACGGTTTTGCGTACACACGAGAGACAAGGGCGAGTAGGCGCGTTGCTGGCGAGGCGGAGCGGAGCGAGCGACCGGAGCGTACCTGGATCGTACGTGAGGATCGCGAGCGAGCACCAACGAAGTCAGCGGCGCGCACTCGAGCACGAAGGCTCTCGGTAACAATGGAGACCCAATGAGTCTTAATTTGGAACAGAAGCAGGCGGTAGTCGCGGAAGTCGCGAAGCAGGTCGCCGGTGCTCAGGCCATCATCATGGCCGAGAACCGCGGCATGGCAGTCGCGGACATCACCCGGCTCCGCGCGAAGGCACGTGCTTCCGGCGTATATCTCAGGGTGGTCAAGAACACCCTGGTGCGCCGCGCGGTCGCGTCGACGCCGTTCGAGGGGCTGGCCGAAAAGATGGTCGGCCCGCTCGCGTACGGCATCGGCACCGACCCGGTTGCCGTGGCGAAGGTCCTGAACGACTTCGCCAAGAGCAACGACAAGTTCGTGATCACCGGCGGTGCCATGCCCGGCCAGATGATGTCCGCCAAGGACATCTCCGCGCTGGCGGCGCTGCCTTCGCGCGACGAGCTGCTTTCGAAGCTGATGGGCACGATGCAGGCACCGATCGCGAAGTTCGTGCGGACGCTGAACGAGGTACCGGGCAGGTTCGTCCGTACGCTCGCCGCGGTCCGCGACGCGAAGCAGCCGGCGGCCTGACGCGCCTTTCCCGACACCGAATCATCAAACCTTACGAATCAGGAGCCACACATGACCGCAGTCCAGACTGAAATCCTCGACAAGATCTCGTCGATGACCGTTCTCGAGCTCTCGCAGCTCATCACCGCGATGGAAGAGAAGTTCGGCGTTTCCGCCGCCGCTGCCGTCGCCGCCGCCGGCCCGGCCGCTGCGGCACCCGCCGCCGCCGCCGAAGAGCAGACCGAGTTCACCGTGATGCTGACCGCGTTCGGCGACAACAAGGTCAACGTCATCAAGGCCGTGCGCGAACTGACGGGCCTCGGCCTCAAGGAAGCCAAGGACCTCGTCGACGGCGCACCGAAGGCGGTCAAGGAAGGCGTCAACAAGGCCGATGCCGAAGCCGCGAAGAAGAAGCTCGAGGAAGCCGGGGCGAAGGCAGAGCTGAAGTAATAAACGAGTCACCAGGGAATCGGAGGCTCCGCCCCGATTCCCTGCGGAAGAATCACAAAGCGTTAACGCCATTCGAAGTGCTGAATGGAGGCAAATCCCCGGCGGAGCCGGTGGATTTGCTCAAAGAACGGCAAGACCGGGGTAGTGGAACTTTCGCCCCCCGCTTCGATCAGTGATCGGAGCGAAGCGTTTTCAGGACGAAACCGCTTCGCTCCGCTTTCTGAAGCGACTGCAGAGAGCGCAAGGCATGGTCGGGCGACGCAGAGAATCGCGCCGCCGTCCGCCAGCGGTTGGTAGTGGCCAACCACCAAGCCAGGGGGTGCAACGCCCCCGCACAGTCGCAACAATGCTGGCCGCGCCGCCTCGGCGCGCCCCGCGAAGGCCGCCGGCGCACCCGCGCCCCGGCCGAACGTGATCCGGAGAACGCATGGCCACCGAAGTGACGACAACGTCCCAACCGTACTCCTTTACCGAACGCAAACGCATCCGCAAGAGCTTCGCCAAGCGCGCGAGCGTGTTGCCGGTGCCGTTCCTGCTGGAGACGCAGCTCGCCTCCTACCGCGCGTTCCTGCAGTCGGACGCGGGTCCGGAGCTGCGCAAGAACGAGGGCCTGCAGGCCGCGTTCACGTCGATCTTCCCGATCGCCTCGCATTCGGGCAACGCACGGCTCGAGTTCGTGAGCTATTCGCTCCTCGCGCCGGCGTTCGACGTCACCGAATGCCAGCAGCGCGGGCTCACGTTCTGCTCGGCGCTGCGCGCCAAGGTCCGGCTCATCCTGATGGACAAGGAGGCGCCGAAGGAGACGGTCAAGGAGGTGAAGGAGCAGGAGGTCTACATGGGCGAGATTCCGCTGATGACGGGCAACGGCTCCTTCGTCATCAACGGCACCGAGCGCGTGATCGTCTCGCAGCTCCACCGTTCGCCGGGCGTGTTCTTCGAGCACGACCGCGGCAAGACGCATTCGTCGGGCAAGCTGCTGTTCTCGGCGCGGGTCATTCCGTATCGCGGATCGTGGCTCGACTTCGAGTTCGACCCCAAGGACTTCCTGTTCTTCCGCGTCGACCGCCGCCGCAAGATGCCGGTGACCACGCTCCTCAAGGCGATCGGTCTCACCAACGAGGACATCCTGAAGCAGTTCTTCGTGTTCGACACGTTCCACGTGTCGGCGAAGGGCGCCGAGATGGAATTCGTGCCGGAGCGCCTGAAGGGCGAGATGGCGCGCTTCGACGTCGTCGGCAAGGACGGCAAGGTCGTCGTCCAGCGCGACAAGCGGATCACCGCGAAGCACGTGCGCGAGCTGGTCGAAGGCGGCGCGAAGCGCATCGCGGTCCCGGCGGATTACCTCGTCGGCCGCGCGCTCGCGACCAACATCGTCGACACGGGCACGGGTGAAGTGCTGGCGCGCGCCAACGACGAGATCACGGACGAGCTCCTGGAGAAGCTCGTCGCGGCCGGCGTCGCGACGCTGCAGACGATCTACACCAACGATCTCGACCAGGGCGCGTACATCTCGCAGACGCTGCGCAGCGACGATACGCCGGACCAGACCGCCGCGCGCGTCGCGATCTACCGGATGATGCGCCCCGGCGAGCCGCCGACCGAGGACGCCGTCGAGACGCTGTTCCACGGGCTCTTCTTCTCGGAAGAGCGCTACGACCTTTCCGCCGTTGGCCGGATGAAATTCAACCGCCGCGTCGGCCGCAGCGAGCTGAAGGGCGCGTCGACGCTGACCAACGACGACATCATCGCCGTCATCAAGATCCTCGTCGAGCTGCGCAATGGCCGCGGCGAGATCGACGACATCGATCATCTGGGCAACCGGCGCGTGCGCTCGGTCGGCGAGCTTGCGGAGAATCAGTTCCGCTCGGGTCTCGTGCGCGTCGAGCGCGCGGTGAAGGAGCGCCTCGGCCAGGCCGAGAGCGAGAACCTGCTGCCGCACGACCTCATCAACGCGAAGCCGATCTCCGCTGCGATCAAGGAGTTCTTCGGCAGCTCGCAGCTTTCGCAGTTCATGGACCAGACGAACCCGCTGTCCGAGATCACGCACAAGCGGCGCGTGTCCGCGCTGGGACCGGGCGGCCTCACGCGCGAGCGTGCGGGCTTCGAGGTGCGCGACGTGCACCCGACCCACTACGGCCGCGTGTGCCCGATCGAGACGCCGGAAGGCCCGAACATCGGCCTCATCAACTCGCTTGCGCTCTATGCGCGCACCAACGAGTACGGCTTCCTCGAGACGCCGTACCGCAAGGTGTCGAACGGCAAGGTCACCGACGAGATCGACTACCTGTCGGCGATCGAGGAGGGCGCCTTCGTGATCGCCCAGGCGAATGCCACGCTCGACAAGCAGGGCAAGCTCAAGGACGAGCTCGTCTCCTGCCGCAACAAGAACGAATTCATGCTGTCGACCGCGGACAAGGTCAACTACATGGACGTCGCGCCGGCGCAGATCGTGTCGGTGGCGGCGTCGCTGATTCCGTTCCTCGAGCACGACGACGCGAACCGCGCGCTGATGGGCTCCAACATGCAGCGCCAGGCGGTGCCCTGCCTTCGCGCCGAGAAGCCGCTGGTCGGCACCGGCGTGGAGCGCACGGCAGCGGTCGACTCCGGCACCGCGGTGCAGGCGCGCCGCGGCGGCAAGGTCGACTACGTCGATGCGAGCCGCATCGTCGTCCGGGCCAATGACACGGAAACGACGGCGGGCGACGTCGGCGTCGACATCTACAACCTGACCAAGTACACGCGCAGCAACCAGAACACCAACATCAACCAGCGGCCGCTCGTGAAGGTCGGCGAGACCATCGCGAAGCGCGACGTCATCGCCGACGGCGCGTCGACCGACATGGGCGAGCTGGCGCTCGGCCAGAACATGCTGGTCGCGTTCATGCCGTGGAACGGCTACAACTACGAGGACTCGATCCTGATCAGCGAGCGCGTCGTCGCCGACGACCGCTACACGTCGATCCACATCGAGGAGCTCTCGGTCGTCGCGCGCGACACCAAGCTCGGCCCCGAGGAAATCACGCGCGACATCTCGAGCCTCGGCGAATCGCAGCTCGGCCGCCTCGACGACGCCGGCATCGTCTACATCGGCGCCGAAGTGGAAGCCGGCGACGTGCTGGTCGGCAAGGTCACGCCGAAGGGCGAGACGCAGCTGACGCCGGAAGAGAAGCTGCTCCGCGCGATCTTCGGCGAGAAGGCGTCCGACGTGAAGGACACGAGCCTGCGCGTGCCGTCCGGCATCTCGGGCTGCGTGATCGACGTCCAGGTGTTCACGCGCGAAGGCATCGAGCGCGACAAGCGCGCCGCGCAGATCATCGACGACGAGCTGAAGAGCTACCGCAAGGACCTGAACGACCAGCTGCGCATCGTCGAGAACGATGCGTTCGCCCGGATCGAGAAGCTGCTGCTCGGCAAGACCGTCAACGGCGGCCCCAAGCGCATCGCCAAGGGCACCAAGCTCACCAAGGAATACCTGGAGGGCGTGGGCCGGTACGACTGGTTCGACATCCGCCTGGCCGGCGAGGATTCCGCGCGTCAGCTCGAGGCGATGAAGGACTCGCTCGCGCAGATGCGCGTCCAGTTCGACGCGATGTTCGAGCAGAAGAAGAAGAAGCTGACGCAGGGCGACGAATTGCCGCCGGGCGTGCAGAAGATGGTCAAGGTCTACGTCGCGGTGAAGCGCCGCCTGCAGCCGGGCGACAAGATGGCCGGCCGACACGGCAACAAGGGCGTCGTGTCGAAGATCGTCCCGGTCGAGGACATGCCGTACATGGCGGATGGCACGCCGGTCGACATCGTTCTCAATCCGCTCGGCGTGCCGTCGCGGATGAACGTCGGCCAGATCCTCGAAGTCCACCTCGGCTGGGCTGCGAAGGGACTCGGGCGCCGCATCGACGACATGCTGAAGGCGCAAGCCAACATCGCGGACGTGCGCAAGTTCCTGGAGAAGATCTACAACACGACGGGCAAGCCGGAGGACATCGCCGGCCTCACCGACGAGGAGCTCCTTCGCCTCGGCCACAACCTGCGCGGCGGCGTGCCGTTCGCGACGCCGGTGTTCGACGGCGCGACCGAGGAGGAGATCAAGGGCATGCTGGAGCTCGCCGGTCTGCCGCGCTCGGGCCAGGTCACGCTGCACGACGGCCGTACGGGCGAGGCGTTCGACCGCCAGGTCACCGTCGGCTACATGCACGTGCTGAAGCTGCATCACCTCGTCGACGACAAGATGCACGCGCGCTCGACCGGACCGTACAGCCTCGTCACGCAGCAGCCGCTGGGCGGCAAGGCGCAGTTCGGCGGACAGCGCTTCGGCGAAATGGAAGTCTGGGCGCTGGAAGCCTACGGCGCGGCGTACACGCTGCAGGAGATGCTCACGGTGAAGTCCGACGACGTCAACGGCCGCACCAAGGTGTACGAGAACATCGTCAAGGGCGAGCACAAGATCGAGGCCGGCATGCCGGAGTCGTTCAATGTGCTGGTGAAGGAAATCCGCTCGCTGGCCATCGACATCGACCTGGAACGATTTTGAGGTTGTGCGTTTCGCCTCCGGCACCGTGCGCAGTCGCACCGTGCAGGAGGCAACGGGAACCGTTCCCGACGCTCAACGCCCAACGCTCAGCTAAGGAGTCGCAATGAAAGCACTGCTCGATCTGTTCAAGCAGGTCACACAGGAAGAAGAGTTCGACGCGATCAAGACCGGCCTCGCTTCGCCGGAGAAGATCCGCTCGTGGTCGTACGGCGAAGTGAAGAAGCCGGAGACGATCAACTACCGTACGTTCAAGCCCGAGCGCGACGGCCTCTTCTGCGCCAAGATCTTCGGGCCGGTCAAGGACTACGAGTGCCTGTGCGGCAAGTACAAGCGCCTCAAGCACCGCGGCGTCATCTGCGAGAAGTGCGGCGTGGAAGTCACGCTCGCCAAGGTCCGCCGCGAGCGGATGGGCCACATCGAGCTCGCGAGCCCGGTCGCGCACATCTGGTTCCTGAAGAGCCTGCCGTCCCGCATGGGCATGGTGCTCGACATGACGCTGCGCGACATCGAGCGCGTGCTGTATTTCGAGGCATACGTCGTCACCGATCCCGGCCTGACGCCGCTGAACCGTGCCCAGCTCCTGACCGAGGACGATTACCTTGCCAAGGTCGAGCAGCACGGCGACGACTTCTCGGCGTCGATGGGCGCCGAAGGCATCCGCGAGCTCCTGAAGGCGCTCGACGTGCCGCATGAGATCGAGAAGCTGCGCGCCGAGCTCGAGGCGACCGGCTCCGACACCAAGATCAAGAAGATCGCCAAGCGCCTCAAGGTGCTCGAGGCCTTCCACAAGTCGGGCATCAAGCCCGAGTGGATGATCCTCGAAGTGCTGCCGGTGCTGCCGCCGGAGCTGCGCCCGCTCGTCCCGCTGGACGGCGGCCGCTTCGCGACGTCCGACCTGAACGACCTCTATCGCCGCGTGATCAACCGGAACAACCGGCTGAAGCGCCTGCTCGAGCTGAAGGCTCCCGACATCATCGTCCGCAACGAGAAGCGGATGCTGCAGGAAGCCGTCGACTCGCTGCTCGACAACGGCCGCCGCGGCAAGGCAATGACGGGCGCCAACAAGCGTCCGCTGAAGTCGCTCGCCGACATGATCAAGGGCAAGGGCGGACGCTTCCGCCAGAACCTGCTCGGCAAGCGGGTCGACTACTCGGGCCGCTCGGTCATCGTGGTCGGCCCGCAGCTGAAGCTGCACCAGTGCGGGCTGCCGAAGCTGATGGCGCTCGAGCTCTTCAAGCCCTACATCTTCAACAAGCTCGAAACAATGGGTCTTGCGACCACGATCAAGGCCGCGAAGAAGATGGTCGAGGCGCAGGAGCCGATCGTCTGGGACATCCTCGAGGACGTGATCCGCGAGCACCCGGTGATGCTGAACCGCGCACCGACGCTGCACCGCCTCGGCATCCAGGCCTTCGAGCCGGTGCTGATCGAAGGCAAGGCGATCCAGCTGCATCCGCTCGTCTGCACGGCGTTCAACGCCGACTTCGACGGCGACCAGATGGCCGTCCACGTTCCGCTGTCGCTCGAAGCGCAGATGGAGGCGCGCACGCTGATGCTGGCGTCGAACAACGTGCTGCTGCCGTCGAACGGCGAGCCCTGCATCGTCCCGTCGCAGGACATCGTGCTCGGCCTCTACTACGCGACGCGCGACAAGATCAACGCGAAGGGCGAGGGCATGTTCTTCGCCGACATCGCCGAAGTCCAGCGCGCGTACGAGTCGCGGATGGTCGAGCTGCACGCCAAGGTGCACGTGCGCCTGAAGCAGACGGAAACCGGCGCGAACGGCGAGCACGTCGACAAGATCGTCCGCTTCGAGACGACGGTCGGCCGCGCATTGCTCTCCGAGATCCTCCCGACGGGCCTGCCGTTCGCGACGATCAACAAGCCGCTCAAGAAGAAGGAGATCTCGAAGATCATCAACGCGAGCTTCCGCCGCTGCGGACTGCGCGAGACGGTGATCTTCGCCGACAAGCTGATGCAGGCGGGTTACAGCCTCGCGACGCGCGGCGGCATCTCGTTCGCGGCCGACGACATGCTGGTGCCGCTGGAAAAGCCCCAGATCATCGCCGAGGCCGAGTCGCAGGTGAAGGAGATCGAGGCGCAGTACACCTCGGGTCTCGTCACGCAGGGCGAGCGCTACAACAAGGTGGTCGACATCTGGGGCCGGGCCGGCGACGACATCGCGAAGGCGATGATGACGCAGCTGGGCGCCGTGGACGTCGTCGACCGCGACGGCAAGACGGTCAAGCAGGAGTCGTTCAACTCGATCTACATGATGGCGGACTCCGGCGCGCGCGGTTCGGCGGCGCAGATCCGGCAGCTCGCCGGCATGCGCGGCCTGATGGCGAAGCCGGACGGCTCCATCATCGAGACGCCGATCACGGCGAACTTCCGCGAGGGCCTCAACGTGCTGCAGTACTTCATCAGCACGCACGGCGCGCGCAAGGGCCTCGCCGACACGGCACTGAAGACCGCGAACTCGGGCTACCTCACGCGCCGTCTCGTCGACGTCACGCAGGATCTGGTGGTCACCGAGGACGACTGCGGCACCACCAACGGCGTCGCGATGAAGGCGCTGGTGGAGGGCGGCGAAGTGATCGAGGCGCTGCGCGAGCGGATCCTCGGGCGCACCGTCGCGGCCGACGTCGTCAATCCGGAATCGCAGGAGACGCTGTACTTCGCCGGCACGCTGCTGGGCGAGGACGAGGTCGAGCAGATCGAGCTTCTCGGGGTGGATGAGGTCAAGGTCCGCACGCCGCTCACCTGCGACACCCGCTACGGGCTCTGCGCCAAGTGCTACGGGCGTGATCTCGGCCGCGGCCATCTCGTCAACGTCGGCGAGGCGGTCGGCGTGATCGCCGCGCAGTCGATCGGCGAGCCGGGCACGCAGCTCACGATGCGGACGTTCCACATCGGCGGCGCCGCGTCGCGTACCGCGGCCGCGTCGCAGCTCGAGAGCAAGTCGGCGGGCACGATCCGCTTCTCGGCGCTGATGCGCTACGTGACCAACGCCAAGGGCGAGCTCGTCGTCATCGCGCGCTCCGGCGAAGTGCTGATCCAGGACGAGCACGGCCGCGAGCGCGAGCGCCACAAGGTGCCGTACGGCGCGACGCTGCAGGTCAAGGACGGCGACACGGTCAAGGCCGGCAAGATCCTCGCGCTGTGGGACGCGACCTCGCGTCCGATCGTCACCGAGTACGCGGGCCGCGTGAAGTTCGAGAACGTCGAGGAAGGCGTGACCGTGGCGAAGCAGGTCGACGAGGTGACGGGGCTGTCCACGCTCGTCGTCATCGACCCGAAGCGCCGCGCCGGCGCTGCGGCCAAGGGCGTCCGGCCGCAGGTCAAGCTGCTGACCCCGGATGGCGACGAGATCAAGCTCGCGGGCTCGGAGCTCCCCGTCAACATCACGTTCCAGCTGGGCTCGATCATCACGGTGAAGGACGGGCAGGACGTGACGATCGGCGAAGTGCTGGCGCGCATCCCGCAGGAGACGTCGAAGACGCGCGACATCACGGGCGGCCTGCCGCGCGTGGCCGAGCTCTTCGAGGCGCGCTCGCCGAAGGACGCGGGCCTGCTGGCCGAAGTCACGGGAACGGTGTCGTTCGGCAAGGACACGAAGGGCAAGCAGCGCCTCGTGATCACCGATCTCGACGGCGTCGCGCACGAATACCTGATCCCGAAGGACAAGCACGTCACCGCGCACGACGGCCAGGTGGTGAACAAGGGCGAGACGATCGTCGACGGCCCGGCGGATCCGCACGACATCCTGCGTCTTCTCGGGGTGGAGGCGCTCGCGCGCTACATCACCGACGAAGTGCAGGACGTCTACCGCCTGCAGGGCGTGAAGATCAACGACAAGCACATCGAGGTGATCGTGCGGCAGATGCTGCGCCGCGTGCAGGTGCTCGATGCCGGCGACACGCGCTTCATCGTGGGCGAGCAGGCCGAACGCTCGGATCTCCTGGACGAGAACGACAAGACGACCAAGGAGGAAGGCAAGCGGGGCGCCACGTACGAGCACATGCTGCTCGGCATCACCAAGGCGTCGCTGTCGACCGACTCGTTCATCTCGGCGGCGTCGTTCCAAGAGACCACACGCGTGCTGACCGAAGCGGCGATCATGGGCAAGAAGGACGATCTGCGCGGCCTGAAGGAAAACGTCATCGTCGGCCGGCTGATCCCTGCCGGCACGGGCCTCGCGTATCACAACGCCCGCAAGAAGCAGAAGCTGCTCGGACCCGAAGCCGGTTTCCTGGCGCCGGGCGAGGAAGTTCCCGCGGAAGCGACTGCTCCGGCGGCGCCGGAGATCTCGGCCGACGCGGCCTGATCAGTCCTCCGTAGCGAAAGCGGGCCGGCGAAGCGATTCGCCGGCCCTTTTTTGTACGCTAGCCTTGCGGCTGCGGCGCGGGTTCGGACTGGGCCGCAGGCGCACCGGCCGTTCCGGTCGCGTTCCGGACGTGGTGATCCGCGCCCAGCAGCATGTAGACGGCCGGCACCACAAAGAGCGTGAACAGCGTGCCGACGGACATGCCGGTGAAGATGACGAGTCCCATCGCGTGGCGCCCGGCGGCGCCCGCGCCCGCCGCGATCACGAGCGGCACCACGCCCAGGACCATCGCCGCCGTCGTCATCAGGATCGGGCGCAGGCGCACGCCTGCGGCCTCCTCGATCGCGTCGCGCTTGGACCTGCCGGCGACCTGCAGCTGGTTGGCGAACTGCACGATCAATATGCCGTGCTTGCTGATGAGTCCCATCAGCGTCACGAGACCCACCTGCGTGTAGATATTGAGCGTCGCGAGGCCGAGGTTGATGAAGACCAGCGCGCCGAACAGCGCCATCGGCACGGAGACGAGCACCACGATGGGGTCGCGGAAACTCTCGTATTGCGCCGACAGGCACAGGAAGACGATGATGATGGCAAAGATCAGCGTCGTGACGAAGCCGCCCGACTCCTGGACGAACTGGCGCGACGTGCCGGAGTAGTCGACCGCGTAGCCGGAGGGCGCGGCCTCGGTGATCGCATTCTTCATGAAGTCCAGCACCTGCTTCTGCGACACCGACGGCGCATAGACGCCAATGATCGTCGCCGAATTGAGCTGCTGGAAGTGGTTGATGCCTTCGGGCACCACCTGCAGCCGTTCGTGCGCCACGGTGGACGCCGGCAGCAGCGAGCCGTCCGGCGTGCGCAGATAATAGTTCAGCACCTGCGACGAATTGAGGCGGTCGACCTGCAGCACCTGCGGAATCACCTTGTAGGAGCGGCCGGCGATCGAGAAGTAGTTGACGTAGCCGCCGCCCAGCGCCGCCGACAGCGCCGCGCCGACGTCCTGCTGCGTGAGACCCAGCGTCGTCAGCATGTCCCGGTCGACCTCGACGACCGTCTGCGGCTTGTCGACCTTGAGGTCGGTGTCGACGAAGAAGAACATCCCGCTCGCGCGCGCCTTCTGCAGCACCGCCTGCGTGACCTCGTTCAGGTTCTGGTAGGACTCGGTGGTCTTGATCACGACCTGCATCGGCAGGCCGCGCGAGCCCGGCAGCGGCGGGAACTGGAACGCCGCGACCGTCGCGCCCGCAATGCCGCTCCACTTCTGCTGCAGCTCCTGCTGCAGCGTCGCGGCGTCGCGCTTGCGCTCGTCCCAGGGCTTGAACAGCACGCCGCCGATGCCCTGGTTCGTCGCCGGCACGCCGGTGATCTGGAACATCTGGTCGTACTCGGGTAGCGCGTGCGCGATGTCGAACACTTGCTTCGCGTACGTGTTCATCTGCTGCGGCGTCGCGTTCGCCGGTCCCAGGATCTGCGCCAGCACGATGCCCTGGTCCTCCTGCGGCGCGAGCTCGGACTTCGACGTCATGAAGAGATAGACGACGCCGCACAGCAGCAGCGCGCCCATCACGACCGGAACCTGCCACGTGTCGAGGGTTCCATGCAGCAGCCGCTGGTAGCGCGCGTGCAGCCGGTCGAACTGGCGGTCGATATGCTTGACGAAGCGGCTTTCCTCCTGCTCGGCGCGGAAGATGCGCGAGGTCATCATCGGCGACAGCGTCAGCGCGACGATGCCGGACACGGTCACTGCACCGGCCAGCGTGAACGCGAACTCGGTGAACAGCGCGCCGGTGAGGCCGCCCTGGAACCCGATCGGCACGTACACGGCGACCAGCACGATCGTCATCGCGATGATCGGACCGCCCAGCTCGCGCGCCGCCGCGAGCGCCGCCTGCATCGGCGTCTGGCCTTCCTTCTTCATGTGCCGGTCGACGTTCTCGACGACGATGATCGCGTCGTCGACGACGAGGCCGATCGCGAGCACGAGGGCAAGCAGCGTCAGCAGGTTGATCGAGTAGCCCAGCATCGACATCGCGAAGAACGCCCCGATCAGCGAGAGCGGCATCGCGACCAGCGGCACGACGACGGCGCGGAAGCTGCCGATGAAGAGGAAGATCACGACGCTCACGATGACGAGCGCCTGCAGCAGCGTCTTGATCACCTCGCTGATCGAGCTGCGGATGAACTTGGTGCCGTCGTAGACGATCTCGCCCTTCACGCCCTGCGGCATCTGCGCGACGATCTCGGGAAACGCATCGCGCACGCGCTTCGCGACCTCGAGCACATTGGCGTCAGGCGCCACCTTGATGCCGATGAACACGGAGTTGCGCCCGCCGAACGCCGTCGTGAAATCGTAGTTCTCGGCGCCCAGCGTCACCGTGGCGACGTCCTCGAGGCGCACGATCGCGCCATCCTTCTGCTTCACCGCGAGCTGCTTGAAGTCGTCGACAGAGTGCAGACTCGTGCCCGCCGTGAGGTCGACGGTCACCATCTGGCCCTTGGTCGATCCGAGTGCCGCGAGGTAGTTGTTGTTGCCGAGCGCGGTGCGCACCTCGGCCGCCGTGACGCCGTTCGCCGCCATCCGGTCGGGATCGAGCCACGCGCGGAGCGCAAACTGCCGCGCGCCCAGGATCTCCGCCGTTTGCACCCCCTCGATGGAATCGAGCTTGGGCTGCACGACGCGCATCAGGTAGTCGGTCACGCTGTTGTTCTCAAGCTGCTCGCTGAAGAAGCCCATGTACATCGTGTCGACGGTCTCGCCGACCTGCACCGACAGCACCGGCTGCTGCGCCTCGGGGGGCAATTGGTTCCGCACGGAGCTCACCTGCGTCGTGATCTCGGTCAGCGCGCGGTTGGCGTCGTAGTTGAGGCGCAGCGTCGCGGTGATGATCGAGGCACCGGAGATGCTGGTCGACGACAGGTAGTCGATGCCCTGGGCCTGCGCAATCGCCGCCTCGAGCGGCTGGGTGATGAATCCGGCGACGGTGTCGGCGTCGGCGCCGTAGTACGCCGTCGACACCGTGACGACGGCGTTCTGCGTGCGCGGGTACTGCCGGACCGGCAGGTTCATGAGCGCGCGCGCGCCGAGCACGAGGATCAGCAGGCTCAGCGTCGACGCGAGCACTGGCTTCCTGATGAAGATGTCGGTGATGTTCACGGCCGCCCCCTCAATGCTCCTGCGGCGTCGGCGCAGGATTGTTTGCGGGCTGCACCGTGTTGTCGATCACGACCGGCGTGCCGTTCTTGAGCTTGGTCTGGCCGCTAGTCACGATCATCGCGCCGGGCTCGATACCCTTGAGGATCGCGATCTGATCGCCGCGCGTCGACCCCGTCGTCACGAAGACCTGCTTGGCGACGAGCTTCGCCTGTCCCTTGTCGTCCTTCTTGTCCGACGGCGCGGCCTCGAAGACGGTGTTGCCGTACGGGCTGAACGTGATCACCGTCTGCGGCAGCGTCAGGTAGCGCTCCTCGCCGCCAGAATCGACGCGGACCGAGCCGAACATCCCGGGCAGAAGCAGCCGCTTCGGGTTTGGAATGGTCGCCTCGACCTGCACGTTGCGCGTGCTGACGTCGACCTTGGGGTTGATCGCCGTGACACGGCCCGGGAACGGCGTGTCCTTGAACGCATCGACGGTGAGCGCGACACGCTGGCCCGGCGCGACCTGCGTCAGCTGCTTCTGCGGCACCGCGAAGTCAACGAAGATGGGATCGATCGCCTGCAGCGTCACGAGCTTGTCGCCGGCGTTGAGATACTGACCGACATTGACGGTGCTGATGCCGACCTTGCCGGAAAACGGCGCGCGGATCGTCTTCTTGGCAATCAGCGCGGCCTGCTGCGCGACCTGCGCGCGCTTGCTCTTGAGATCGGCCGCGTCGGCATCGACCTGCGCCTTGCTGATGGCTTCGGCTTCCAGCTGGGCCTTGTCCCGCTCGTAGACGGTGGCGGCGAGCTCGGCGGCAGCCTCGAGCGAGTGCAGCTGCGCGATTTCCGAGTCGGCATTGAGCTCCGCCAGCACGCGGCCGGCCTGCACCTCGTCACCCGACTTGAAGCTGAGCGTGCGCACGAGCCCCGCGATTTCGGTGGTGACGTCGACGCCGTGGAGCGCGCGCAGCGTCCCGACGGCGCCGAGCTGAAGCTGCCACGGCTGGAACTCGGCCTTCATTGCCGTCACGGTCGCCGCCGGCACCGGCGCGCCGGCCATGTATTTCTGCATCATGTAGCCCTTGAACAGGTTGAACCCGACGATTCCGCCGAGAAGTACTGCGATGGCGATCAGCATGATCACCATCCGCTTCCTGAGCGAAGCCTTGCGAGGAGAGTCATTCATCGCGCATGTGTCCCAGTGGAATGTTCATTCGCGGCTGATGGCGCCGCCGGTCGCATTGAGGGCCGCCGCATCTGCGTCGGGACGGTTCCACCAGCCGCCGCCCAGCGCCTGGAAGAGTGCCGCGGTGTCGGCATAGCGCGCGGCCTGCGCCTGCACCAGCGCAATCCGCGCAAGCTCGTACTGCCGCTGCGCGACGAGCAGCGCGAGATAGTTGACCGCGCCGAGCTGCAGCTGCCGCTCCGTGAGGTTGAGCGTCGCCGCCGCGAGGCGCTCGGCCTCCGCCTGCGCCTGCAGCGTCCGCGCGTCGTCGTCGAGCGCGCGCAGCGCGTCGGCGACCTGCTGGAATGCCTGCAATACCGTCTCGCGGTACTGCGCACCGGCGGCGTCGTAGGCGGCGATCGCCGCGCGCCGCTGCGCGGTCAGCGCGCCGCCGTGAAAGACGGGCTGCAGCAGCGCCGCGCCGATGCTCCACACCGAGGGGCCCGCGAGCAGATTGGCGAACTGCGTCGTCTGCGCGCCGAAGGCGCCCGTCAGCGTGATCTGCGGATACAGGTTGGCGGTGGCGACGCCGACGTCGGCGCTCGCGCGATGCCAGAGCGCTTCGGCGGCGCGAATATCCGGCCGCTGCCGCACCAGCGACGACGGCAGGCTCACCGGCACGTCCTGCGGCAGTGTCAGCGCGTCGAGCTCGAAGGTCGGCAGCGCGGCCTCGCTCGGCAGGCGGCCCGCAAGGACGGCGAGCTCGTGGCGCGTGCGCGCGAGCTCGCGCTCGAGCGGCGGCAGCGTCGCGCGGAACTGCGCGACCTGCGTGCCCTGCGCGTAGACGGCGAGACCCGCAACGGCGCCGAGCTCGCGCTGCCGCTTCGTGAGGTCTAGCACCTTCTGCTCGGACGCAATGATGTCCTGCGTCGCGCGGATCTGCCCGCGCAGCGACGCCTCGCGCACGGCGGCGGTGACGATGTTCGAAGTCAGTGTGAGATAGGCGCCTTCGAGCTGAAAGCCCTGGTAGTCGACCTGCGACTGCAGGCCCTCCAGCTCGCGCTGGTTGCGGCCGAACACGTCGAGCGTGTATGACACGTTCACCGACGCGTTGTAGAGACTGAAGATGGTGGTTCCCAGAGACGGGCTGCCGAGCTCGGCACCCGAAACCTTCTCGCGCGTCGCGCCGACGTTGGCGTCGACCTGGGGAAAGAGCAGCTGACCGGTGCCCGCGACGTACTGCTCGCGTGCCTGCCGCAGCGTCGCCTGCGCCGCCGCGAGATTCGGACTGTCGCCGAGCGCTGCACGAATCAGGGAGTCGAGCGGCTCCGAGCGGAACAGCGTCCACCATTCGGCGGGCAAGTCGCGCCCGGGCAGCAGCCGCTGCGCCTCGCCGCCGGCCGTGCCGGGCGCCGCGACGGTCTGGGGCGGCAGCGGCGTTTCGGTATAGGTGCCGGCCGCCGGTGCGGACGGCTCGCGGAAATCGGGACCGACCGCGCACCCGGTCAGCATTGCGCCGGCGAAAAGGCCGGCGGCACATGCGCGCCGCATTTGTTTCACGTTGTCGCGCTCCTGCGTCTGTCCACAAACGGCGCAAACGATCCACACACCCTCGCAAGTTGCCCCAACGCGAAGGACACGGCTCCTGGTTTACGGAGACGGCGAAGCGGATCAGTCAATGACGCGCCGGCACACACCAAAGTCAACGGGAGACCAGCGCTCTCCCGAATCGTTCACGTCCAAGATCCGTGGGAACCCTTCCGGCGAATCCGCGCGGATCGAGCTGCCGCGGAAGCCTTGATGAAAATTATGCAACACCTGCGCACAGAAACGAAGTCCGTACTGTCAACGTGGATCGCCCGCGGCGCGGCGCTTCGTGCCGGCACGCGCACGCGGGCGCCGCGGCAGCGATTCGACGGGCCGCCAGACATCGGCGATGACATCCCGCAGCGCACGGAGCTCGGGCTCCTCGCGCTTGCCGCTTGCGTAGATGAACTGAAGCGTCGTAGCGAGGCGGACGTCCGACCAGACGATGAGCTCGCCCGCGGCCTCGCCTTCGCGCGCAAGGTCCTCGCGCACAAGCGCAACGCCGAGCCCGGAGGCGACCAGTGCGCGCAGCACCATCTCGTTGTCGGCCTCGATCAGGGTTGCCGGCGCGCTGCCGCGCTCGGCGAAGAGTGCGGTCGCGAGCACGCGATGCGTGCTGATCGAAGGCGCCATCAGCCAGGGCAGCGCGACGATGTCCTTCCAGGGAGCGCCGACCACCTGGTCGCGCCACATCGCCGGCGCGGCGATGCGATAAGCAAATTCGCGCAGCGGGAACGACGCGACGGCAGGGTGCACCAGATCGCCGTAGTAGAAGCTTGCATCGAGCGCGCCGTCGCGGACTTTTTCGAACGCGGCGCCGGACACCTCATGGTGCAGCTCGATTTCGAGCAGCGGAAAGCGCTCGGTGGCCTGCGACATGAAGTCCGCGAGCCGGATGAATTCGGGGTCGGCCAGCGTGCCGACGCTGACATGGCCCGTGACCTCGCCTTCCATCGCGCGCGCCTTGCCGTGCAGCGCGGCGACGTCGGCCAGCACCCGCGCTGCCTCGGGCAGCAGCCGCTTCCCGGCCTGCGTCAGTGTCATCCCGGCGGAACTCCGGTCGAAGAGCAGCACGCCGAGCTCGTCCTCCAGCGCCTTGATCTGGGCCGAGAGGGCCGGCTGGCTGACGTGGAGCTTCTCCGCGGCCCGCGTGAGGTGCGCAAGTTCGGCAACGGCGAGAAAGCCGCGCAATTGGTAGAGCTCCATTGGGTATCGGGCGGATTCAGGTGACGGGTTGGCGCCCGGGATTGCTGCAACGCAATATCGCAACGAAGGTCATCGGCAGAGATTATGTCACTGATCCAAAAGAACGATTTGAATTAGGCATTACAAAACCGTATGTTGGCGTTGTGCGGCGCATCACAAGTGTTCCGCGGATGCTTTCAATCCTGAGCCAATAGCTATGGAAAATGCAATGAAAACAGTGCAATACGAACTCCCTTACGGTATTTTCGGTGGCGTGTTCGGCGTCATCGCCGACTCCCTGGGCAAATCGCGCCACTTCACGCCGGCCGACTCGGCGGCCCCGGCCGCAGGCAGTCCAGAGCAGGAAGCCGCCCCGGCACCCCCCCAACGCGGACTCGCGGCCCTCGGGCAATGGATCTGGCGCCGGCAAATGCAGGGCGTCGCTCCCCAGCTCGCCCGCTCGAAGGACGTCTTCGACCGCCTCGATCGGTGGATGTGGCGCCAGCATACCCGGCAGATCGAATCCTACCTTGCCGGGTCGGCCGACGTGTTCGATCTCGAGCGCCGCCTCCAGGCGCTGGAGCGTGGTCCCGGCGCCGGCGTGCTCTGAGCCTCCCCTGTTCCTGCCCCGGCGGCCGCGCGGTAGACCATCGGCCCCTGCGGGTGCAACCAGTCGGCAATTGCCCGATTCGGTACGGGCGGGCGAGTCCGGTTGGAACCGATTCGCCCGGGTCGCGGCGCCGATCGCGCCGAGGCCCGGTTTGCGCGCCGCAACAGCGGTTGACGCTCGAGTGATTATCTCGTTATAATTGCTGTCTTTTCCGCCCCCCGATCGCCTTAAACCGCGACCGGCATGCCAGACGGGGCGCGCGAACCCGGACGTCCCGTGTGGCAAATGATCGTGGCAAATGAGCGATCGCGGGATCGGCCGTGGCGCAAGAAGAGTGGCCCGGGTTGGCGCAAACGCGCCGCGACGCGGGCCACTTTGATTTCTCGAAGGGTAATGCGCGAAGCGCGGGTCGATTCCGCGCAAGCGGTTTCGCCAAGCGAACAGCCTGCAGCCGCATTCAACGTGCGGCGGCACGAAACGGACAATCAGGATGCCAACCATCAATCAGCTCGTGCGGAAGGGCCGTGCCCCGGCCGTATCGAAAAGCAAGGTGCCGGCGCTGCAGCAGAGCCCGCAGAAGCGCGGCGTATGCACGCGCGTCTACGTGACGACGCCGAAGAAGCCGAACTCCGCGCTGCGCAAGGTCGCGAAGGTCCGCCTCACCAACGGCTTCGAGGTGATCAGCTACATCGGCGGCGAAGGCCACAACCTGCAGGAGCACTCGGTCGTGCTGATCCGCGGCGGCCGCGTGAAGGACCTGCCGGGCGTGCGCTATCACATGGTCCGCGGCAGCCTCGACACCGCAGGCGTCAAGGACCGCAAGCAGGCGCGGTCGAAGTACGGCGCGAAGAAGCCGAAGGCCGCGTGATCGCGCCTTCGACCAGAACGTAGAAATCCGAGGACTCCATGCCCCGACGCAGAGTAGTAGCCAAGCGCGAGATTCTTCCCGATCCGAAGTTCGGCTCGGGCGACGTCGCCAAATTCGTCAACGTGCTGATGACCGCCGGCAAGAAGTCGGTGGCGGAGCGCATCCTGTACGGCGCGTTCGAGTCGATCGCGAAGAAGGGCGGCAAGGATCCGCTCGAGATCTTCAACCAGGCGCTCGCGAATACGCGGCCGATGGTCGAGGTCAAGAGCCGCCGCGTCGGCGGCGCGAACTTCCAGGTCCCGGTCGAAGTCCGCCCCGTGCGGCGTATGGCGCTCGCCATGCGGTGGCTGCGCGAGGCGGCACGCAAGCGCGGCGAGAAGTCGATGGGCCAGCGCCTCGCGGCGGAATTGCTCGAGGCGGCTGAAGGCCGCGGCGGCGCCGTCAAGAAGCGCGAGGAAGTCCACCGCATGGCCGAGGCCAACAAGGCGTTCAGCCACTTCCGGTTCTAGCCGGCAGGCCCGACGCGCCGCGCATTCCACGTGAATGTGCCGGCGGCGGCTTTCCAGGCGCGGGACACCCGACCGAATCCGACGCACAACGAACAACCTTCCGACAGTGAACATCGTGGCACGAATCACTCCCATCGACCGGTACCGCAACATCGGCATCAGCGCGCACATCGACGCGGGCAAGACGACGACCACAGAACGCATCCTGTTCTACACCGGCGTTTCCCACAAGATCGGCGAGGTGCACGACGGCGCGACCGTCATGGACTGGATGGAGCAGGAGCGCGAGCGCGGCATCACGATCACGTCGGCCGCGACGACCTGCTTCTGGAAGGGTATGGACAGCGCCCATCCGGAGCACCGGATCAACATCATCGACACGCCGGGCCACGTCGACTTCACGATCGAGGTCGAGCGCTCGATGCGCGTGCTGGACGGCGCGTGCATGGTGTACTGCGCGGTCGGCGGCGTGCAGCCGCAGTCCGAGACGGTGTGGCGCCAGGCGAACAAGTACAAGGTGCCGCGGCTCGCGTTCGTCAACAAGATGGACCGGCAGGGCGCGAACTTCTTCAAGGTCTTCGACCAGATGAAGTCGCGGCTCAAGGCCAACCCGGTGCCGATCCAGATTCCGATCGGCGCCGAGGAAAAGTTCGAGGGCGTCGTCGACCTCGTCAGGATGAAGGCGCTTTACTGGGACGAAGCGACGCAGGGGATGAAGTACGAGACCCGCGAGATCCCGGCCGAGCTCCTCGAGTCCGCCAGGGAATGGCGCGAGAAGATGGTCGAGAGCGCCGCCGAGGCCAACGAAGAGCTGATGAACAAGTACCTCGAGAGCGGCGAGCTCTCGCAGGAGGAGATCAAGCACGGTCTGCGCCTGCGCACGATCGCGAGCGAGATCGTCCCGATGATGTGCGGCTCGGCGTTCAAGAACAAGGGCGTGCAGGCGATGCTCGACGCGGTGATCGACTACATGCCGGCGCCGACGGACATCCCGCCGGTGAAGGGCGAGCTCGAGAACGGCAAGACCGGCGAGCGCCGCGCGGCCGACGACGAGCCGTTCGCGGGCCTCGCGTTCAAGATCATGACCGACCCCTACGTCGGCCAGCTGATCTTCTTCCGCGTCTACTCGGGCGTCATCAACTCGGGCGACACGATCTACAACCCGATCAAGGGACGCAAGGAGCGCATCGGCCGCATCCTGCAGATGCACGCCAACCAGCGCGAGGAAATCAAGGAAGTCCGCGCCGGCGACATCGCGGCGGCGGTCGGGCTCAAGGAAGCGACGACCGGCGACACGCTGTGCGACCCGCAGCACGTGATCATGCTGGAGAAGATGATCTTCCCCGAGCCGGTGATCCACGTCGCCGTCGAGCCGAAAACCAAGGCCGACCAGGAGAAGATGGGCATCGCGCTCAATCGCCTGGCGCAGGAGGATCCGTCGTTCCGCGTGCGCACCGACGAGGAGTCGGGCCAGACGATCATCTCCGGGATGGGCGAGCTCCACCTCGAGATCATCGTCGACCGCATGAAGCGCGAGTTCGGCGTCGAGGCGAACGTCGGCGCGCCGCAGGTGGCGTACCGCGAGGCGATCAAGAAGGCGGTCGAGCAGGAAGGCAAGTTCATCAAGCAGTCGGGCGGCCGCGGCCAGTACGGCCACGTCTGGCTGAAGCTCGAGCCGAACGAGCCGGGCAAGGGTTTCGAGTTCATCGACGCGATCAAGGGCGGCTCGGTGCCGCGCGAGTTCATCCCCGCGGTGGAAAAGGGCCTCAAGGAAACGCTGCCGAACGGCGTGCTGGCCGGGTTCCCCGTCGTCGACGTCAAGGTCACGCTGTTCGACGGCTCGTCGCACGACGTCGACTCGAACGAGAACGCGTTCAAGATGGCTGCGTCGATGGCATTCAAGGACGGCATGCGCAAGGCGAGCCCCGCGCTGCTCGAGCCGATGATGGCGGTCGAGGTCGAGACGCCTGAGGACTTCATGGGCAACGTCGTCGGCGACCTGTCGTCGCGGCGCGGCATGATCCAGGGAATGGAAGACCTGCCCACGGGCAAGACGATCCGCGCCGAGGTGCCGCTCGCCGAAATGTTCGGCTACTCGACGACGCTGCGCTCGCTGTCGCAGGGACGCGCGACGTACACGATGGAATTCAAGCACTACACCGAGGCGCCGAAGAACGTCGCCGAAGCGGTCATCAACAAGAAGACGTAACGCAGTATGACACTCCGATATCGAGGTAAATGAAATGGCCAAGGGCAAATTCGAGCGGACGAAGCCGCACGTGAACGTGGGGACGATCGGTCACGTGGATCACGGGAAGACGACGCTGACGGCGGCGATGACGCTGGTGCTGTCG
>Ga0265331_10000891_pt1 | contig 24274 bp, 23 predicted proteins | sample 41923metaG_FD_202088 | JGI IMG/M metagenome (GOLD analysis project Ga0265331, IMG submission 202088) | Rhizosphere microbial communities from Carex aquatilis grown in University of Washington, Seatle, WA, United States - 4-19-23 metaG | ecosystem: Host-associated > Plants > Roots > Rhizosphere... | reverse complement strand
AACTTCCTCAACCACCGCCAATTTAAAGGCCAGCGTGTAATCCCTCTGCGTCCGCTTGATCCCAACTCCCATTTGACTCTCCTCAATTCTCATTGAAAAAGTGTCAACCTATTTCAGGACGGGTCATTCCAAATAAAAAGGGCCGCACAATGGCGGCCCTGTCATTGATGATGGTTTGCCGCGTTATACCTGCGGGTGGGCACGTTCCTGCTTGGAGTGCAGCTTGTTCAAGCCGTTGAGGTAGGCCTTGGTCGAGGCAATGACGATGTCGGTGTCCGCGCCCTGGCCATTGACGATGCGCCCGCCCTTGGACAGGCGCACGGTTACCTCGCCCTGGGCATCGGTGCCACTGGTGATGTTGTTCACGGAGTAGAGCAGCAATTCGGAGCCGCTCTGCACCATGGATTCGATCGCCTTGAAGGCGGCATCGACTGGGCCGCCACCGTCGGATTCGGCGCTGCGTTCCGTGCCGTTGTCGAGCACGGTGACCTTGGCGTGCGGCACTTCCCCGGTCTGCGAGCAGACGTTGAGATAGACCAGCTTGAAGTTTTCTGTCGCTTCGCTGACGACTTCGTCGCTGACCAAGGCTTGCAAGTCTTCGTCGAAAATCTCCGATTTCTTGTCGGCGAGGTCCTTGAAGCGCGCAAAGGCCGCGTTCAATGCGTCTTCACTGGCGAGTTCGATGCCAAGTTCGGTCAGGCGCGTACGGAACGCGTTGCGGCCGGAGAGCTTGCCGAGCGTGAGTTTGTTGGCATTCCAGCCCACATCTTCGGCACGCATGATTTCATAAGTCTCGCGGTGCTTGAGCACGCCATCCTGATGGATGCCGGACTCATGCGCGAAAGCGTTCGCGCCGACGATGGCCTTGTTCGGTTGCACGGGGTAGCCGGTAATGCTGGACACGAGCTTGGAGGCCGGCACGATCTGCGCGGTGTCGATGCGGGTGTCGCACGTGAAGATGTCCTGGCGGGTTTTGACCGCCATGACGATTTCTTCCAGCGCGGCGTTGCCGGCGCGTTCCCCCAGACCGTTGATGGTGCACTCCACCTGGCGTGCGCCGTTCATGACGGCGGCAAGCGAGTTGGCGACGGCCATGCCGAGGTCGTTGTGGCAGTGCGTGCTCCAGACGGCCTTGTCGGCGTTGGGGACGCGTGCGATCAGTTCCTTGAAACGCTCGCCCAACAAGGCGGGAACGGAGTAGCCAACGGTGTCCGGCACGTTGATGGTGGTGGCACCGGCCTGGATCACGGCATCGAAAATCCGCACGAGAAAATCGATTTCCGAACGCACGGCATCTTCGGCCGAGAATTCGACGTCATCGGTGTATTCCCTGGCCCACTTCACGGCCTGCACGGCGCGCTCGACGACCTGGTCTGGCGTCATGCGCAACTTGTGCTCCATGTGGATGGAGCTGGTGGCGATGAAGGTGTGGATACGGCCTTTGGCCGCGGGCTTGATGGCCTCGCCGGCACGACGAATGTCATTCTCGCTGGCGCGGGCCAGTGAGCAGACGGTGGAATCCTTGATGATCTCGGCGATGGCCTTGATGGCCTCGAAGTCGCCGGGACTGGCGGCCGCAAAGCCCGCCTCGATCACGTCTACGCCCAGCTTTTCCAACTGGCGTGCGATCCGGATTTTTTCTTCCTTGGTCATCGCTGCGCCGGGGCTTTGCTCACCGTCACGCAACGTGGTGTCGAATATGATCAACTTGTCCTGCATGCTATTGCTCCTGTGCTTGAGGCCCAATGTGGTCGCCTCATAAATCATCACTCGTGAACCTGTCTGGTGTCACGAAACCTTAAAGCCTGTTTTTTGGGGGGTGGGATATTTAGCGCGCGACGCGCAGCAGCAGGCCGGCCAGGAGGAGGCCGTAGTGCGGGAGTGACAACGTGATGAATCGGTTGAAAAACATAGTGCGGCGAATATAAAGCTTTTCCAGAACTAACGCAACAAAATCAAGCGGCTTTGGCCGGACTCAGTCGACGCATGACCCAGCCGGCATAGCCGGAGAGTCCGTAGATGACGAAGGTGCCAAACAACACCTCGGCCGGGCTGTAGGAAATCAGTACGAAGGCCAGCACGATCAGCAGGATCACGACGAAAGGCACGCTGCGTCGCAGGTTGAAATCCTTGCCGCTGAAATAGCGCAGATCGCTGACCATGGTGAGTCCGGCAAATACCGTGAACGTGAAGGCAACCCACTTCATCTGCAGCCAGCCGAACAGGATTTCAGAGCCGCTGATGCCGTTGTCGTGTGCGACCCATACCAGGCCCGCCAGCAGTGCGGCCGCAGCAGGGCTGGGCAAGCCCTGGAAATAGCGTTTATCGGATTCGTCCAGCTTGGTGTTGAAACGGGCGAGGCGCAATGCGGCCCCGGCGCAGTAAAGAAATGCGGCGATCCAGCCCAGCTTGCCCATCGGCTTCAGGGCCCAGACATACAGCACCAGCGCCGGTGCGACGCCGAAGGACACCATGTCGGAAAGCGAGTCGTATTCGGCCCCGAAAGCGCTTTGGGTATGCGTCAGCCGCGCTACACGGCCATCCAGGCCATCCATGACCATGGCGAGGAAGATGGCGACCGCAGACTGCTCGTAGTTGCCGCCCATGGCCTGCACCACGGCATAGAAACCGGCAAACAGCGCACCTGTGGTGAACAGGTTGGGCAGCAGGTAAATGCTGCGCTCACGCAGGGAGGGGTCCAGCAGTGGCTTGGGGCGGCGGGTGGGTTCGGCCATGGTCGTGAACTCTCGTTTAAACGGTACCTAGTATAGCAAAGCGATTATGACGGGCATGTTTCATTTTGCCGCGACTGCATCCGGGAGCTGTGCCTTGATGGTTTCCCCCAGTTCGATCACGGCCAGGGTGTAGTAGCTGCTGCGGTTGTAGCGGCTGATGGCGTAGAAGTTTTCGGTGCCGGCAATGTAGGTGGGCTCGTTACCGTCGGTTTCCGGATCGCCATTGAGCAATTCGACCAGTGCCAGCGGTCCTGGATGTTGCGCGGCCGTGTCGTCAAGCACGACGCCGTTGTCTGCCAGTTGCTTGACGCTGAAGGTCGGGCGTATGTCGGGCGCCAACAGTGTGCGGGTGTTCAGTTTGGTCTGGTCGAAGCTGACCGGGTAACGGGCAGGCATGCCCGGTTGCCAGTTGGCGGATTTGAGGAAGTTGGCGATGGAACCGATGGCGTCTGCCGGGCTGTTGCGCAGGTCGATCTGACCATCGCCATCGAAATCGACGGCGTATTTGGCCCAGTTGCTCGGCATGAACTGGCCCAGGCCGAGGGCGCCGGCATAGCTGCCCTTGACGGTCGCGACATCCAGCCCTGCCTGTTTTTGCAGCAGCAGAAATTGCGCTAGCTCTGCCTGGAAAAAGGGGCTGCGGTCACGCTCTGCGGTTTTAGGGAAATCGAACGCCAGTGTCGTCAGTGCATCGATGACGCGATAAGACCCCATGTGGCGGCCGTAAATGGTTTCGACACCAATGATGCCGACAATGACCTCCGGCGCGACGCCATAATCTTTCTCTGCGCGCGCCAGTGCCTCGGTGTTGTGCTGCCAGAATTCGACGCCGGTCGAGATCCGCAGCGGCTCAATGAAGCGACTGCGGTATACCGCCCAGTTCTTCACGAAGCCATGCCCGGCAGGCTGCATCTGCTTCTGGATCGCGGGAATGAAACGGGCCTCGCCTATGGTCTGCCTCACCCATGCCGGATCCAGTCCCTGCTGTTGCGCAAGCGCGTCGGCAAACAACATCGCGTCCTTGCGTTCGCGGTAGGCGTAGGACTTCGCGCTCGCGGATTTTTCTGCACGGATCTTTTTCGATGCCTGCGCCGTGGACGGCATCAATAGCGGCGTACAGGCGGCGGCCAGGATCAGGAGTCGGTGGATAAGAGTGAGGTATTTCAAGGTGTTATTCTTTGTTCTGATGGGGTTTCTACGCGGCGATTTACGGCTAAAACCGCTTGTTCTACAGCGCGCTGCTGTGTAGTATCGCGCATCCCGAAATATTTGAAAAACAGGATTGTTTGAAAAATCTCATGCAGTTTTCCGTTGCCCAGACTGATGGCGCCTCCAGGCGCGGTACCTTGACCCTCGCGCACGGTCAGGTGCAGACGCCCGCTTTTATGCCAGTGGGGACTTATGGCGCCGTCAAAACGGTCAGTCCGGACGAGGTGACCGCATTGGGCGCGCACATCGTGCTCGGTAATACCTTTCATCTCTGGCTGCGGCCAGGGCTGGAAGTGATAGAAGCGCACGGCGGTCTGCACGATTTTATGGGCTGGAATGGCCCGATCCTGACGGACTCCGGTGGTTTTCAGGTCTGGAGCCTGGGTGACCTGCGCAAGATTACCGAAGAGGGCGTCAAGTTCCGCTCGCCGGTGAATGGCGACGCCTGTTTCCTGACACCCGAAGAATCCATGCGTATCCAGAAGGTGCTGAATTCCGACATCGTGATGATATTCGACGAGTGCACGCCTTATCCGGCAACGTTCGAGCAGGCGCGGATTTCGATGGAGCTTTCGCTGCGCTGGGCCGCGCGCAGCAAGACCGCGCATGCCGGTAATCCCAATGCTCTGTTCGGCATTATTCAGGGTGGCATGTACGAAGACCTGCGCAGCCGTTCGCTGGCGGGGTTGCTGGACATCGGTTTCGACGGTTACGCCATCGGTGGACTGTCGGTGGGCGAGCCCAAGGAAGACATGCTGCGCGTGCTTGAACACCTGACCCCTGGCATGCCGCAGGACAAGCCGCGCTACCTGATGGGCGTTGGTACCCCAGAAGACATCGTGGACGCGGTGCAGCGCGGCGTGGACATGTTCGACTGCGTGATGCCGACGCGCAACGCGCGCAATGGCTGGCTGTTTACCCGCAACGGCAACATCAAGCTGAAGAACGCGCAGTACCGCAGCGATACCCGTCCGCTGGACGAGGAATGCACTTGCTATACCTGCCGCCACTTCAGTCGCGCGTATCTGCATCACTTGCATCGCGTCGGGGAGATTCTCGGTAGCCGCCTCAACACCATCCATAACCTGCACTTCTATCAGGAGATGATGCAGGGCTTGCGTGGCGCCATTGAGCAGGGGCGCCTGAGCGACTTTGCCGACGAATTCAAGCGGCGTCGCGGTACTTTGTGATACCATTTTCCGGTTTTTTTGCAATCTCACATCATTAAGGAATCTTCCTGTGTTCATCAGTAACGCCTATGCGGCCGGCGCCGCCCCAGCCCCAGATTTCATGAGTTTTCTGCCGCTGATCGTCATTTTCGTCCTATTCTATTTCATGCTGATTCGTCCGCAGATGAAGCAGGCCAAGGACCAGCGCAAGATGATAGAAGCGTTGCAGAAGGGGGATGAAATCGTGACCGCCGGTGGTCTGGCAGGCCGCATCACCAAGGTGGGCGAAGCCTTCGTCAGCGTTGAAATCGCTCCGGAAGTGTCCGTGCAAGTGCAGAAGCACACCATTCAGACCCTGCTGCCCAAGGGCACGCTCAAGTCTCTCTAATTAACACCCAGTCAGGGCGTTCATCATGAATCGTTATCCGTTGTGGAAGAATCTTCTGATCCTGACCGTGCTGCTGTTGGGCGCGATCTACGCTACGCCGAACTTCTTCGGCGAAGCGCCAGCCGTTCAGGTGTCGCTGGCCAAGAGCACCGGGAAACTGGATCCAGCCCTCATGTTGCAAGTGGAAGGCACGCTTAAATCTGCCGGTATTGCCTATCAGGGCGCCAAGCTTGACCCGAATGGCGTCAAGGTGCGTCTGGCCGATACCGACACCCAGATCAAGGCCAAGGATGCCCTGACCACGGCGCTTGGCCGCGATTATGTCGTCGCCCTGAATCTGGTTTCTCGCTCGCCGGAATGGCTGCATAGCCTGGGCGCACTGCCGATGTATCTGGGTCTGGATTTGCGCGGTGGCGTGCACTTCCTGCTGCAAGTGGATATGAAGGCGGCGATCGACAAGGCGGCTGAACGCTACGTCGGTGACCTTCGGACGCTGATGCGCGAAAAGCGCATTGCCTACCTCGGTGTGGTGCGCGACGGCCAGGCGGTTCAGGTGAAGTTCAAGAATGCGGAAGAACTGGCCAAGGCCCAGTCCGAAATTCAGAAAATGTACCCGGATCTGACCCTGAAGGAATCCGATGACGGTACCGACAAACTGCTGGTGGCAACGTTGGGCCTGCAGGCGCAGAAGCGTATTCAGGAATTCGCGCTGAAGCAGAATATCCAGACCTTGCATAACCGGGTCAACGAACTGGGTGTGGCTGAGCCTATCATCCAGCAGCAGGGCGTAGACCGCGTCGTGGTGCAGTTGCCGGGCGTGCAGGATACCGCCAAGGCCAAGGAAATCCTGGGTCGTACCGCGACCCTGGAAATTCGCATGGTAGATGAGGAAAAGGCCGATGCCACGACCCTGCAGAACGCCGCCAAGGGCCAGGTGCCGTTTGGTGACGAGTTGTATGTCGAGCGTAACGGTATTCCGGTGTTGGTGAAAAAGAACGTAGTGCTGACCGGTGACTACATCACCGATGCCGGCCCCGGCCTTGATCAGCAGACTGGTGGCTCGGTGGTTCACGTGAATTTCGATGGCCGCGGCGCGCGCATCTTCAAGCAGGTGACTCGTGAAAATGTCGGCAAGCGCATGGCGATTCTGCTGGTCGAAAAGGGTCAGGCAGAAGTCATTACCGCTCCGGTGATCCGCGAGGAGATCGGTGGCGGTCGCGTGCAGATTTCCGGCATGGCCAACGTGCAGGAAGCGACCGATGTCGCGCTGCTGTTGCGTGCCGGTGCCCTGGCTGCGCCGATGGACATCATCGAAGAGCGTACCGTCGGTCCGAGCATGGGTGAAGAAAATATACGTCGCGGCGTGCATTCCACGTTGTGGGGCTTCGCTGCGATTGCCGTCATGATGGCGCTGTACTACATGGTGTTCGGCACCGTGTCCGTACTGGCGCTGGGCTTCAACCTGCTGCTGCTGGTGGCCGTTTTGTCCCTGCTGCAGGCGACACTGACGCTGCCGGGTTTGGCTGCGATTGCCCTGGCGCTGGGGATGGCGATTGACGCCAACGTGCTGATCAACGAGCGTATCCGCGAAGAGGTGCGCAACGGCAGCACGCCGCAAGCGTCTATCACGGCTGGTTACGACCGTGCTTTCGGTACGATTCTGGACTCCAACGTGACTACGCTGATTGCGGGTCTGGCGCTGTTCATGTTCGGTACCGGCCCGGTCAAGGGCTTTGCCGTGGTGCATGTGCTCGGCATTCTGACCTCGATGTTCAGCGCCGTGCTGGTGTCGCGTGCGCTGGTCAATCTGTTCTACGGCTATCGCCGCAAGATCGACAAACTGGCGATCGGTTAAGGAAGAAATACGATGGAACTGTTCCGTATCAAAAAAGACATCCCGTTCATGAGCTATGGTCGTCTGACGACGACCATCTCGCTGGTGACCTTCCTGTTTGCAATCTTTTTTCTGGCAACCAAGGGCCTGGCGCTGGGCGTGGACTTTACCGGCGGTACGGTGATGGAGGTCAACTACCCTCAGCCTGCTGACATCGGCAAGATTCGTACGGCCGTGGATAGCATCGGCCTGAAGGACGCCACGGTACAGAACTTCGGTACTAGTCGCGATGTGCTGATTCGCTTGCCGGTGAAGAAGGGCGTGACCAGTGCCAAGCTGTCTGAAGATGTGCTGAATGTGCTGAAGAAGGATGATGCCTCGGTCGAAATGCGCCGTGTAGAGTTCGTTGGCCCGCAAGTGGGGCAGGAATTGTATGAAAATGGCGCGCTGGCGCTGCTACTGGTGTCCATCGGCATCATGGCCTATCTGGCGCTCCGCTTCGAGTGGCGCTTCGCCGTGTCGGCCATCATCGCCAACATGCACGACGTGGTGATCATTCTCGGCTTCTTCGCGTTCTTCCAGTGGGAATTCAACCTGACCGTGCTGGCCGCGGTGCTGGCCGTGCTTGGCTACTCCGTGAACGAGTCCGTGGTGGTGTTCGACCGGGTGCGCGAGAACTTCCGCAAGATGCGCAAGGCCAGCGTGCAGGAAGTGATCGACAACGCGATCACCCGCACCATGTCCCGTACCATCATCACCCACGCCATGACGCAGACCATGGTGCTGTCCATGTTGTTCTTCGGTGGCGAAGTGCTGCACAACTTCGCGCTGGCCCTGACCATCGGTATTCTGTTCGGGATCTATTCATCGGTGCTGGTCGCTAGCCCCATCGTGATGTGGCTGGGGATCTCCCGCGAAGATCTGGTCAAGCCGGAAAAGAAAGAAGACCACTCTGAGGCGCTGCCTTGATGTGACCTTGACAAGTTTCCGGCGAAACGCGGAAACTTGTCGCCATCACATATCGGGTTAACCCCATTTTGGACGACATTCCATTATCGGCGCTCTTCGGCACTTTAGCCGTTTTGCTCGCCGCCTCTGCATTTTTCTCCGCAGCCGAAACTGGTCTCATGGCCGTGAATCGCTACCGGCTCCGCCACTTGGCCAATGCGGGCCATCGCGGTGCGCGTCTGGCAAGTTCCTTGCTGGCCAAGACCGACAAGTTACTAGGCGTGATTCTGCTGGGCAACACGTTTTCGATCTCTGCGACGACGACGCTGGCCACCATTATTGCCGTGCGACTGTTTGGCGAAGGGGAGTGGGTACTGACACTTTCCACCTTGGCCATCGCTTTCTCGATTCTGGTGTTCAGCGAAATCACGCCCAAAGTTGTCGCCGCGGCCTACCCGGAGCGCATTGCGCTGGCGTCGAGTTACGTCCTGATTGTGCTGCTCAAGATCACGCAACCCATTACCTGGTTCGTCAACCTGTTCGTGCGGGCGATTCTGGGACTGATGGGGCTGAAGCCAAACTTCAGCGAGACCGTGCATTCGGTGACCATGGAAGAACTGCGGACGATCGTGACCGAGGCCGGCAGCTATATCCCGAAAAAGCACCAGAGCATCCTGTTGAACCTGTTTGATCTGGAAAAGATCACGGTGGACGATGTCATGACTGCGCATACGCAGATCGAGGCGGTGGATTTTGACGACACCCCAGAAAACATCCTGCAGCAGATCGCGACCAGCCACCACACCCGCATGCTGGTGCGTCAGGGTGCGTCTGAAGAAGTCATTGGCATCCTGCACATACGCAAAGTGATGCATCAGGCGCGCCATGGCGAGCTGACGCATGCGTTGTTGCGCGAAATCATGGCCGAGCCCTACTACGTGCCTTCCGGTACGCCGCTCTACACGCAGTTGCAGCAGTTTCAGGAAAAGCAGCAACGGCTCGCGCTGGTGGTCGATGAGTATGGCGAAGTCAAGGGCTTGCTGTCGCTGGAGGATATCCTGGAAGAAATCGTCGGGGATTTCACGACGCAGTCTCCGTCGCGAAGCGCCGGGTTCCACCAGCAGGAGGACGGCAGTTGGCTGGTCGATGGCGTGACCCAGCTGCGCGAGCTCAACCGCAAGCTTGGCCTGACCTTGCCGCTGGATGGTCCGAAGACCCTGAATGGCCTGGTGCTGGAGCATTTCGAAGATATTCCTGAGCCCGGCACGAGCTTCCGGATCGGCAGCCATACGCTGGAAGTGGTGCAAACGCATGAGCGCATCGTCAAGAGTGTCCGCATTTATCCCTGATATTTCTTTTCCCTGTTGCCGTCGGGCTTGAAAATTTCCCGATTAGGCTCACAATAGTCTTGAACCTATGCCTAGAACCAAACCGCAAGAGACCGTATTCGCCGAGCCTGAGATTGTCAGGCACAAGCAGCCGCCGATGTTCAAGGTGATGCTGCTGAACGATGACTTTACGCCCATGGATTTTGTGGTGCAGGTGTTGCAGCAGTTTTTTTCGAAGAGCCGCGAACAGGCCACGCAAATCATGCTCAAAGTTCATAATGAGGGTGCGGGTCTGTGTGGTATTTACCCGCGCGATATTGCCGAGACCAAGGTGAATCAGGTCGCCCTGTTCGCGCAGGAACATCAACATCCGCTGCAATGCGTGATGGAGGAAAATTGAAGTGATCGCCCAGGAACTTGAAGTCTCGCTACACATGGCATTCATGGATGCGCGTCAGAAGCGCCATGAATTGATCACGGTCGAACACTTGTTGTTGGCCATGATCGACAATCCGACGGCGGCGCAGGTTCTGCGTGCGTGCGGCGCGAATCTGGAAGCGTTGCGGCGCGAACTCACGCATTACATCGAAGAACATACGCCGACCGTCACGGGTGGCGACGAAGTCGATACCCAGCCGACACTGGGTTTTCAGCGGGTGATCCAGCGTGCCATTCTGCACGTGCAATCCTCAGGCAAGAAGGAAGTCACCGGCGCCAACGTTCTGGTCGCCATTTTCGGCGAGAAGGATTCGCACGCGGTATTCTTCCTGCATCAGCAGGGCGTGACGCGCTTGGATGTGGTCAATTTCATTTCGCACGGAATCGCCAAGGTGACCGAGAGCGGCACCAAGCGTGCCGAGCCTGAACCCGAAGTCGAGGGCGAAGCCCCCGCTGCTGGTGCGCTCGAAAACTATACCTTGAACCTGAATGCGCAAGTGGCCGCCGGCAAGATCGATCCGCTGATCGGGCGTGGACCGGAACTGGAACGCGTGGTGCAGACCCTGTGCCGTCGCCGCAAGAACAACCCGCTGCTGGTGGGCGAGGCCGGCGTGGGCAAGACCGCTATTGCCGAGGGCTTGGCGCGGCGCATTGTGGAAGGCAGCGTGCCGGATGTGCTGGCGGATGCAACGATTTTTTCGCTCGACATGGGGGCCTTGCTGGCTGGCACCAAGTATCGCGGCGATTTCGAGCAGCGACTCAAGGCCGTGCTCAAGAAGTTGAGCGAGCAGCCGCATGCGATTCTGTTCATCGACGAAATTCATACCCTGATCGGTGCCGGCTCGGCCAGCGGCGGGACGCTGGATGCGTCCAACCTGCTCAAGCCCGCGCTGTCGAACGGCTCGCTGAAATGTCTCGGGGCGACGACCTACCAGGAATACCGCGGCGTGTTCGAGAAAGACCACGCGCTGTCGCGCCGTTTCCAGAAAGTGGACGTGGTGGAACCCAGCATCGCCGAGACGGTGGAGATCCTGAAGGGCCTGAAGTCCCGTTTCGAGGCGCACCACAGCGTCAAATATACGGCGGCGGCGTTGAGTACCGCGGCGGAGCTTTCGGCAAAGTACATCAATGACCGCCATTTGCCGGACAAGGCGATCGACGTGATTGACGAGGCCGGGGCTGCGCAGCGTATCCTGCCCAAATCCAAGCAAAAGAAGGTGATCGGCAACAGGGAGATCGAGGACATCATTGCCAAGATCGCCCGCATCCCCCCCAAGAACATTTCCAGCGATGACCGCAATGCGCTCAAGACGTTGGACCGCGATCTCAAGGCCGTGGTGTTCGGTCAGGACCCTGCCATCGATGCGCTGGCCGCCGCGGTCAAAATGGCACGCAGCGGGCTGGGGAGCGCACAGAAACCCATTGGGGCTTTCCTGTTTTCTGGCCCCACCGGGGTCGGCAAGACCGAGGTGGCTCGCCAGCTCGCCTACACGTTGGGGATCGAGTTGATCCGCTTCGACATGTCGGAATATATGGAACGTCATGCGGTCTCGCGCCTGATCGGAGCGCCACCGGGGTATGTGGGCTTCGAGCAGGGCGGTCTGCTGACCGAGGCGATTACCAAGCATCCCTACTGCGTGTTGCTGCTGGATGAAATAGAAAAGGCGCACCCGGATATTTTCAATATTCTGCTGCAGGTGATGGATCACGGTACCTTGACCGATAACAACGGTCGCAAGGCGGATTTCCGTAACGTCACCATCATCATGACCACCAATGCGGGTGCTGAATCGCTGTCACGCGGGAGCATGGGCTTCACCGCGATCAAGGAGTCCGGTGATGAGATCGCCGAGATCAAGCGTCTGTTTACGCCTGAATTCCGAAATCGCCTGGATGCTACCGTGTCCTTCAAGCCGCTGGATCAGACGGTCATCGTGCGTGTGGTCGAGAAATTCCTGATGCAGTTGGAAGACCAGTTGCACGAAAAGAAGGTGGATGCGGTCTTTACCGAGGCGTTGAAAGCCTTCCTGGCCAAGCGTGGTTTCGACCCGTTGATGGGAGCTCGTCCGATGTCGCGGTTGATCCAGGATACCATCAGACGTGCGCTGGCGGACGAGCTACTGTTCGGTCGCCTTGCCGAGGGCGGTCAGGTGACGGTGGATGTGGATGCCAAGGACAAGGTCGTGCTGCAATTCCCGGACACCGCTGCAGGCAGCAGGCCGGAAATGGCAGCCGACCATGCCGGCTGATCCGGCCTGAATTAGCCGTCCTTGTTGCAGGTCGTGATGCCCAGTACGGTGTACAGCGGGCAGACGCGCATCAGCGCAGTTGCGATCGGCACGATGCCGATCAGTCCGATCCACCTCAGATTGCCTTCGCCAAAATAGAGCAGGCTTAACAGCGCCAGCCCGATGAGCACCCGCAATGCGCGGTCGATGTTGCCGACATTCGCTTTCATGACATTCTCCTCAGTGCACGTTGGTGTGGGCATTCTGCGCCTGTCCGCGTGTCACGTAAATAAGTATTTACTAATATACGAGCGTTTGCTACATTGCAGCCAGAAGGTCAGTGCATGACCCGTGTATGAGGAGATCAATATGACACATATCGTTGTGCTGGGCGCCGGGATTGGCGGCATGCCCATGGCGTATGAACTGCGTGAAACCCTGCGCGCTGAAGACCGGATCACAGTGATCTCCGATACGGCGGAATTCCATTTTGTGCCTTCCAACCCCTGGGTCGCCGTCAACTGGCGCAAGCGCGAGGATATTGCCTTCCCCATCGCCCCCTATCTGGCACGCAAGAACATTGCGTTCATCCCGACGGCGGCTCAGCGTGTGCATCCGGAAGAAAACCGGGTGGAACTGGTGGATGGAAGCAGCATTACATACGACTATCTGGTCATCGCTACGGGGCCGCGCCTGGCCTTTGAGGAGGTGGAGGGGTTGGGGCCTGATGGGCATACCCACTCGATTTGTCATGTCGATCATGCGGTTGAAGCTGCCAAGGCCTGGGACGATTTCGTGCATGATCCCGGGCATATCGTGGTCGGCGCGGTGCAGGGTGCTTCCTGCTACGGACCGGCTTACGAATTCGCCTTCATCATGGAGAAGGATCTGCGCTCACGCCGGATTCGCGATCGCGTACCGATGACCTTCGTTACGGCCGAGCCTTATATCGGCCATCTGGGGTTGGGCGGCGTGGGCGACTCCAAGGGCTTCCTCGAATCCACCATGCGCGACCGCCACATCAAATGGATATGCAATGCCAAGGTGACCAAGGTGGAAGCCGGCAACATGTTTGTCACCGAGCATGACGACAACGGCCAGCCTAAAAAAGAGCATGTGCTGGCGTTCAAGTACTCCATGATGCTGCCGGCATTTCAAGGCATAGACGCGGTGAAGGGCATAGACGGGCTGACCAATCCCAGAGGCTTCATCCTGATCGATCCCTTGCAACGTAATCCCAAGTACCAGAATGTCTATGCCGTGGGTGTCTGCGTTGCCATCCCGCCGGTAGAAGCCACGCCGGTGTCGACGGGCGCGCCAAAAACCGGGTACATGATCGAAACCATGGTGACGGCGGTGGCACACAACATCCGGGCCGAGTTGGACGGAAAAGAACCGACTGACAAACCCACCTGGAATGCTGTCTGTATCGCTGACCTGGGGGATCGCGGCGCGGCTTTTGTGGCATTGCCGCAAATACCGCCACGCAACGTGAACTGGTTTATCCACGGCAAGTGGGTGCACTGGGCCAAGATTGCCTTTGAAAAGTATTTCATCTACAAGATGAAGAAAGGCAGCACGGAGCCGGTCTATGAAAAGTACGTGTTTAAGCTGATGGGCATCAACAAGCTGCGCGACAAGGATAATTAGCCTCATTACAGGGGGTGAGATGCCCTGTAATGAGGCGTAGTGTTGCGTTAACCCAAAGCCTCGCAGACTTCCTTTACTAGTGCTGGTCCGCGATACACCAGCCCACTGTAGAGTTGCACCAGGCTGGCGCCCGCCTTGATTTTCTCCTGCGCATCGAGCCCTTCCAGAATGCCGCCCACTCCAATGATGGGGATGGCCCCGTCCAGTGCAAGGGCCAGCTGCTTGATGACGGCGGTCGATTTCAATCGTACCGGCGCGCCGGACAGCCCGCCGGTTTCCTCCGCATTCGGTAAGCCCTCGACCCCCTCGCGTGATAGCGTGGTGTTGGTGGCAATTACGGCCTCGATCTTGTGCTCCAGCAGCAGGTCGGCGATCTCGATAATCTGTTCGGTTTGTAGGTCAGGCGCGATCTTGAGCGCGATCGGCACATATTTACCGTGCTGCTCGGCCAAGCTGGCCTGTTCCTGCTTCAGTGCGCTTAGCAAGCCAGCTAGGGCTTCTTTGTCCTGCAGTTGGCGCAGGTTCTTGGTGTTGGGAGAGGAAATGTTCACCGTGACATAGCTGGCGTAGGCGTACACCTTGCGCAGGCAAATCAGGTAATCGACTGTCGCCCGTTCGATCGGTGTGTCGAAGTTCTTGCCGATGTTGATGCCGAGGATGCCCTTGAAACGAGCGCGCTCGACGTTCTCGACCAGGGCATCCACCCCGTCGTTGTTGAAGCCGAAACGGTTGATGACGCCCTTAGCTTCCGGGATGCGGAACAGGCGCGGTTGCGGGTTGCCCGGCTGTGGTCGCGGCGTGACGGTGCCGACCTCGATGAACCCGAAGCCCAGCGCCGCCAGTGCATCGATGTAAGCGCCATTTTTGTCCAATCCGGCGGCGAGGCCGACAGCATTGGGGAAGTCCAGTCCCATGACGTGGCGCGTGCGGCATGCCGGCGGTTTGGCAAACAGGCGGTCGGCGCCAGTGGCATGCGCGGCTTGCAGCGAAGCCAGGGTGAGGTGGTGGGCGCGCTCGGCATCCAGACGAAACAGCAGGGGACGAATCAGTTCGTAGATCATGCGCAGGATTTTACAGGATACGTCAGCTCAACTGAACATGCCTATCCTGAGCAAGGGATTGAAGGCCGTTCCGGATACGATCAATTTTGCCTGCATGTTGCCAAGTGCCGATGTTCCCAGTTTCTGGTAAGCTCGTCGTAATTAACCCGTTAAAACAATAAAATGAAGGTATCTACACCAGCGCTCTCCGGCTTTCCTACACGTACTTTCGAGTTCGACGACTTGCGGCTGGCCGTCGGGCATCGCCTGCAACTGGAGATTCCGGGTGCGGCAGAGCCCGTGCCTGCCCGGTTGCTAGGCTACCTGAAGGGCGAGACGCTCATGGTCAAGCTGGTGAATATGCGTTCGGTCCGTCGAGAGCCGCTGCATGAGGGGGACGAGGTCGATGTGCGGGGCTTTTCCGGGCGTATTGCATTTAGCTTCAAAGCCCCCATCGAAAAAATCCGTTACGCGCCTTACGCGTATTTTCATCTGCGGTTCCCTGATGTGGTGCAGGGGACGGAGATTCGGCATTCAGAGCGGGTTCGCGTCAACATGCCGGTCAAGGTGGCTGGCATCGGTGGGAATGTGGCGCAATCAGTGGAGGCAGCAATTGCCAATATCAGCTTTGCCGGGGCGATGCTGGTGTCTTCCACGCCGCTGGGCGGGGCGGGTGACCGCGTTTCGCTGATGTTTCGATTCTGGGTGATGCCGAACGACTATGAGGTCAACATGCAGGTGGCCGCTGTGATCCAGACGATTTCCGGTTCTGAAGGCACTCCGGATCAGCTGAATTATGGCGTCAGATTCGAGGGCGTGCGTTCGACTGAGGCGATCCTGTTGCAGAACCTCATCTACCAGCGCTTGCAGGAAGGTCCTGACGCCAGCGTCTAGGTGGGGTTCCTAGACGCGGCGCCAGATGGTGCCCTGCGGCGTATCTTCCAGCACGATGCCGCTTTCCAGTAAGGATTTGCGGATACGGTCGGCCTCGGCAAAGTTTTTCTCTTTTTTAGCGGAGGCGCGTTCTGCGATCAAGCCTTCAATATTGGCGCCATCGAGCCCATCGGCTCCAGTGTCGCCTTGCAGGAATGCTTCTGGCGCACGTTGCAGCAGGCCAAGCACACCGGCCAGTGCTTTCAGTTGCGCAGCAGCCTGCGGATCGCGGCTGCGGTTGACCTCGTTGGCGAGGTCGAACAGTGCGGCGACGGCTTCCGGGGTGTTAAAGTCATCATCCATGGCCGTTTTGAACCGTGCGGCGTAAACGTCGTTCCAGTCCAGTGGGCTGGCAGGCGTGGCTATGCCGCGCAGTGCGGTATACAGGCGAGTGAGTGCCTGCTTCGCATCGTCCAGGTGCTGGTCGGAGTAGTTGAGCGGGCTGCGGTAATGGGCGCGCAGGATGAAAAAACGCAGCACTTCGGCATCGTATTTTTTCAGGACTTCACGGATGGTGAAGAAGTTGCCCAGCGACTTGGACATTTTTTCGTCATCGACCCGCACAAAACCGTTGTGCATCCAGTAATTGACGTAGGTGCAATTGTGGGCGCCCTCGGACTGGGCAATTTCGTTTTCGTGGTGGGGGAATTGCAAATCCTGCCCGCCACCATGAATATCGAAATGGTGGCCCAGGTGGTGTTCGCTCATGGCCGAGCATTCGATATGCCAACCCGGGCGACCGAGGCCCCAGGCGGAGTCCCATGAAGGCTCACCAGGCTTTGCCGCCTTCCACAGGACGAAGTCGAGCGGGTCGCGCTTGTGAGTGTCCACTTCGACGCGCTCGCCGGCGCGCAGGTCTTCCAGGGATTTTCCAGAGAGCTTTCCGTAGCCGTCGAAGCCACGTACCGCGTAGTAAACGTCGCCATTGTTGGCGCGGTAAGCCAATCCTTTTTTTTCCAGATCCGCGATCAGCGCCAGCATGTCCGGGATGTGGCGCGTGGCGCGAGGTTCGAGATCCGGTTTGATCACGTCAAGTGCGCCTGCGTCTTCATCCATGGCGCCGATAAAGCGGTCTGTCAGGGATTCGATGGATTCGCCGTTCTGCGCGGCGCGCTGGATGATCTTGTCATCAATGTCGGTAATGTTGCGCACATAGGTCAACGCGAACCCGGATGCGCGCAGCCAGCGTGCCACCATGTCGAACACAACCATCACCCGGGCGTGGCCGAGATGGCAGAAATCGTAGACGGTCATGCCGCATACATACATGCGCACTTGACCTGGGGTGATGGGTTTGAAGTCCTGTTTTTCGCGCGAAAGGGTGTTGTATATTTTTAGCATGTTCGAGGTTCTGGAAGTGCTTGAAACTGGTGGAGATTGGCAGCGCTTGTTGATAGAATTAGCGCCTCAAAAAGCCACAAAAGTATATCACAATGCCCATTCGTGCCTCCATGCTGGCAGCCTTGTTGCTGACGGTGTTGTTTATCGCAAGCCCCACCGTGAAGGCTGATGATCTCAAGGACATTTCGCAGCTGGTCAATCAAGGGCAGGATACGCAGGCACTGGATCGCGTCAACAGCTATCTTTCGGGCCATCCTGGGGATGTGCAGGGGCAGTTCATCAAGGGGGTGATTCTGGCTGAGCTGAACAAGCCTAACGATGCCATCAAGATTTTCTCTGGCATTACCGAGAAGCACCCGGAATTGCCTGAGCCCTATAACAATCTCGCCGTTCTGTATGCCGACCAGGGGCAGTACGAAAAAGCACGTCGGGCACTGGAGCAGGCCATCAAGACCCATCCCAGCTACGCGACTGCGCACGAAAATCTGGGCGATGTCTATGCCAAGATGGCAACCGATGCCTATGACAAGGCGCTGCAACTGGACAAGAACAATACCCGCACGCAAACCAAGCTGGCCATGGTGAAGGAGTTGTTCTCCAGCAGTGGTCGCCCGCTGCCAGTGGTGGCAAAGACGGAAACGCCCACCAAGGTGGCTACTGCGACACCGGCACCGGTGCTTGAGGCGCCAGCCAAGCCAGTGGTGACGCCTGCGCCACCGGTTGCACCAACGCCGTCGCCTGTGGCCGCGCCGGAGCCTGCCAAGTCCGTGGTACAGCCTGTCAGTGAGCCGGCAAAGCCAGCCAAGGATAAGGCCGAGCCAGCGTCTGCTGCCAGTGTGCATGAGCAGAAGGTAGCCGTTGAAGAGGCCGTTCAAGGCTGGGCAAAGGCCTGGTCTGCCAAAAATGTCGATGGCTATCTTGCCTATTACGGCACAGGGTTTAAAGTACCCAATGGGGATAGTCGCCATGCATGGGAGAAGTCGCGTCGCGAGCGCATTTCCGCCCCGGCGTCGATCAAGGTTGAACTCAGCGGCATCAAGATCAAGATGGATGATGACGGCAATCGTGCAACCGTTAGCTTTCATCAGAGCTATCGTGCAGGCGAGGTAGCAAAACGCACGTCCAAGTCGCTGGTCCTGAAAAAGGGTGGCAGCAAATGGTTCATCGAGCAGGAATTGACTGACCGTTGATGAAACAGCGTAAACACCTGTTCCAGTTGGGCGGCCTAGCGGCCTTGATTGCCGTGGTCGCAATACCGCTGTCCTGGAATGCCAAGGCTTTTGATTTCGGCGGGCTGAGCTTCGGTCGCTCGACGCACGCGCTTCCGGCACTGCCAGTGATTCCCCGCGACACGGAGGGTCTGCTGGTCAAGAGCCTGCTGGAAATTACGCAGGGCCAGACGCATGCTGCGCTTGATACGCTGGATGAGGTATTGCGTATCGCGCCCAACTTCAAGCTGGCGCATCTGGTCCGTGGTGACCTCTTGATGGCACATGCGCGTGAGATCAATGGATTCGGCGGGGCACCGGATGCGTCGAGCGAAGCGATATCGGACTTTCGCGCAGAAGCGCGCGTGCGCCTCGAACGTTACCTTTCCCGCCAGAACGACGAGAACATTCCGCAATACCTGTGGCAGCTCGACCGTGAGCAGCAACACGTGATCGTGGTCGATACTAGCAAGTCCCGCCTGTACCTCTACCGTAACGACAACGGCAAGCCGCAATACGTAGCGGATTACTATGTGACGGTCGGTCGCAACGGCACCGAGAAATGGAAAGAAGGCGACAAGCGCACGCCACTGGGGATCTATGTTGCCGGCACCCAGTTGCCGCAGAAGAAATTACCCGACTTCTATGGTGCGGCGGCCTATCCGCTCAACTACCCCAACGAGTGGGATCAGCACCAGGGTAAGAATGGACACGGCATCTGGCTGCATGGCACGCCCAGCAATACTTACAGTCGTCCTCCGCGCGCCAGTGACGGCTGTGTCGTGATGACGAACCCGGATCTCAAAGCGCTAGCTCCCATCTTGCAGAATGGTAAAACGCCTGTCGTCATCGTTCAGGGTCCTCAAACCGCTACGTCGGAGCAGCTATCCGCCGAAAAAGACGATTTGATGCATACGCTAGAGGCATGGCGTCAAGCCTGGGAGTCGCAGGACTCCGAGCGCTACCTCGCGCATTATGCGCAGGATTTTTTTGGCCCCGGACGCAACTTCGACAGCTGGGCACAGGAAAAGCGCCGTATTCAGGCGGCGGGCGTACCGGCGAAAATCACCCTGTCGAATGTCAGCGTGTTCAGATATCCGGATGATGCCCGGCAGATGGCAGTCGTCAATTTCGATCAGGATTACAAAAGCAATAACCTCAACAACCAGATGCGCAAGCGTCAGTACTGGGTGCTGGAAAACAAGCACTGGAAAATCCTCTACGAAGGTGCCGCTTAAGGCCTTATTCGTTTTTAAGACAGGAGGTGGTCGCTTTGAAAAAAATTGCTAGCGTTATCGGTTTGCTTGCGCTGTTTTGCAGCTCTGCAGCATCGGCGGCGAATCCGCAAGTCGAGTTCCGCACCAGTATGGGCGCTTACGTGGTGGAGTTGTACCCAGACAAGGCGCCCAAGACCGTCGACAATTTTTTGGAATACGTGAACAGTAGTTTTTATGACGGCACGATCTTCCATCGTGTGATCGCGGGCTTCATCGCGCAGGGCGGTGGTCTGATGCCGGATCTGCGCCAGAAGAAAACGCTGGAGCCGATTCCCAACGAGGCCAACAACGGGCTCAAGAACGAGTACGGCACGCTAGCGATGGCGCGTAAGTTCAATGCGGACTCTGCGACGTCGCAATTTTTCATCAACGTGGCCGAGAACAAAACCCTTAACTTCACCCAGCCAGACTCTGCGCACATGGGGTATTGCGTATTCGGTCGGGTGGTACGCGGCATGGATGTCGTTGAGAAGATTACCCATCTGCCTACCCAAACCATTAACAAGCTGCCGGACGTGCCGACCCAGGTCGTCATGATCGAAAAGGCAGCGGTGCTGGAATCGTCTGTGCTTGCTGAAAATACCGTACAGTCGTCCTCCGAGACCAAGACGATTAACTCTTCAACATCTGTGAAAAAAGGAAAGAAAAAACGTGGTTAAACTTACAACCAACTTCGGCGAAATCACACTGGAACTAGATGCCGAAAAAGCGCCTGTCACTGTGGCCAACTTCCTGGAATACGTGAACAGCGGCTTCTACAACAATACGGTGTTTCATCGCGTAATCGATGGCTTCATGATTCAGGGCGGTGGGTTCGAGCCTGGCATGAACCAGAAACCGACCAACGACACGATCAAGAACGAAGCAGACAATGGCCTGCAGAACAAGGCTTACACTATTGCTATGGCACGTACACCGAATCCACATTCGGCCAGCAGCCAGTTCTTCATCAATGTGGCTGATAACGATTTCCTCAATTTCTCTGCGCCAACTTCCAGCGGCTGGGGTTACTGCGTGTTCGGCAAAGTGGTTGCCGGGACTGAAGTTGTCGATGCCATCAGGAAAGTGCGCACGGGCAACAAGGCTGGCCATCAGGACGTGCCAGTGGACGACGTGGTGATCGAGCGCGCCGAGGCTTGCTGAGCCCCATTTACCTGATCTCGGATTTGCATCTGTGTGCGGAGCGTCCGCACACGACGCAACTGTTACTGGATTTTCTTGGCACGACGGCGCGCGAAGCTGGTGCGCTGTATGTGCTGGGCGATCTGTTCGAGTATTGGGCGGGTGACGATGCGCTAGCGAACGATAGCCACGCGCAGTCTGTCGCTGCTGCTTTCCGGGACCTGATGCAGCAGCGCATTCCCGTGTTCATCATGCACGGGAATCGTGATTTTCTGCTGGCACAGGATTTCGCCCGGGCGGCAGGTGCAAGCTTGCTGCAGGATCCGGTCGAGATAGCTGTGGGTGCGCAGCGTGTATTGTTAACCCACGGCGATGTTTTATGTACCGATGACGTGGCCTACCAGGCCTTTCGTCAGCAGGTGCGCGATGCCGCATGGCAACGCGCCTTTCTGGCGCAGCCACTCGCCGCACGCAAGTCGCAGGTCGAGGCCTTGCGGATGCGTAGCGAGACCGAGAAATTCATGAAAGCCGAGGCCATCATGGATGTGAATGTGCAGGCAGTCAGCGCATTACTGGTCGAACATGATTACCCGGATTTGCTGATCCACGGCCATACGCACCGACCTGCGGTTCATGCGGTTGAGGTGAATGGCCATCGCTGTACCCGGTGGGTGTTGGGCGACTGGCATGAGACAGGGGATTACTTACGTGTCGATGCAACCGGCTGTAGCCGTCATCTCATTTCTTAGGGTGGACTTTCTTTGAGGCCGGTTTTCCGGCTTTTTTCTTTTTGGCGACCGGGGCAGGTGTGTGCTTGCTGAGCCACCAATCGCTGGCGAGTTGCTGGGCTTCGACTTCTTCATCTGGTTGTAGGAGTCCTGCGGTTTTGTCTAGCGCTTCTGTCGCCGATTGCATCGCGGCCTTGGCCGCTTCATCCGGATCCTTGCCGGTGACTGGCGTGGCTGCAATGTCGAACCACATGTAGGCAAGAATCAGGTTGCGTGGGGTACCTTCGCCATTGGCATATAGGTTGCCCAACATCAGCTGGCCTGGGCGATCACCGCCATCTGCTAGTCGTTGGGTCCATTTCAGCGCTTCTTCATAATCAACCGTGACATCGTGTCCCTCGAATAGCTTGATCGCCAGCAAGCGCTGCGCAGCCGTATGGCCGGCTTGTGCGGCGCTGCGCAGCCAGCGTAGTGCCTCCCGGGTGTTCTTGGGCAAATCGCGGCCATAGTTATAGCGTGACCCCAGTTCGAACTGGGCATTCAGATCGCCTGCGTCGGCCTTCTTGAGCAGCGTGGCGTAAGGAAGTTTTTCGTATTCGGTTTTCTTGGGGGTGGGTTTTTTTTCTGGAACAGGCGCTTTTGCTGCCGGTTTTACCGAGTCGTCAGTGCTGTCATCGGGTTCGGCGGCGAGCGCCTGTGTACTGGCGAGCAGCAGGATGAGTGCGGTGAGGAAAAGTCTGCGCATGCGGCGATATTACCGGAATTTAACCGGACTCGGGCATACGTGGTGTGTGTGCGTTTGACGTGCTAACGTTCCTATTGTCAACGGTCGTTTTTGATACAGGAGTTTTGCATGATGAAAATGATCAGTATTTTATTGCTGGCTGTCGCCGTCACAAGTTGTACGGGGAACGGGCTTCTGACCAAAGACAGCAAACGCGCGGTTTGCCATAAGGGCAAAACTCTCTATGTCGAGAGCGCGGCTTTCGATGCGCATATCCGTCATGGGGATTATGGTCGTGCCTGCTACGGGGAGAAGAAAACGGTGGATGGTCAATAAGCGGCATCGAATATTAATGAACGTTCAGTTTTGTTGATTTGCAAATGCACATCATAGAATTCATTGAACATTGACACGCGACGAAGAACGGATATGAACGAGCCTCAGGCAAAAACATCTCAAAAACACGAGGATGAGGCGCGCTTGCTGCATTTGTGCCGCTTATTTGAGCAGCACCATGGCGGCTATGCGGGCTCCAAGCTCTTCCAGGAGTTGGATCACCGAAAAATAAGTTCTGCTTTTGATCAGCGAGAGCTGGTGCAGTGCCTGGTAAAGGCCTTGTCGGAAGGGGGCAATACGGGCTGTATTAAGCTCGTGACCCGCATGTGTTTGAACAATGTGCCCTTTCTCATTGTTTCTCACGAAATTTCCTATTTGCGAGACACGCTGATCAAGCTCGCCCTCCGCGAGGGTGATCCTGCTGCGATTACCTCTACGGTTCAATTTTTCTATACGCTGGAAAACGAACTCGCCGCAGTCTATTTGGAAAACTTCCTGTCCATGCTCAAGCAACGGAATCACGTGCGCTTGAGGCACTTGTCTGCACTGAATGAAAAGAACCTGTTGGTGCATTTCGAGAAACATCTGACCTGGATGGATCGTTTGACGGACGCCGTGTCCGAGAGAAACCGGACTGCAATGCCTGAAGTCCATCATGACCAATGCGATTTTGGAAAATGGCTGCACCATGATGGCAAGGCGTTGATTCGGGACAAGAGTCACTACAACCATCTGGTTGAAACTCATGCGGCCATGCATGCCACCGTGAGTGAGCTCGATGAGGTGATGGCTGAAGAGTTCGACAATATCAATATTTATGCCTTGTTGAAAAAGGCCGAAAATTTCTCTTTGGATATCGGGAATGAAATCGCCTTGCTTAATAGCATGGTAGTGATGAGTATTTATAACAAAGACCCGTTGACGGGGACGCTGACACGACGTTCTTTGGATCGTGTGCTGCTCAATCAACTGGAGATTTCCGCCCTGACGGAAACGCCTTTCTGCATGGTGATGTGCGATGTGGATCACTTCAAGGCGATTAATGACACCTATGGTCATGTCGGTGGCGATCAGGCCATCAAGCACTTTGCGAATACGCTGGTGGGGGATTTAAGGCAATCCGATATGCTTTTCCGCGTTGGGGGGGATGAGTTTCTGATTATTCTGCCTTCGACGGATTATGTACATGGCCGTCTGATCACGACGAAGCTGTGCGCTGATCTCTCCGGGAAACCCCTGAATATCGGCGAGGCGTCAGTTACTGTGAACGCGAGTTTCGGTCTGCTGGAAGTGCATGGGAATAAAGTGTCGATGATCGACAATGAACTGGTGCTGGACTTGATCAAAACCTGCGACAAGCGGCTGTACATGGCAAAACAGCGCGGTCGGAATCAGGTGGCCTAGCCCCGAGCGTTCGTGGCTTGCATGCCATGAAGGGGTCGCCATGCCGGCTTCCCGCAAGCTACTCTGAGAACAGAAAGGCCCGCGTGCTGCGGGCCTTTCTGTTTTCTATGACCCGTCCTGAAATAGGTTGACACTTTTTCAATGAGAATTGAGGAGAGTCAAATGGGAGTTGGGATCAAGCGGACGCAGAGGGATTACACGCTGGCCTTTAAATTGGCGGTGGTTGAGGAAGTT
>Ga0265331_10000888_pt1 | contig 24294 bp, 30 predicted proteins | sample 41923metaG_FD_202088 | JGI IMG/M metagenome (GOLD analysis project Ga0265331, IMG submission 202088) | Rhizosphere microbial communities from Carex aquatilis grown in University of Washington, Seatle, WA, United States - 4-19-23 metaG | ecosystem: Host-associated > Plants > Roots > Rhizosphere... | reverse complement strand
GGGCCCGATTCCGGGCCGCGGCAGCCCGTTCCCATAACGATATCAACCCACCACCCGGTCCCTCCATGGCATTCGATGTCGAAGCCCACCTCGCCGTGTTCCGCCGCGGCGCCGACGAGCTCCTGGTCGAGACCGAGCTCGCGGCCAAGCTCTCGCGCGGCAAGCCGCTTCGCATCAAGGAGGGTTTCGACCCGACGCGGCCCGATCTTCACCTCGGGCACACGGTCCAGTTCAACAAGCTGCGCCAGCTGCAGGACCTCGGCCATCACATCATCTTCCTCATCGGCGACTTCACGGGGCTGATCGGCGACCCGACCGGGCGCAACGTCACCCGTCCGGCGCTGTCGGCCGAGGAGATCGCGGCCAACGCCAAGACGTACACCGACCAGGTGTTCCTGATCCTCGACCGGGAGAAGACCGAGGTCGCGTTCAACTCGAAGTGGCTGATGCCGCTCGGCGCCGACGGGATGATCAAGCTCGCGGCGAAATACACGGTGGCGCGGATGCTGGAACGCGACGACTTCGCGCAGCGCTACAAGGGCGGACAGCCGATCGCCATCCACGAGTTCCTCTATCCGCTCGCGCAGGGCTATGACTCGGTGGCGCTCCAGTCCGACGTCGAGCTCGGCGGCACCGACCAGAAATTCAACCTGCTGGTGGGCCGCGAGCTGCAGCGCCACTACGGGCAGGAGCCGCAGTGCATCCTGACGCTGCCGCTGCTCGAGGGTCTCGACGGCGTCAACAAGATGTCGAAGTCGCTCGACAACTACGTCGGGATCACCGAGGCGCCGAACGAGATGTTCGGCAAGCTGATGTCGATCTCGGACGATCTCATGTGGCGCTACTACGAGCTCCTGTCGTTCGCGCCGCTTGCGGACATCGCGCGGCTGAAGCGCGAATGCGCGGAGGGCCGCAACCCACGCGACGCCAAGGTGGCACTCGCGCAGGAGATCGTCGCGCGATTCCATTCGAAGGACGCGGCGACGCATGCCCTCGCGGAATTCGAGGCGCGCTTCAAGCAGGGTGCGATGCCGGAGAACATGCCGGAATACTCGGTGACGGTGCCGACCGCATATCCGACCGGCTTTCCTATCGCCCAGCTTGCCAAGGCCGTTGATGTGGTTGATTCGACGTCTGAGGCATTACGTCTAATCCAGCAGCGCGGCCTCCGCGTCGACGGTGACGTCGTCGTCGATAAATCGCTGACCATTCCTGCGGGCCGTACAGTGATAATCCAGGCGGGCAAGCGCAGGTTCGCGCGCGTCACCGTGACCTGATCGGCGCGCCGGATCAGAATCTCCGCGAGACTTGCCGACGCCGCCTCACCGCGCGCCGCAACGCTACTCCATCTCGATCGCTTCGTTGATCGCCGCGGCGCCCGCCTTCGCGCAGGCTTCGTCGGCGTCGCCGCCGGGTGCGCCCGACACGCCAATGCCGCCCACGAGCGAACCCTTGGCGCGGATCACGAGACCACCGCCGACGGCCACGACGTTCGGCAACTGGCGGACGCCGCTTTGCGGCTTGCCGGCCTGCGAGCTCGCGGCGAGCTCCGTCGTGTCGGTGCGAAAGCTGACCGCGGTCGCGGCCTTGCCGATCGCGGTCTGCGTCGTGTGCGCGCCGGCGAGGTTGTCGCGCAGCACCGCGAGCGGCTGCCCGCTCCGGTCGACGACGGCGACGGCGACGGTGAAGCCGTCCTTCTGGCAGCGGGCGAGCGCCGCCTGCGCGGCCTGCTGCGCCGCGACGGTCGTCAGCGTCGGGTAGTTCGCCAGCATCTTCTGTGCGAGCGCCGGCATTGCGATGCCGGTCAGCACTGCGACGCCCGCTGCGCAAATATTTTTCCCCAACTTCATGTGTACTCCCCCGTAGTCGGCACTTCAGGCGATGCCGGGATTGCCCGCGACACCCTTGACCTTCGGCAGGTCGAGTTGTAGCGGCCTGATGGACTTCTCCCGGCGCAGGTAGCGCGCCAGGAGGTCCCACACCGGCTCGCCGCCCGCCGCCTTCGCTTCCTCGGACACGCTGGCCCAGCCGGCGACCTTGTACTTCTTCGCGGCATCGATCGCCTTGCCGTGCAGCGTCATGTTCGAGATCCGGTGCCCGATCTTCTCGTTCGGATCGATGGCGTAGCGCATGCCGCCCACACGCACCATGTCGCCGCCCTGCTGATAGTACGGATCGGGATTGAACAGGTTGTCGGCGACGTCCTCGAGGATCGTCCTGATCGTCGCGCCCGTCATCTCGTTCACGGTGACGAACGGGTACGTGATCGCCGTCTGGTCCATCACGTGCTCGAACGTTATCGCCTGCCCCGGCAGAAGCGTCGTGCCCCAGCGAAACCCCGGGGAAAACGCGATCTCCGTGTCCTTCTCCGCCATCAGCGCGTCGAGGATCAGCTGGTCGGCGGTGCCGTTGAAATTGCCGCGGCGATAGAGCAGCCCCTCGGTGACGGCGAGCTTCTCGTCGAGCTTTTCCGCAAAGGGTGCGCGATGCCGGCGGATCAGCGCGTCCATCTGCGGATCGGGCGGAAGCAGCGCGCTGAACACCGGCAGCAGCCGATAGCGATAATCGGCGACCTTCCCGCCCTTCACGTCCAGGTCGAGCACCGCGAGAAACTTGCCGTTGCTGCCGGCATTGGTGACGAGCGTGCGTCCGCCGGCATTCTCCACCAGCGTGGGCTGCGGCACGCCGTCGTGCGTGTGGCCGCCGAGGATCGCGTCGATGCCGCGCACCCGCGTCGCGAGCTTGAGGTCGACGTCCATCCCGTTGTGCGACAGCAGCACGACGACCTGCGCGCCCTTCGCGCGCGCTTCGTCGACGACTCTCTGCATCTCCGCGTCGCGGATGCCGAACGTCCATTCCGGGACGAAGTAGCGGGGATTGGCAATCGGCGTGTACGGAAACGCCTGGCCGATGACAGCGACCGCAATCCCGCGCACCTCGCGCATCGCGTACGCCGGAAACACCGGGTCCTCGAAGTCGGCGGTGCGCACGTTCTGCGCGACGAAATCGACCTTGCCCGCGAAGTCGCGGCCGACCACCTCGCGCACGCGCTCGGCGCCGTACGTGAACTCCCAGTGCGCCGTCATCACGTCGACGCCGAGCGCCAGCTGCGCGTCGATCATGTCCTGCCCGCGCGTCCAGAGGCTCGTCGCCGAGCCCTGCCACGTGTCGCCGCCGTCGAGCAGCAGCGCGCCGGGACGCGCCGCGCGCAGCCGCTTCACCAGTGTGGCCAGGTGCGCGAAGCCGCCGGCCGCGCCGAACGTGCGCGCCGCCTGCGTGAAATCGAGATAGGTGAATGCGTGGGCTTCGCGCGTGCGAGCCCTGATGCCGAAGTGACGCAGCAGCGCGTCTCCGACGAGGTGCGGCGGCTGTCCGCGCGCGGCGCCGAGGCCGAGATTGACGCTGGGCTCGCGGAAGTAGACAGGATTGAGCTGCGCGTGCGTGTCCGTGAAATGCAGCAGGCTCACGTTGCCGAAAGGGGCGACCGCGTCGTAGAACGCGGCGCCGTTGGCGCCATCCTGCGCCGCATGCGCACCAACGGGCAACCCCGCCGCAGCCGCGGCCGCGACCATGTGCAGGAATTCGCGGCGGTTCATGAGGCGTGCGGCATCGCGCCGACGTGCGTGTCGCGCCTGCTGCGCGCGAGCGCTACTTGTTGACCGGCGACTGCGGGTCCATCAGCAGCGCGGCGACGTCCTTCACCTGCTGCTCGGTGAGGATGCCCTTGTGGCCGAAGCGCGGCATGTTGGTGCAGGCGCTGTACGCGTCGGCGTTCCAGACCTTGCCGTAGGCGTACTTGCGCATCTCGTCGGTGTAGCCGCGCGTCTTGCCGAACCGGTACAGGCTGGGGCCGATCGTGCCGTACGAAAGCTCCTGCGGGGAAAGCTGATGGCACGCATAGCAGTTGGCGCCCGCGGGCAGCTTCGGATCGTCGGAGTACTGCATGCCACGGCCCTCCTGCGCAATCTTCTCGCCGGCCTTCCAGTCGCCGACGAGCGTGCCGTCGGCCGGCCAGCGGATCGTCTCCAGATTCGCTCGTTCGATGCGCGCCGCCACGTCCTTCGGCAACGTCTTGCCGGCGTACTCGCTGCAGAGCTTCTGCGTTTCGTCCTGGTCGAGCCGGTCGAGGCCCGCCTGCCCGCGCGGCTTGAACGACGCCTTCAGCATCGCGGTCGCGGCGGCCTGTGTCTCTGCGTCGGAGGTTGCGCTCGCGCAACCGACGACGATGCCCGTGGCGGCGAGCGCGGCGATCACACAGGCGAGAAGGGCGGGTCGGCGCATGGCGCTCCTGTCAGCGCTTGATGGCCGGCGCGTCGAACGGCGCGCCGTTGGCGTTGCGCGCAAGGAACATCGTCAGCGCGATCGACGCATCCGATCCGTAGATGAGCTCGGGGAAGCGCTGCTGGCGGAAGCAGTCGTTGAGGCGCCACTGGAACGTGCGCAGCTCGCCCTGCGAGACGCGATACGCCGGCCACGTCGTGTATGCCTTGCGCGCACCGGCCGTGGTCGTGAGGTTCGGGAGATCCTGCAGCCGGATCCGCTTGCCGTCCTCGCCGTGGCAGGTCGCGCACGAGAAGTCGTGCGTGCCGCCGCGGAAGTAGAACATCTTTTGGCCCAGCCGATAGGCTTCCTGCTCCTTCGGGCCGGCGAGCGAGACGTTCATCGGGACGCCGCGCGATTCGGAGCTCACGTACGCCACCAGCGCTTCGATGTCGGATTTCTTGTCGTTGCCCGCGCCGAACGGGGCTTTGGTCGCATCGGCCTCCGTGAATCCCTGCAGCGCCACCATGCACCAGACGAGGCGAGTCTCGAGGTCCATCACGCGGCCGGCGTCGGCGAACCAGCGCGGCAATTCCGCGTACGCGCCCTTCACGATGCCCGGCCCGCGGCCGAGGTCGCATTTCTCCAGCGTCGCCGCCTTCGGGCCGCGCGGCGTCTTCCAGAGGCCCTCTCCGCGCGCTTCCCAGAGCTCCGCCGGATTGCCGTCCTGCAGCGCGGCGCGATACTTCGCGATCTCGTCGACGGTGCTGCCCTGGCCGAATGCCAGCGGCACGGCCAGCGCAGCGGCGAGCGCAGCGCAACGCAGGATCACGCGGCGCGCGCTCATCCGATCGTCGCCTCGTCGGTGCGCTTTTCGCCGCGATTGTCCTGCCAGGTCACGACGACCTTGTCGCCCTTGGCGCCGCCCTTGAATTTGAATGCGATGAACGGATTCTTCGCGACGGCGGGACCCCATTGCGCGCTCAGCACGGTCCTGCCGTTGTGCGTGACCGCGACGTTCTGGATGAACCACGCCGGAATGACCTTGCCGGCCGCGTCCTTGCGCTGGCCGGTTTCCATCTCGTGGCTCATCAGCACCTTGATCTCGGTCCAGTCGCCGGCGACGTTGGCTCGGATCTTCATCGGGTCGGGCATGGCGTTCCCAATCGTTTTCAGCTTGAACGAAGCGACGGCAGGGTGGGCTCGCCGCAGCGCGACCTGCGTGCGGACTAGCCGCCGCAGCCGCCCAGCGTGACCTTGATTTCCTTGGCGGCGAGATAGTACTTGCCGTCCGCCTTGACCAGCGCATAGACGTTCGATGTCTCGCCCATCTTGACGCGGGTGCTGATCGCGGGCTCGGTGCCTGGCGGAATGTCGAAGACTGCCGCGATCATGTTCGGATTGTTCTCGATCAGGATCGCGATCGACTCGGTGTTGGGCAGCGCGCTCGCCACGCCGATCGGCACGACGGCGCCGTTCTCGGCAATGTCCGGCGTCGAGACGAAGGCGACGTCCTTGCTCGCCGGCGGCTTCGCGATGCCGAGCGCCTTCAGCGTCGCGTCGAAGCCGTGCGTCTCGAAGATCGCCTTGTTCCATGCCTGCGCCGACACATGGCCTGCACGGAGCACGCCGGCCGCTGCGAGTGCCCACGCCAGCGCGGCGCCGCCTCCTGCCTTAAGTACGGTCCTGCGAAGCGCATCCAACGCGAGTCTCCGGTCGGTCATCGCCGATCTGACAGAACCGGATCGGCGGAAATTGCCGCGGCGGCCCCTGGAGTGCGGAGCATCATCCCGGCGGCAGAGTCTCCGATTCTACCAACGGACGCTCAATACGTCATGCACGCCGCGTTGAGGATGCCGGTCGCGACGGCGAGCACGGCCAGCAGCGTCGCGCCCGCAATGCGCCCCGCCCGGATCGCCTGGGCAAAATGCGGGACGAGCCTCGCGACGAGAAAGTAGACGACGACCTGCACGAGGAGCGCGATCACGCTCCAGACGACCATGTCGACGGGACCGACGCTGTGCGCGATCGCGCTCGCGAGCGGCAGCACGAATCCCAGCAGCGCACCGCCCAGCGAGATCGCGGCGGCGACGTTGCCGTCGCGGATCAGCGCAAGCTCGTCATAAGGCGTCATCGCCGAATAGACCACGCAGAACGCCGCGAACACGACGATGCCGAGCGCGAAATAGAGCAGGAACGACGGCAGCCCGGCGAGCGATTGCGAAACGAGATCCATGAGGCCTCCTAGGGCGCGGTCAGGTGAAATAGTGCGGGACGAAGCGGCTGGTGTCGCGCGTGATCTCGCTCGTGTCCTCGCGGAGTCCGATGCCGGCGGGCGCGTCGCCGACGATCCACGACCCGATCGTCACGTAGTCGTCGCCGAAGCGCGGAATCGTCGCGCGCGCCTGGTACACGCGGCCCTCGGCGCCATAGGTGCCTTCCGAGGCGATCGGCACCCCGGACCCGTGGATCACGACGTTGGCGCCTTCGCGCGACAGCAGCGGCTTTTCGACCCAGTCTCCCGCGATGCGGCCGGATTCGAAGAAGGCCGGCAGCAGGTTCGGGTGGTCCGGGAAGAGCTCCCACAGGACCGGCAGGATGCCCTTGTTCGACAGCAGCAGCTTCCACGCGGGCTCGATCACGCGGATGCGCGCGTCGTGCAGTTGCGCGCCGAATGGATCGGCGATCAGCCATTCCCACGGATAGAGCTTGGTCAGCACCGAGATCTCGACGTCGTCGGTGTCGACGAACGTGCCGTTCGCCGCGTTCCAGCCGATCTCCTCGATGGCGACGAAGCGCGTCTCGACGCCGGCCTGCGTCGCCACATCGCGCAGGTAGTCGAGGTTGCCGCGGTCCTCTTCGCTGTCGCCGGCACAGGTGAAATGCACCGGCGTGTCCGCGGACCACGTGACCCCCAGCGCGCGCCAGTTGGCGATCAGCTTCTCGTGCAGTGAGTTGAACTGATCGGCATCGGGCGTCGACGGCAGGATCGCCTGCTGCATCCAGTACCACTGCACGACGGAGGCTTCGAGGAGCGCCGTCGGCGTGTCGGCGTTGTATTCGAGGAGCTTCGGCGCACCGCGGCCGTCGAATGCGAGGTCGAAGCGGCCGAGGAGCGACGGCGCTCGCGCCTGCCACGATGCGGCGACGCGCTCGTGCCACGCGGCGGGAATCGCAAGCTCCTGCATCCGGCCGTGCGCGACGATGTATGCGGCAGCGTCGAGACAGCGCGCGTGGAGCTCAGCCGTCGCCGCTTCGAGCGTGTCGATCTCGTCGGCGGTGAACCGGTAGCAGCGCGATTCGTCCCAGTACGTGCCGCCCAGCGAATGGTAGGTGAACCCGACGCTTTCGCACTGGGTCGCCCAATCGGCGCGCGGCGTAACGTTTTCGCGCTGCATCAGGATCCGCCGGACGAATGCGCGTGCCCGCTCCCGCCGAACCCGCCGCGCGAAATGCTCGTGCTGCCGATCGAATGGGCGGAGTGCGGGGGGATTCCGCCGATATGGCCTGCGCCGTAGCTGTACGAGGGACCGAACCACACGCGACCCGCGCGACCGCCGTTCGACGATGCGGTGCTCTGCTCGCAGTCCCGGGGGTCACCCCAGTCGGCAACGCAATCCTCCTTCGACGCGTAGAGGTTCCGCCGAAGGACGCCGTCCGAATCGGCCGGGCTGCCGCAGCCGGAAAGCGCCGCGGCCGCGCCGATCAGCACCAGCGTGACGCGGGTCGACGACTTGCGGGAGCGCGTGGGCATGGCCCGCGCATCATAGCGAACTCGCGCGGCATGCGGAACTGCCGCGACGCCGCGTGATCGAACGCCGCGTCACCGCGGCCTGGGGCGTTAGTGGACCGTGGCGCTGGAAAAGAAGCGCAGCAGCGCGCCCGACTTCAGCCGGTACACGCCCTCGCCGACGTGCTCGGCGTCCTCGATCTCGTCGCGCGTGAACAGGACTTCGGCATCGCCGCGCGACGCTTCAAGCACGACGTCGTCGCCGACCGTGCCTTCGTCAGGGATGCGGAGATAGTCCGTCGCGTACACGACGCCGTTGATCAGCACGAAATCGGCGTCCGCCATCGCGCGGGAGAGTTCCGGCAGCTTGGCCCTCATTACCGTTGCGCCTCCAATGCGTGACCCGCGAAGGGTGCAGGTCTACCGACTGGAACATGGGGGCGGTCGGCGACCACTCAAGGGTCGTCCCGCATTCGCGCAGGGGACCGGCGTTCCGCGGCGCAGGGCGCGGCACCCCCTGCCGGCGCCGGCGGACGGCGTTTAGGGAGCCTCTGCACAAGTATTCGCGGTTGCGACGGAGGCGTTTCGGGATGGGATGCGTCCGTTGCCAAATGCGGCGGACTGATGCGAATGGCCGGCCCCCTTCGCGAGGGCCGCGCTCAGTGACCAAAATGCGCAGACCGCCCGAATCGCCCCGTCCCTTCGGGCTGCGGTCCGATGCGGCGTCTGCATCGCCGCGCTCCTCGGCATCGTAGTCCGGGCTACGACCTTCGTCACGCGTCTTGCAGCCATCCGCATCGGACAAAAGCAGCGCAATCGTGAATACTTGTGCAGAGGCTCCCTATCCGACGAGTTCGCGGACGAAGTTGGGCAGCGAGAGCGCCGCCCGGTGCATGTCGCCATTGTAGTACTGCAGGTCCTTCAAGCCGCGCTGCGAGATGCGGCGGTCGATCTCGCGCGTCGACAGGCTCTTCGGGTCGAGCGTCTGCGATGCGCACGCCATCATCCAGAGCCCGCCGTAGAGGGGCACCGTGGTGAGGTACGGCGTGACGATCGGGAACGCCGCGCGCAGGTTGGCGAGGCAGGTCCGGATGCGCTCCGGATGCGCGACCGGGCTCGCGACGTGCAGCGTCATCGCGCCGGCAGGCTTGAGGCGCAGCGCGCAGGCACGGTAGAAATCCGGTGTGTAGAGCGATTCGGACGGCCCCCCTGAATCGGTCAGGTCGAGCACGATGATGTCGTACTGGTCCTCGGTCTCGCGCACGTACTCGAAGCCGTCGCCGATGCGCAGCGTGAGCCGCGGATCGTCGAGCGCGCCGCGGTGCACGCCCTGCAGGTATTTCCGCGCGATATCGATCACGGCGAGGTCGATCTCGCAGAGCGTCACCGAGCGGATGGACGGATGCTTCAGGAGCTCCTCGGCCGAGCCGCCGTCGCCGCCGCCGACAATCAGCGCGTGCTCGGGGCTGGGATGCGTCAGCGCGGCGAGATGGACGAGGTTCTCGTGATAGAAGAACTCGTCCTTCTCGGACGTCATGAAATGCCCGTCGAGGCGAAAGAGCTTGCCGAAGGGCACGCTGTCGCTGACCTCGACCATCTGGAACGGCGAGCGGAAGCGCTCGAACTGACGGGACGCGCGGACGAAGAAGCCCCAGTCGTCGGTCAGATGCTCGGTCATCGCCCCGGGGACGATGTCGCCGCCCGGCTTGTCCGTCGTGTCAGGCGGCATCCTTGCCCCCGCGATGGATCGAGTGGAATTTCACGCGCTTCGGCTGCAGCGCCGCCTCGAGCGTGCGGAACAGCCGCTCCGCCTTCGCTGAATTGTCGGTCGCCAGATTGCACACGTACACGTCGACGCTGACGAAGCCATGCTCGGGCCACGTGTGGATCGCGAGATGCGATTCGGCGAGGAGCACCGTGCCGGTGACGCCCTGCGGCTCGAACTGGTAGAAGCATTCGCCGACGACGGTGAGGCCGGCGTCGGTGCTGGATTTGACGCAGAGCGCGCGCAATGCATCGGCGCGGGTGAATTCCGGCGTGTCGGCAGGGCAGCCGTACCATTCGCCTAACAGATGGATTCCGTCCATTAGTCGTCCCCCTTCGCGGCGGAAGGCCGCTGCGATGCGTTCGCGGCACCTGCGATCGCACTGCAATACCATGTCGTTCGGTTGCCGCGTAAAATGGTTGCGCGTGCGCCGCGCGGGTGCCTCTCTCGCGCTTGCCGAAGCCTGTCACATAAACGTAAAATTATCGCACATTTCACTGGCAAGCGCGACATTCCCGGCTGTTTCGCGCGCTTGCGCCGTCCCGCAGCTCGCGGACCCGCTGTCACAATCCCGCCTTCCCGCAACCCGCTCGCGCCCACCGATTGGCCATCATGAACGACACCACCGTCCCCGCCGTTTCCGATTCGACGCTCGCCAACGCCTTGCGGGCACTGGCGATGGATGCCGTCGAGGCCGCGAAAAGCGGTCATCCGGGAATGCCGATGGGAATGGCGGATATCGCGCTGGCGCTCTGGCGCGACGAGCTGCGGCACCATCCCGCGCATCCGCAGTGGCCGGACCGCGACCGCTTCGTGCTGTCGAACGGCCATGGCTCGATGCTGCTGTACGGACTCCTGCATCTCACCGGCTACGACCTGCCGATTGAGGAGCTGAAGCATTTCCGGCAGCTGCATTCGAAGACGCCCGGACATCCGGAACACGGCCTCACCGCCGGCGTCGAGACCACGACGGGCCCGCTCGGACAGGGCCTCGCCAACGCGGTCGGCATGGCGCTCGCCGAGCGGCTGATGGCGGCGCAGTTCAATCAGCCGGGCCACGCGATCGTCGATCACCACACCTACGTGTTCCTCGGCGACGGCTGCCTCATGGAGGGCATTTCGCACGAGGCGGCGTCGCTCGCCGGCACGTGGGGCCTCGGCAAGCTCGTCGCGTTCTACGACGATAACGGCATTTCGATCGACGGGAAGGTGGGCGGCTGGTTCACCGACGACACGCCGCGCCGGTTCGAGGCGTACGGCTGGGACGTGCAGCCCAAGGTCGACGGGCACGACGTCGCGGCGGTCGCCGCCGCGCTCGCCAGGGCCAAGCAGGACGGCGTGCGCTCCGGGCGGCCGCAGCTCATCTGCTGCCAGACGATCATCGGCAAGGGCGCGCCGAACAAGGGGGGCACCGCCGACGTCCACGGTGCGGCGCTGGGCGAGAAGGAAGTCGCGGCGGCGCGCATCGCGCTCGGCTGGCCGTATCCGCCGTTCGTGATTCCGCCGGAGGTGTATGCCGGATGGGACGCGCGCGAGCGCGGCGCGCAGCTGGAGCAGGCGTGGTCGGAGCGCTTCGCCGCCTACCGCGCCGCGTTTCCGCAATTGGCAGAGGAATTCAGCCGGCGCATGGCGGGCGAGCTGCCCGCGAACTGGGGAGGAGTCGCGGCGGCCGCCATCGATGCCGCCAATGCGAAGGCCGCCAGCGTCGCCACGCGCAAGGCGTCGCAGCAGGCGATCGAGGCGCTGGCGCCCTCGCTGCCGGAACTGATCGGCGGCTCCGCCGACCTCACGGGTTCGGTGTTCACCGACTGGTCGGGCAGCAAGGCGATCTCCCGCACCGAGGCCGGCAACTACGTCCATTTCGGCGTGCGCGAATTCGCGATGTGCGCGATCGCCAACGGCCTTGCGCTGCACGGCGGCTTCATTCCGTACGTGGGCACGTTTCTCACTTTCTCGGACTACGCGCGCAACGCGCTGCGAATGGCGGCGCTCATCCGGCTGCGCGCCGTGTTCGTGTTCACGCACGATTCGATCGGCCTCGGCGAGGACGGCCCGACGCACCAGTCCGTCGAGCACACGGCGAGCCTGCGCCTCATTCCGCATCTCGACGTCTGGCGCCCCGGCGACACGGTCGAGACCGCCGTCGCGTGGGTCGCCGCGATCGAGCGCGCCGATGGCCCGAGCGCGCTGATCCTCACCCGCCAGAACGTGCCGTTCGCCGCGCGCGACGCGAACGCCATCGCCGACATCCGCCGCGGCGGCTACGTGCTCGCCGACTTCGCCGACATTCCCGGCGCCCACCGCGTCGTGCTGATCGGCACCGGCTCCGAGCTGTCGCTCGCCGTCGCGGCGCGCGCGACGCTCGCCGGCGAAGGCATCGACGCACGCGTCGTGTCGATGCCCTGCACCAGCGTGTTCGAGCGCCAGGAGTCCGTTTACCGGACGAGCGTGCTGCCCGCGGGCGTCGCGCGCGTCGCCGTAGAGGCGGGTGTCACCGCCGGCTGGCGCGCATACGTGGGCGCTGTCGACGATCCGCGCGGCGCGGTCGTCGGCATCGATCGCTTCGGCGAATCGGCGCCCGGCCCCGCGCTCTTCAAGTTCTTCGGCATCACCGCCGAGGCCGTCGTCGCGGCAGCGCGCGGCGTCGTCGCCGCGGCGCGCGACTGACGGAGCCGATCGCGTTGGCATCCGCCGTGATCCGCCCCGCCACGCCCGCCGATGCGGCGGCGATCGCGCAGGTGCGCATCGATGCGTGGCGCGTCACCTACCGCGGGATGATCCCCGACGCCTATCTCGCGGCAATGAAGGTCGAGGACAGCGCGGCGATGTGGCTGCGCGTGCTTTCCGCCAACGCCGACGCCGTGTGCGTCCTGGTCGCAGAGGATGCGGGCATCGTCAGGGGTTTCGCCAGCGGCAACCGGCTCGTGCCGCCGAAGCACGGCCATGACGCCGAGCTCTCCGCGATCTATCTCGCACGCGACTGGCAGCGCTCGGGCATCGGCACGCGACTCCTCGCCGCCGTCGCCGGAACGCTGCAGGCGCGCGGCGCGACGGGGTTGTTGACGTGGGTCATCGCGGCCAATCGACGCGCGCGTACATTCTATGAAAAGCTGGGCGAAAGTCTGCTGATCGAGCAGCGGTTCCAGTGGGACGGCCTCGACCTCGTCGAAGCCGGCTACGGCTGGAGCGACCTCGCCGCACTCGCCGCCGCCTGCGCATCCGCGCAGGCGCTGCATTGATTCATCCGCCATCGACAACATCGGAGAGCGCAATGACGATCAAGGTTGGCATCAACGGTTTCGGCCGCATCGGCCGCATGGTGCTGCGGGCTGCAGTGCGCGACTTCCCCGACATCGAGGTCGTCGGCGTCAACGACCTGCTCGAGCCCGACTACCTCGCGTACATGCTGGGCTACGATTCGGTGCACGGCCGCTTCAAGGGCACCATCGCCGTCGACGGCCACACGCTGGTGGTCAATGGCAGGAAGATCCGGCTCACTGCGGTCAAGGATCCGGCCGAGCTGAAATGGGGTGAGATCGGCGCCGATGTCGTCGTCGAGTCGACCGGCCTCTTCCTCACCAGGGAAACCGCCGAGAAGCATCTGGCCGCCGGCGCGAAAAAAGTCATCCTGTCGGCACCGTCGAAGGACGACACGCCGATGTTCGTGTTCGGCGTGAACGACGGCAAGTACGCGGGCGAAGCGATCATCTCCAATGCGTCCTGCACGACCAACTGCCTCGCGCCCGTCGCGAAGGTCCTGCACGACACGTGGGGCATCAAGCGCGGCCTGATGACGACCGTGCACGCCGCGACGGCGACGCAGAAGACCGTCGACGGCCCGTCGAACAAGGACTGGCGCGGCGGCCGCGGCATCCTCGAGAACATCATCCCGTCGTCGACGGGCGCCGCGAAGGCCGTGGGCAAGGTGATTCCCGAGCTCAACAAGAAGCTCACCGGCATGTCGTTCCGCGTGCCGACCTCCGACGTCTCGGTCATCGACCTCACGGTGGAACTCGTCAAGCCGGCGACGTACAAGGAAATCTGTGCCGCGATGAAGGCGGCGTCCGAAGGCGCGATGAAGGGCGTGCTGGGCTACACCGAGGACAAGGTCGTCGCCACCGACTTCCGCGGCGAGTCGCGCACGTCGGTGTTCGACGCCGACGCCGGCATCGCCCTCGACGACACCTTCGTGAAAGTCGTCGCGTGGTACGACAACGAGTGGGGGTACTCGTGCAAGGTGCTGGAGATGATCCGCGTGATGGCGAAGTAGGCGGAATCGCGTCGCCGACCGCGATGCCCGCCGACGCCGCCGCGCGCCCCTCACCCCGCGGCGGCGCGTCGCCGCGGGCCGATGTCTATTTCCTGTCCTATCCCAAGGCGGGGCGCACCTGGCTGCGGGCGCTGATCGGCAAGGCGCTCGTCGACCGGTATGCGATGCCCGAGACGCAGCTCCTCAACACCATCGCGCTCACGCAGGCGGCCGGGCTTCCCGCCACGCTGTTCGATCACGACGGAAGTGCAATGCTGGATGCGGTTCGCTGGGACGCGATGCCTTCCGACAAGAGCTTCTACCGCGACCGGCGCGTGCTGCTGATGGGACGCGACATCCGCGACAATCTCGTGTCGGCCTACCTGCAGGCGACGCGCCGCATCGACGTGTTCGCCGGCCCGATTTCCGAATTCATCCGGCACGACGTCTACGGCGTCGAGAAGATCCTCGCGTTCTACCGCATCTGGTGGGAGCAGCGGCACGTCCCCGCCGCCTTCACCTTCCTGCGCTACGAGGACCTGCACCGCGATCCGGCCGGCACGCTCGCGCACGTGCTGCGCTTCATCGGCGCCGACATCACGCCGGCGACGATCGCCGCCGCCGTCGAGTTCTGCAGCTTCGAGAACCTGCGGCAGGCGGAAGCCGACGACCGCTTCCGCACGCCGGTGCTGCGCGCGGGGCGCGGCGACGATCCTGAATCGTTCAAGGTCCGCAAGGGCAAGATAGGCAACTACGGCGAGTATCTGACCGCCGACGACGTCGCCTGGATCGACGCCGCCAACGCGGCGCGCGGCTGCGCCTTCACGCGTCCGCCCGATGCGGCCGCACATTCCTGAGGAACCGTTCTCATGGGCAATCCGTTCACCGCACACCCCGCCACCGTCGGCGAGACGTACTGGCAGCACTTCCGCTTCGCGTCGCGCTTCGGTGCAAAGATGGCGGGCGGCGGCCTCGCGGCGCTGGTGCATGCAGTGCTGCCGTTCTGCTTCGTCACGACGGCCTCCCGCTGCAACGACGAGCTCGTCGCGATGCGCGCCGCCTCCCGCGGGCGCACCGTGAAAGTCTACGACGTCGAGACGATGGAGCCGCTCGACTGGCAGATCTGACGCTCGCTTCCCGGGACGCGAGCCTCATCCACCCATTTCCGACCACGAAGACGAAGCGAATGGCCGGCCATGCCGGCACACCGGAGCAGCTCATGAAATTCCGCCGTCTGCAGGACATCGACATCAAGGGCAAGCGTGTATTCATCCGCGCCGATCTCAACGTGCCGCAGGACGATCACGGCACGATCACCGACGACACGCGGATCCGCGCGTCGGCGCCGGCCATCCGCGAATGCCTCGCGCGCGGCGCCTCCGTCATGGTGACCTCGCATCTCGGCCGCCCCAAGGAGGGTGAATGGAACGCCGCCGACTCGCTGGCGCCAGTGGCGGAGCGCCTCGCGGAGCTGCTCGGCACGCCGGTTCCGCTGATCAGGGACTGGGTCGACGGCGGCACATGGCAGGAAGCGCTCGCGCCTGGAAAGGTCGTGCTGCTCGAGAACTGCCGCGTCAACAAGGGCGAGAAGAAGGACGACGACGCGCTCGCGCAGAAGATGGCGAAGCTCTGCGACGTCTACTGCAACGACGCGTTCGCGACCGCGCATCGCGCCGAAGCGACGACGCACGGCATCGCCAAGTACGCGAAGGTCGCCTGCGCGGGCCCGCTGCTCGCCGCCGAGCTCGACGCGCTCGGCAAGGCGCTCGCGCACCCGGCACGGCCGCTCGTGGCGATCGTCGCCGGATCGAAGGTGTCGACCAAGCTCACCGTGCTGAAGGCGCTCGCGGAAAAGGTCGACGTGCTGATCGTCGGCGGCGGCATCGCCAACACGTTCATCCTCGCGGCGCACGGCCACGTGGGCAAGTCGCTCGCCGAGCCCGGCCTCGTCGCCGAGGCGCAGGCGATCCTCGACCTCTTCCCGGGAAAGGTGCCGGTGCCGATCGACGCGGTATGCGCGAAGGAATTCTCCGCGGATGCGACGCCGGAACTGAAGGCCGTCGACAACCTCGACGCCGACGACATGATCCTCGACATCGGGCCGCAGTCGGTCGCGGCGCTGAAGACGATCATCGCCAGGGCCGGCACCATCGTGTGGAACGGGCCGGTCGGCGTGTTCGAATTCGACGCGTTCGCCGGCGGCACCCGTGCGCTCGCCGAGGCGATCGCAGCCTCGAGCGCATTCTCGATCGCCGGCGGCGGCGACACCATCGCGGCGATCAACAAGTTCGGCGTTGCCGACCGGATTTCCTACATCTCGACCGCCGGAGGCGCGTTCCTCGAATTCCTCGAGGGCAGGACGCTGCCCGCGGTGGAAGTGCTGGAAGCGCGCGCGGAGAACTGAAGCCGGCGTCCCGGCGGAAGCAGACGGCGCGGGCGGCGTGACGGGCGGCGGCAAAATCACGTAACATTGGCCTCCGCCCCAACTCCGCCAATCATTCCGCTTGCCGCGCGCCACCAAGATCGTCGCCACACTGGGTCCTGCGTGCAGTACCCCTGAAGTCCTCAGTCGCCTGATCGCCGCGGGCTGCGATGTCGTGCGTCTCAATTTCTCGCACGGCACCGCCGCCGACCACGTCGAGCGCGCGCGCAACGTTCGCGCCGTCGCCAGGGCGCTAGGCCGCGAGGTCGGGATCATGGCCGATCTCCAGGGCCCGAAGATCCGGATCGGCCAGTTCGCGGCCGGCACGGTCACGCTCGATGCCGGCCAGCCGTTCCTGCTGGACGCGGAAACCGATTCTCCCGGCGACAGCCATCGCGTCGGGCTCGACTACAAGGACCTCGTCCGCGACGTCGAACCCGGCGCCGTGCTGCTGCTCGACGACGGCCTCATCCGCCTCACCGTGCAGTCGATCGACGGGCCGCGCATCCTCACGCGCGTGGACGTCGGCGGACCGCTGTCGAACAACAAGGGCATCAACCGGATGGGCGGCGGCCTGTCGGCGCCCGCGCTGACGGCGAAGGACATGGACGACATCAAGACCGCGGTGACGCTCGCGGCCGATTACGTTGCCGTGTCGTTCCCGAAGTCGCGGCACGACATGCAGATGGCGCGCGACCTCGTGCACGTCGCGGGCGGCAATGCGCTCCTGATCGCGAAGATCGAGCGGGCCGAGGCGATCCCGGCGCTGGACGAGATCATCGGCGCCTCCGACGGCATCATGGTCGCGCGCGGCGATCTCGCGGTGGAGGTCGGCAACGCAGCCGTCCCCGGGCTGCAGAAACGCATGATCCGGATGGCGCGCGAGCGCAACAAGCTCACGATCACCGCGACGCAGATGATGGAATCGATGATCAATCACGCGGTCCCGACGCGCGCCGAGGTCTCGGACGTCGCCAACGCGGTGCTGGACGGCACCGACGCGGTGATGCTTTCCGCCGAGACGGCCTCGGGCAGGTATCCCGTCGAGACCGTCGAGGCGATGGCGCAGATCTGCGCCGAGGCGGAGAAGTCGGTGACCGTCGAATTCGACCGCGATTTCCTGAACCGCACGTTCACGCGCATCGACCAGTCGATCGCAATGGCAACACTCTTCACCGCGTACCATCTCAAGGTGAAGGCGATCGCCGCGCTGACGCAGTCGGGCTCGACGTCGCTGTGGATGTCGCGGCACAGCTGCGGCTGCCCGATCTACGCGCTGACCCCGGAAGTCGCCGCGCAGCGCAAGATGGCGCTCTACCGCAACGTGCATCCACTGTATTTCGAGCAGGGCTCCGACCGCGATGCGGTCCTGCAATCCGCCGAGGACCTGCTCCTCGCGAAGGGCCAGGTGCAGCTCGGCGACCTGATTGTGCTGACCGTCGGCGAGCCAATGGGCAAGTCGGGCGGCACCAACACGATGAAGATTGTCAAAGTCGGGGAACACCGCTCGTGACGATTTCGGTGCAGGCTGACGCGAGCACGGCGAACGTCAAGCCCGCGCAGCGAGCGCGGGCGGGCCGTCCAAGAATCCGCGCCGTGACGCGCGGCATCTCCGAGCAACATCAAATTCCTGAGGAACCCGCAACATGAAGAAGTTTCTGGTGACCTATCTCGCGCCTCCGTCGGTGATCGACGACTGGAAGAAGAAGCCGCCCGAAGAGCGCAAGGAAGAAGAGGAGAAGATGATGGGCGCCTGGAAGAGCTGGATGAGCTCGAACGCGAAGATGTTCGTCGACCGCGGCGCCGGCGTCGGCAAGACCAAGCGCGTCACCGCCACTGGCGCGGCCGATGCGCGCAACGACATCATGCTGTATGCGATCGTCGAGGCGGACTCCCAGGAGTCCGCGGCGAAGTCCTTCGAAGGTCATCCGCACCTGCAGATTCCCCAGTCGTCGATCGAGGTGATGGAGATCAACCCGCTGCCGGCGATGTAACGCCGGGACGACCCGGGACTCCAAATCCCGCTCGCGCGCAAGACGCGCGTCGGTGGGATCGGCCTGCGAACACCGATCGTGCTGCCGGTCGCGCCGTTTCACGATGGCGGCGCGCTTCTGCGCGTCCGCCGTCGCGAACGGTCAACCGGCTCGCGGTTGAGCCCCGCATGCACCGGGACTCGCCCCGACGCGCGTTACTCCGTGTGCTCAGGAGCGATGGGGATTGTCCGGCGCGCGATCGACGGAGTCGGGGACGCCATCGTGATCGCGATCGCCCTTGGTCCAGTGACCGCGCTGAAGTTCCCATCTGTTGTCATGCTGAGTCCACGCCGGCTGCGTCATGTAATAGCCGCTGCGGTCGCGCTCCCAATGACCGGCCTGCCAGACATGCTTGTTGTTCTTCGCATTCCAGTAGCCGGACGACCAGACGTAGCCCTGGCGCGGCGCCGGGATGGCCTCGTAGCGGGCCTCGGGCGGCGCGGTGTTGAAGTACACGGCGACGTCGGCGCTGGCCGCCATCGGCATTGCCGCGACGCCGAGCGCCGCGGCACACATTCCAACGAGTAACGATTTGCGGAAATTCATGCTGGCTTCCTTAGTGGCGATGATCGGTTGCGGCCTGCCAACCGGACCCTGAATGCGGGATTGCATGCGGGTTCGACGATCGGCGAAAACAGCCGGCGCGTCCCTTCGATAGCCGACAGACGCTTTCGGGTGGAATCGGCCTAGATGCCGAATTGCTGCCCGTCGTGCCGCATGTCATGCACCGGCGGCGCAGACGCGGCGATCGCGGCGGAATGCCTTGCCCGGTAGATGCGCCAGATTCCGGCGCCGATCAGAACGGTCAGTGCGCATAGCTCGAGCGGATATATGAGCGTTTGGTCGATCATCGATGACTCCATTTCGGTCTTGACACGTTGTCCATCGCGACCCGCAGCAACCCGCAGCCGCCGTGTCGCCGTTCGGTTCGCGTCGACCGGATTGCACGCGTGGCGGCATGCGATCGATGCGGGTCCATGCGCACACTGTGAACGCATCCCAACAGGGCGGTCTGTACGTCCACGCACCAATCGCGCGCCGACACGGCACCGGCGGACCGGCGTAAAATCGCGAAATCCCGTCGGTCCCGTCCCGGAGTTCTGCCATGCCCCTCGTTTCCATGCGCCAGCTGCTCGACCACGCCGCCGAGCACGACTATGGCCTGCCCGCGTTCAACGTCAACAATCTGGAGCAGGTGCAGGCGATCATGGCGGCGGCCGCCGAGACCGGCAGCCCGGTGATCATGCAGGCCTCCGCCGGTGCGCGGAAATATGCGGGCGAGGTCTTCCTGCGCCACCTGATCGAGGCCGCGGTCGAGAGCTATCCGGACATTCCGGTCGTCATGCACCAAGACCACGGCCAGTCGCCCGACGTGTGCGCGTCGGCGATGCGCCTCGGCTTCACCAGCGTGATGATGGACGGCTCGCTGATGGCGGACGGCAAGTCGATCGCGAGCTACGACTACAACCTCGACGTCACGCGCAAGGTCGTCGCGATGGCGCATGCGACCGGCGTCACCGTCGAGGGCGAGCTCGGCTGCCTCGGCTCGCTCGAGACGATGAAGGGCGACAAGGAGGACGGCCACGGCGCCGAGGGCACGATGACGCGCGAGATGCTGCTGACCGATCCCGACCAGGCCGCCGACTTCGTGCAGAACACGCAGCTCGACGCGCTCGCGATCGCGATCGGCACCTCGCACGGCGCGTACAAGTTCTCGCGCAAGCCGACCGGCGACATTCTCGCGATCGATCGCATCAAGGCGATCCATGCGCGCATCCCGAACACGCACCTCGTGATGCACGGCAGCTCGTCGGTCCCGCAGGACCTGCTGCAGATCATCCGCGAGAACGGCGGCGAGATGAAGGAGACGTATGGGGTGCCCGTCGAGGAGATCCAGGAGGGGATCCGCCACGGCGTGCGCAAGATCAACATCGACACCGACATCCGGCTCGCGATGACGGCCGCGGTGCGCAAGTACCTCAATGCCAACCGCAGCGCATTCGACCCGCGCGACTTCCTGAAGCCCGCGCGCGAGGCGGCCAAGCAGATCTGCAAGCAGCGCTACGAGCAGTTCGGCTGCGCCGGGATGGCCGGCAGGATCAAGCCGCTGCCGCTCGACGCCGTCGCGCGGAAGTACAAGTCCGGGGAGCTTGCGCAGCTCGTCCGGTAAGGACAATGATGGAACGCGGCACGCCGGACCGCCGCGGCCGCAGCGCAGCGCGATAGGGAGAAATTACGCGATGATCCCCAATGTTCCGGAATGGAAGCGCATCCACCGCCTGTTCCAGCGCGGCGTTACGCTCGTCGAGTACGTCGGCCTCCTCGTCATCGGATTCGCGACGACGTTTGCGATGGGCGAGGAGATCGTCGGGATGATCCAGGCGGCACGGGTCACGCTGGCCGACCTCCTGCTGATGTTCCTGTACCTCGAGGTGCTGGCGATGATCGGCCAGTACTTCAATTCGGGCCAGCTCCCGGTGCGGTTCCCGCTGTACATCGCGATGGTCGCGATGGCGCGCTACATCATCCTCGACATCAAGGACCTGTCCGAGCTCCGCATGCTCGCGGTGTCGGCGGCGATCCTGCTGCTGACGGTGGCGGTGCCCGTGATCCGCTACGGGCACACGCGATTCCCCTACCGCGACGGCGAGGAAAGCGCGCGCATCGAACGCCGGGCGAGAGCCGACGGCGCGGCGGAGGACTAGAACTTACCGCGGCGGCGCGCAATCGGCGCCCAGCGGCAGCGCCTGCGCCTGCAGCACCTCGCCCGTCCGCGTGTTCTGGACGAAGGCCACGATGGTCGTGGCCGATCCGCGCTCGGCAGGCAGGTCGAGCGCGGCACTCATTTCCGCGGCGCCACCGGTCCCAACCGCCGGCCCCGCCCGCAGCGCGCGCACGACGTGATCGTGCGTGAGGCGCACGCCGGCGTTCTCACCCGCCTTGACGTCCGATGCCAGCGAATTCTCGGTCAGCGCGACAAACAGCGCGGCGTCCCTGCGATCCGCGGCGCCGGCCACCGCGGCAACGGCGTGAACGTCGATCGCGCCATCCTTCACGGCAGCCTCCACGATGACGCTCGCCCGAGCCGGCCGCGCGTTGATCGCCGCAATCGCCGCAAGTGTGTCCTTGCCGTGCCAGTCGGGGAAATCCCGTCCCTGGAGCACCACCTGCGGCGTGTACGCGAAGCGGGCGTTTCCCGTGCGCGTGACGTCGTACTGGCGCTCGGTGTAGCTGGGGGAGGCGAAGCGGTCCTTCCAACCGAGGCGGTCCCAGTAGTCGACGTGGAACGCGAGCGCGACGGCGGCGCCAGGCGTCGCGCCGGGCCGGAACGACGACGCCAGCCAGCGATCGGCCGGCGGGCAGCTGTCGCAGCCTTCGGACGTGTAGAGCTCGACCAGCGCCGTCGTCTGCGGCCCGCTGCGGGCGGAACACACGGCGGCGAAACCGGTCGGCGACTGCGCGAGCAGCGCGCCGGCAACGAGCGCAACGAGCGCACGTCCGCAAACGGACGTGCTGCGGTGGAGGCGCATGCGCGGGGTCCCTGGACATGGCGGCAATATCGTTCGTCGCGCATCCATCCCCGCACCTTACGCCGGTCGCGCGCCGCGGGCACGTGCTACGATCGCCGTGCCGCCGTCGCGGACCCACTCGCCAAGGAGAAATCATGGGACTCATGCACATCATCTGGATGATCGTCGTCGGTTTTGTCGTCGGCCTGCTGGCGCGGTTCTTCTACCCCGGCGCCGTCGCGCTCGGATTCTGGATGACGACGGCGCTCGGCATCGCGGGCTCGGTCGTCGGCGGCCTCCTCAGCGGCATGATCTGGAAGACTCCCGACGGAAAGTTTCATCCGGGCGGATTCTTCATCTCGCTGATCGGCGCCCTCGTCCTGCTCTGGGGCTACCTCAACTTCGTCAAATGACCGGCCGGCGGCGCGGCGGAGATCCGCACCGCCGACGTGCGACACGATGATCGACAAGGTCGTCGCGTCCGCCGCACACGTCGTCGCCGACGTCCGTGACGGCGCGACGGTTCTCGTCGGCGGCTTCGGCACCTCGGGTGTCCCGTCGGAGCTCATCGATGCGCTGATCGAGCAGGGCGCGCGCGAGCTCACGATCGTCAGCAATCACGCGGGCAACGGCGACACGGGGCTCGCCCGGCTCATCGCCCTCGGGCGCGTGCGCCGGCTCGTGTGCTCGTACCCGCGGCACAAGGACTCGTACGCATTCGAAGGCCTGTTCCGGGCCGGAAAGATCGAGCTCGAGCTCGTCGCGCAGGGCACGCTCGCCGAGCGCCTCCGCGCGGCGGGGGCCGGCATCGGCGCGTTCTATACGCCGACCGCCTGCGGCACCGACCTCGCCCGCGGCAAGGAGACCCGCGTCATCGACGGCCGCGCGCAGGTGCTGGAATACGCGCTGCACGGTGACGTCGCGCTGATCTGCGCCGACCGCGGCGACCGGTGGGGCAATCTCGTCTACCGGATGGCCGCGCGCAACTTCGGCCCGCTGATGGCGATGGCGGCGCGATGCACGATTGCGCAGGTGCGCGAGGTCGTCCCTCTGGGCGCGCTCGACCCCGAGGTGATCGTGACGCCGGGCATCTTCGTCACCTTCGTGGTGCCGGAGGCCCGCGTCGCCGCAGCGCGCTCCCGGTCCGCCGCGTAAGCGATGACGATCCGGCGCTACACACGCAACGAGATGGCCGCCCGCGTGGCGCGCGACATCCCCGACGGGTCGTACGTGAATCTCGGCCTCGGCATGCCCACGCTCGTCGGCCGCCATCTCGCGTCCGGGCGCGAAGTGATCCTGCACAGCGAGAACGGGCTGCTCGGCATGGGTCCGCCCGCGGCTCCCGGCCTCGAGGATCCCGACCTCATCAACGCGAGCCGGGAGCCGGTGACGCTCCTTCCCGGCGGGTCCTACTTTCATCACGCCGACTCGTTTGCGATGATCCGGGGCGGGCACCTCGACTACTGCGTGCTCGGTGCATTTCAGGTCTCGGCCGGCGGCGACCTCGCCAACTGGCATACTGGCGCGGCGGACGCGATTCCCGCGGTCGGCGGCGCGATGGACCTCGCGGTCGGCGCCAGGCACGTCTACGTGATGATGGAGCACCAGACGAAGCAGGGCGAGCACAAGATCGTGTCGCGCTGCACGTATCCGCTCACCGGGGCGGCGTGCGTCGACCGTGTCTACACCGATCTCGCAGTGATCGACGTGACGCCGCGCGGGCTCGCCGTCGTCGCGATGTGCGACGGGCTCGACTTCGATGCACTGCAACGGATGACCGGGGTGCCGCTGCTGCGATCCTCCGGCGCGGCCACGGCAACCTGAAAGGAACGAAAGCATGCCCGACGCATTTCTCTGCGACGCGATCCGCACGCCGATCGGACGCTACGGCGGCGCGCTGGCCGGCGTGCGCACCGACGACCTCGCGGCACTGCCGCTCTCGGCGCTGATGGAGCGCAACGCGAGCGTCGACTGGGCCGCCGTGGACGACGTCGTGTACGGCTGCGCCAACCAGGCGGGCGAGGACAATCGCAATGTGGGGCGGATGGCGCTGCTGCTGGCCGGTCTGCCGGTCGACGTGCCGGGCAGCACGATCAATCGCCTGTGCGGCTCCAGCATGGACGCCATCACGATCGCCGCACGTGCCATTCGCAGCGGCGAAATGTCGCTGCTGGTCGCGGGCGGCGTCGAGAGCATGTCGCGCGCGCCGTTCGTTCTGCCCAAGGCCGACAGCGCGTTTTCGCGCGCGGCGAAGATCGAGGACACGACGATCGGCTGGCGCTTCGTCAATCCGCTGATGAAGGTAAAATGCGGAATCGACTCGATG
>Ga0265331_10000887_pt1 | contig 24296 bp, 21 predicted proteins | sample 41923metaG_FD_202088 | JGI IMG/M metagenome (GOLD analysis project Ga0265331, IMG submission 202088) | Rhizosphere microbial communities from Carex aquatilis grown in University of Washington, Seatle, WA, United States - 4-19-23 metaG | ecosystem: Host-associated > Plants > Roots > Rhizosphere... | reverse complement strand
TTCGACGCACACGGCGTTTTCGACCGAAACGTTCATCGATGAATTGGCGGCGGCGGCCGGCAGGGACCCGCTCGAGTTCCGGCGCGCGATGCTTGCGGGGAAGCCGCGTCACCTCGGCGTGTTGAATTTCGCCGCGCAAAAAGCCGGCTGGGGCAAGCCGCTCGCGCAAGGCCGCGGTCGCGGCATCGCCGTGCACGAGTCGTTCAATTCATTTGTCGCGCAAGTGGTCGATGTGACGACGAAGAAAGACGGTTCGTTCAAGGTCGACCGCGTCGTTTGCGCGGTGGACTGCGGCGTCGCCGTGAATCCCGACGTCATCAAGGCGCAGATGGAAGGCGGCATCGGGTTTGCATTGTCCGCCGCGCTGTACGGCGCGATCACATTGAACCAAGGCCGCGTCGAACAGTCGAATTTTCACGACTACCAGCCGTTGCGCATCAACGAAATGCCCAAAATCGACGTCCACATTGTTCAAAGCAGCGAACCCCCCACCGGCGTTGGTGAACCCGGCGTGCCGCCCGTTGCGCCGGCCGTGGCTAATGCAATATTTGCGGCTACCGGCAAACGGCTGCGCAATTTGCCGCTGCAGTTGAAAACGTGATGGCAGGCCGGAGCAAGCGTTCAACTGCCGCCATGCGATGCGCCCTGCGCGCATCGCCGGCCGTGGCTAACGCGATATTCGCGGCAACCGGGAAACGGCTGCGCAATTTGCCGCTGCGGTTAAAAACTTGAGGTGCGAACGTCGCTAGTCGCGCGGCGGGGTGTCGTATCTCCGCCAGTCTGTCACAATAACGCCTTTTTTTGGCCCGTTTGCGAGCGTTTTCGCAGCGGTGAAATTCGCGAGGGAGATTTTTGTGCGTGCATTTTCTGTTCGAAATGACCGCTGCGGCGGACTGCTGAACGCGGGCGCGCTTGCGCTTGCCGTGCTGGCGCTTGCCGCCTGCGGCAACAAGAATGCGGGGCAGGCGCCGCCGCCGCCCGAAGTGAGCGTGGTCAAGGCGGTCGCCCAGCCGATCACCGTGTCCGAGGAATACGTCGGCCAGACCGAGGCCGTGGACACCGTCGAAATCCGCGCGCGCGTCAGCGGGATCCTCGAACGCCAGGGCTTCGTGGACGGCTCGCGCGTCAAACGCGGCGACCTCTTGTTCGCAATCGACCCGCAACCTTTCATCGCGGCGTTGGCGCAGGCCAAGGCGACGCTTGCGCAAACGCAGGCAACCCACATCAATTCGAAGCAGAACCTCGATCGCATCCGGCCCCTGCTCGCCGACAAGGCGATCAGCCAGCAGGATCTCGACGCCGCAGTTGCGAAGGAAGCCACCGATGCGGCCAACGAAGACGCAGCACGCGCGCAGGTCAAGACGGCGGAACTCAATCTCGACTACGCGACGATAAGCGCGCCGCGCGACGGCGTGATCAGCAAGGCGCTGATCAAGCCGGGCGGCCTCGTCAACGCGTCCACCACCCTGCTGACCACCCTGTACTCGGTCGATCCGATCTACGTGAATTTCACCGTGAGCGAGCAGAAGTTGATGGAGATGCAGCGCCAGCTGAAGCACAATCCCGGCGAGGACAAAGCCAAGCTGCCGCCGTTCCGGCTGCGGCTCGCCGACGGCAGCGAGTACAAGTTGAGCGGCACGCTCAATTTCGTCGACGCCGCGGTGGATGCGAAAAGCGGCACGCTGCAGGTGCGCGTGCAGGTGCCCAATCCGGAACGCCTGTTGCGCGCCGGTCAGCTCGTGCGCGTGATATTCCCGTCTTTGCAGCCGCTGAACGCAATCCTCATCCCGCAGCAGGCGGTGCAGGAACTGCAGGGCAAGCGTTCGGTTTTCGTGGTCGACGCGGAAGGCAAGGCTCAGTACCGCGAAATCACGGCCACCACGCGGGATGGCAACAACTGGGTGGTCGAAAGCGGCATCACGCCCGGCGAGATGGTGGTCGTCGAAGGCATCCAGAAGGTGCGTCCCGGCGCGCCGGTGAAGCCCGCGGTCGCAACGCCCGATGCGAAGAATGACGCCAAGAAAGCGGGCGACGACAAAAGTGACGCCGCGAAAAAAAGCGACGCGAAAGACGCTGCGAAAAAAGACGTGACGTATGACGCGAAAGGCGCCGCGCCGGCGCCGGCCGCCGACAAGGGCGCGAAGTAGGCATGTTTAATTTCTTCATCGATCGTCCGGTTTTCTCGGCGGTAATCTCGCTGATCATTTCGCTGGCGGGCGCGGTTGCGGTGCTCGGATTGCCGATCACGCAATATCCGCAGATCGTGCCGCCGCAGGTGCTGGTGACGACCGCGTTCCCGGGCGCCAACGCCAACGTGGTTGCGCAGTCGATCGCGGCACCCATCGAGCAGCAGGTCAACGGCTCGAAGAACATGATCTACATGGACTCGAAGAGCGCGAACGACGGCACGTACACGCTGACCGTCACCTTCGATGTCGGCACCAACCAGGACCTCGCGGCGGTCGACGTGCAGAACCGCGTGGCGGTCGCGCAAAGCGTGCTGCCGCCCGACGTGATCCGCCAGGGTATCCAGATCCGCAAGCAGTCGACGGACTTCCTGAGCGTGATCGCGTTGACTTCGCCCGACCAGCGCTACGACTCGATTTTTCTCAGCAACTACGCGTTGCTGAATATCCAGGACGCGATGGCGCGCATCCCCGGCGTGGGCTTCGTGCGGCTTTTCGGTGCGCGCGATTACAGCATGCGCATCTGGCTCGATCCCGACAAGATGGCGCGCCTGGGCGTGACGGCGAGCGATGTCGCGCGCATCGTGCAGGAGCAGAACGTCGTCGCGCCGGCCGGCCGCATCGGCGTGCCGCCCGTGCCCGCCGGCGTCCAGATGCAGTATTCGGTGACGGTGCAGGGCCGGCTGGTCGACGTGACCCAATACGAGAACATCGTGGTGAGTGCGGCGACCAACGGGCAGATCGTGCGCCTGAAGGACATCGCGCGCATCGAATTGGGCGGCGCAGACTACACGATCAACGTTCAGGAAAAAAGCCTGCCTGGCATATTCATCGCGATTTTCCTGCAACCCGATGCCAACGCGCTGGACGTCGCGAAAGGCGTGAACAGCACGATGGAGACGCTCGCCAAGTCGTTCCCGCCGGGCATAGAGTATTCGGTGCCGTATACCACGACGCCGTTCGTCACCGAATCGATGAAAGAAGTGATGAAGACCCTGTTCGCGGCGATCGTGCTGGTGCTGATCGTGGTGTTCGTGTTCCTGCAAAGCTGGCGCGCGACGCTGATCCCGATGCTCGCCGTGCCGGTGTCGCTGCTCGGCACGTTCGCGGTGTTCACTGGTCTCGGTTTCACGATCAACACGCTGACGCTGTTCGGCCTGGTGCTGGCGATCGGCATCGTCGTCGACGACGCGATCGTGGTGGTCGAGGCGGTGCAGCACAAACTCGACACCGAAAAGCTGTCGGCGTCCGACGCGACCAAGGCGGCGTTGGCCGATGTCGGCGGGCCGGTGGTCGCGATCGCGATCGTCTTGTCGGCGGTGTTTATTCCGGTCGCCTTTCTCGGCGGTCTGACCGGCCAGTTGTACAAGCAATTCGCGCTGACGCTTGCCACGTCGGTGCTGCTGTCGGCGGTCGTCGCGCTGACACTGACGCCGGCGCTGTGCGCGTTGCTCCTGCACCCGGCGGCGGATTCGCAGCACCATGGCGTGCTGGCCCGTTTCTTCGACTGGTTCAATCGCATGTTCGCGGCGTTCACGCGCCGCTACTCGGCGTCGGTCGCCATGTTGATCCGGCGCGCGGTGCTCGTGATGCTGACCTTCGCGGCGATGCTCGGCGTGCTCTATTTCATGCTCAGCACGCGCCCGACCGGCCTCGTGCCGGATGAAGACCAGGGCTATATGTTCGGCGTCGCGCAACTGCCGCCCGGCGCGTCGCTCGAGCGCACCAATGCGGTAGTGGACAAGCTCACCAAAATCGTCAACGAGCAACCCGGCATCAGCGGGGTGGCGACGATTTCGGGCTTCAACCTGCTGACCGGTCTCTCGACTTCATATAACGCAACGGCGTTTATCCGTTTCAAGCCGTGGGACGAGCGGCACGATCCCGCCCAGTCCGGCGCGGCGATACTGCGCGCGCTGAATGGACGCCTGAACAGGGAAATCAAGGACGCGAACATCCTGGTGCTCAATCCCCCGCCGATCCGCGGGCTGGGCACGACCGGCGGCTTCGAATTCATTCTGCAAAGCCGCGGCGGCGGCGATGTCGCGGAGTTTTCCAAAGTATTGCAGGGTTTTCTCGCCGAGGCGCGCAAGCGGCCGGAACTGGGTTTCGTGTTCGCGAACTTCGACGATCGCGTGCCGCAGATCGAGTACGAGGTCGACCGCGACAAGGTCAAAAGCTACGGCATCACGCTGTCCGACGTGTTCTTCGCGCTGCAGACTTTCCTCGGCGGCTACTACGTGAACGACTTCAACCTCTACGGCCGGACTTTCCGCGTGCAGGCGCAGGCGGAAGGCTATGCGCGCGCCTATCCGGAAGACGTGAAGCGTTATTACGTGAGGAGCGCCGCAGGCGACATGGTGCCGCTCAGCGCCATCGTGAAGCCCCGCTCGATTAACGCGCCCGAGTATTTTCAGCGCTACAACATTTACCGCTCGGCGAGCATCAACGGCGCCGCGGCGCCCGGCTTCAGTTCGGGCCAGGCCGCGCAGGCGATGGAGGAACTCGCGAAGGCACTGCCCGTGGGTTACAGCTATGAATGGACCGGCGCCACTTTCCAGGAGAAGAAAACGGGCGGCCAGACGGGGTTCATCTTTGCGCTGTCGCTCTTGTTCGTATTCCTGGTGCTCGCGGCGCTGTACGAGTCGTGGGCGATGCCGGTCGCAATCCTGCTCGTCATTCCGTTCGGCGTACTGGGCGCGTTTTCGGGGCTTGCGCTGCGCGCGTTTGCCAACAATGTCTACGCGCAGATCGGGCTTATCATGCTGATCGGTCTCGCCGCGAAGAATGCGATTCTGATCGTGGAGTTCGCGAAACTCGCGCACGAGCGCGGCGAGTCCATAGTGGAGGGCGCGCTGCAGGGCGCCCGGTTGCGGCTGCGGCCGATTCTGATGACCTCGTTCGCGTTCATACTCGGCACGATACCGCTCGCGATCGCCACCGGCGCGGGCGCGGGCGCGCGCCAGTCGCTCGGCACCACCGTCGTGTTCGGCATGCTGGCGGCGACGATAATAGGCATCTTCGTGATCCCCGTGTTTTACGTCGTGATCCAGCGCATCAGCGAGCGCCGCTGGCCGTTTGCGCGCGACCCGGAGCCTCCCGTGCCGGTCCCCGCGCCCGATCCGGAGACTGGAGCATGAAACGCCTGCTGATCGTTGTTCTGGCATCGCTGCTCGCCGCGTGTTCGATGTTCCCGGGCTACAAGCGGCCCGAGGTGAAGACACCGGCCGAGTTTCGCGGGCAGACGGCGCCGCTCGACCAGAAATCGCTCGCCGATCTGGCATGGTGGGAGTTATACCGCGACCCGGTGCTCGAGAAGCTGATCAAAACGGCGTTGCAGCAAAATTACGACGTCAGGATCGCGCTCGCGCGCGTGGAGGAATTCCGCGCGGCGGGCGGCATCGCGGGGCTGGGATCGATACCGCAGGTTTCGGCGGGCGCGACCGCCACGCGTTCGCGCATTTCCACGGTCGGCCCCACGCCGCTGCCCTCGAGCGCGGCCCCGGTACGCAATACCTACGATGCCGAGATTGACGTTTCCTATGAAGTCGATTTGTGGCGGCGCATCGCCAACCTGCAGGCGGCTGCGCGCGCGGACCTCATTGCGTCCGAATTTGCGCGCGACACTACGCGCGTCACGGTGATCGCCAATGTTGCGTCTGCTTATTTCAACCTGCGCGCGCTGGACCAGCAGCTGTACGTGACCGAGCGCACGGTCGCGGCGCGGGAAAAATTCGCCGAGCTTACGCGCGCGCAGTTCAACCGCGGCGTGGTATCCGGTCTCGACGTCAACCGCGCCGAAGCGAATCTTGCCACTGCGCGGGCGCTGCTGCCCGATCTCAAAAGCCAGATCGCACAACAGGAAAACCTGCTGCAACTGCTGCTCGGGGAAAACCCGGCGCCCATCTTGCGCGAAGCTTCGACCGACGCGCGGTATTTCCCCGTGCCGCCGGAGGTGCCGACCGGATTGCCGGCCGCGCTGCTCGAACGGCGGCCCGACGTGCGCCAGTCCGAGAACGCGCTGATCGGGTCGAACGCGCGCTTGAAGGCGGTCAAGGCATCGCTGTTTCCGACCGTTTCGCTGACCGGCGCGCTCGGCTCGCAGAGCGCGGCGCTGACCGATCTTTTCACCGGTCCGGCCAAGATCTGGTCGTTCGGCCTGGGGCTGCTGCAGCCCATCATCGACGTCAACCGCAACAAATACCAGGTCGAAATCTACACGGCGCGCGAAAAGCAGGCGATCTTGCAGTACCAGCAGACGGTCGCGCAGGCGTTTCGCGAAGTCTCCGATGCGCTCGCCGCGCGTCAGGGCTATAACGACTCGCTCGTCGCGCAGGATCAACAGGTCGAGTCGCTGCGCGCGGCGCGCGAACAGGTAATGAAGCGCTATAACATCGGCTTTTCCTCCTATTTCGAAGTGATCGACGCCGATACTGCGTTGTTCACTGCCGAACTCGCCCGCGTGCAGGTTTATCGCAATACGCTCAATGCCCTCGTGTCGTTGTACAAGGCGCTCGGCGGCGGCTGGGAGATCGATGCCGATGAACGCGCGGGCGTCAAGAGCTACGGCAGCACGCCGCAACCGGCGGTGCCCGCGCGCTGAAGCGCGGCGGCGCGATGATTTGCCCACGATGACGACCATGGATCGCGCATGGTGGCAGCGCCCCAACCGCGTGTTGTTGATCAATCTGCGCGAGGGCGACGAGGCGCGCATCGAACCCGACCGGCTGATCGCGGAAGTCAAAGATTTTCCGGCAACCGCGTTCTGCATCAACGGCGGCGGCATCGTTGCGTTCTACCAGACGCGCATCGCGGGCCATCCCAAAAGCGCGGGCCTCAACGGGCGCGATCTGCTCGCGGAACTCGTGCCGCGCGCGCATGTGCAAGGCCTGCACGTGCTGGCGCGCATCGATCCAAGCTGCGCGCCGCAGGCACTGGCTGCGCAGCATCCGGACTGGTTCGCGCGCGACCGCGCGGGCGGGTTCTATCCGGTCAACGAGTTTTACGTCACCTGCCCGAACGCCGGCTACTATCGCGATCGCATGGCGGAAGTCGTGCGCGAGATGCTCACGCAGTACGACGTCGACGGCATCTGGAACAACCAGGGCAAGTTCGCGGCGTGGGACACCGACGGCTGCTATTGCGATACCTGCAAGTCGATGTTCAAGGCGGACAGCGGCTTCGAGCTGCCGCTTGCGGAGAACTGGAACGATCCCGCATGGCTCGCGTTCAACGAATGGCGTTACCGCCGGATCGCGGCGTGGGTCGCGCATATGCACGATGCAATCCAGCGCGCCAAGCCCGCCGCCATTTTCATCGCGGCCGTGCAGTTGATGGAGTCGCTGGAAACGATCCGTCCCGGCGGCTGGGACATCGACTACTGGCTCGAGCACCAGGACGTGCCGACGTTCGAATGCCAGCGCCGCAACACGGCACCCTGGTGGCCCGGCATCCAGGCGAAATACCTGTCGTCGGTCGCGCCGAACAGGCAGCGCTGGATGACGGTCAGTTATTTCTATCCGTGGTGGCGGCTTTACGCGACGCCGGAAGCCGAGAACCGCGCGTGGATCGCGCAGCAGTTCGCCAACGGCGTGAACAGCTGGTTGCACATCAACGGCGGCTATTCGGAACTCTTCGACCGGCGCAGTCTCGCGCCGATGCGCGAAGTTTTCGCGCGGCTCGCGCGCTGGGAACCTTACTTCGATGGTGCAGTGTCGGGCGCGCAGGTCGCACTCGTGTATTCGCGCCACACCCAGGACAATTACGCGGGCGCCGATACGCACGGCCAGTACCTCGACGCGGTGCGCGGGTTCTACTGCGCGCTGCTCGAGGCGCATGTGCCGTTCGACGTGATTTCCGACAAGTTCATCGACGCGGCGCGGCTCGCGCGCTACCGCGTGCTCGTGTTGCCGAACATGGCGTGCGTCGATGACGCGGGCGCATCCGCGATCGAGGCGTTCGTCGCGGCGGGCGGTGCGGTGGTCGCGACATTCGACACGGGCATGCGCACGCGCGAAGGCGGCGCACGCGCGGAACCCGCGTTCGCGAAAATGTTCGGTGTCACCGTGCGCGGGCGTCGTAAGGAATTGAAATCTTCATATTCGCGCATCGTACACGCCGCCGATCCGCTGGTGGCGGGCATAGTCAACACCGATCTCATCCCGAACGAAGGCGCGCTGGTCGAAGTGGAGGCCGCGGCCGGCCGGGTCGTACCGCTGACGCTGATTCCGCCGGTCATCGCGCATTCGGGCGCCACCATCAGCATTCCGGAGTACAGCGCGATCCGTGCGGCCACCGGCGTGCCGGTCGCCGTGCGCGGCATGCACGGCAAGGGCCGCACGGTGTATTTCGCGAACGCGATGGACGCGCTCTTCTACCACTACGGTTTTCCCGATCTGGGACGGGTGCTCGCGAATGCGGTGCGGCATGCGCTGGGTGACGCGCATAATTTCGAAGTGGATGCGCCGGAATTTGTCGACGTCGCTCTCAACGTGCAGCCCCGGCGCAAGCTCGTGCATCTGATCAATTTCCCGGTCGGCAAACATTTGAACACCGGCTGGCGGCACGCGGGGCGCACCATCGTGCCGCTCAGCAATGTCGCGGTGCGCGTGAAGCTCGCCGCCGGCGAAAAGGTGCGCGAAGTGCGCGTGGCGTCGAGCGAAGCCGCGATCGCCTGCGTAGAAAAGGGAGGCTGGGCGTGCGTGACGGTACCCGCGCTCGCCGACCACGAGATTATAATTTTCGAACTCGCATGAGAGGCAGGAAGCCGATGAGGCCGCCGAATTCGATCAGGTCTTTCCCGTGGCGCTTCGTTTGCGGCGCGGCGCTCGCCGCGCCCTGCGCAACCGCGGTCTGGGCGCAGAGTGCCTACCCGGTGAAGCCGATCCGGCTCATCGTCGCGTTGCCGGCCGGCGGACCCACTGACATACTCGCGCGCCTGATCGCGCAGCCGCTGTCGGCGAGCCTCGGCCAACCGATCGTCGTCGACAACCGACCCGGCGCCGGCGGCAACATCGGCGCCGAACTGGTGGCGAAATCGCCGGCCGACGGCTACACGATGTTCATGGGCACGTCCGGCCCGCTCGCGATCAACGCGAGCCTCTACAAAAGCATCGGGTTCGATCCGCTGCGCGACTTCGCGCCGGTAATACTCGCCGCATCGGCGCCTTTCGTGATCGTCGCGCATCCGTCGGTGGCCGCGAACAACGTGAAGGAACTGATCGCGCTGGCGAAGGCGAAACCCGGCCAGGTCAATTACGGCTCGGTGCAGGGCAATGCGTCGCACCTCGCGTCCGAGCTCTTCGACTACATGGCGGGCGTCAAGATGACGCTCGTTCCGTACAAGGGCGCGGCGCAGGCGACCACCGATGTGATCGCGGGCCAGATCCAGATAAGCTTTGCGTCGACCCCGGGCTCGGTGTCGTTGTTGAGATCGGGCAAGCTGAAAGCGCTCGCGGTGACGAGCGCGAAGCGCATCGCCGTGCTGCCCGAGGTGCCGACCGTCGCGGAGTCGGGCGTGCCCGGCTATGAAGCGAGCGTCTGGTACGGCGTCGTGGTGCCGGCGAAAACGCCGAAAGAAATCGTGACCAGACTGAATGCGGAAATCGGCAGGATCCTGCGCGAGCGCGGCAACCGTGACAAAATCGCGGCGAGCGATTTCGAAGTGACCGGGAGCACGCCGGCCGAATTCGGCGAATTCATCCGCTCTGAAACCGCGAAATGGACGAAGGTCGTGAAAGCATCGGGCGCCCGCGCCGAGTGAGAGAATAAACATGATCGAGTTACGCAAAAGCGCCGACCGCGGCCACGCAAACCACGGCTGGCTCGACAGTTATCACAGTTTTTCGTTCGCCGATTATCACGACCCGCGGCACATGGGCTTTGCTTCGCTGCGCGTGATCAACGAGGACGTGGTGCAGCCGGGGCAGGGCTTCGGCACGCACGGCCATCGCGACATGGAAATCATCACCTATATTCTCGAGGGCGCGCTCGAGCACAAGGACAGCATGGGCAACGGCTCGGTCATCCGGCCCGGCGACGTGCAGCGCATGAGCGCGGGCACCGGCGTCAAGCACAGCGAGTTCAACGCGTCGCGCGACGAACCCGTGCATCTCCTGCAGATCTGGATCGAGCCGGCGGTCACCGGCATCGCGCCGGGTTACGAGGAAAAGCATTTCGACGCGGCATCGAAGCGCGGACGCCTGCGGCTGATTGCGTCGAGCGACGGGCGCGACGGCTCCGTGACGATACATCAGGATGCCGCGGTTCTCGCCGCATTGCTCGATGGCGCGGAGCGCGCAACCCATGCGCTGGCGGCGGGGCGCAAAGCGTACGTGCACGTCGCGCGCGGCGGCGTGACGGTCAATGGCCGCGCGTTAAGCGCCGGCGACGCCGTGAAAATCAGCGGCGAGCCCGCGATCGAGTTCGGCAACGGCAAGGCTGCGGAAGTCCTGCTGTTCGATTTGAACTAGAAGGAGTCTCAAAAAACAGTTTGGAGCCGCCGATAAACGCGGATAAACGCAGATAAGTTCAGAACGCAAAAATTGCTCAAAGCCGCCAACCAAACCCGTGAGTCAAAGTCGATGCGGTTGGCCGTAATTTTCCATCTGCGTGTGTCTGCGTTTATCTGCGGCAATTTGCGGTTCTGGATTTTTGAATTTGACGGCATTTTTTAGGAGACCAGCAATGCGCAGTTTTTCGATGGCAGTGGCTTTATTCGTTTTTGCGACCGGCGCAGACGCCGCGGACAGCTATACGCTCGATACCAGCCACTCGTTTCCGCGCTTCGAAATCAACCATTTCGGGTTTTCGACGCATCACGGCCAGTTCAACAAGACCAGCGGCAGGCTCGTGCTCGATCGCGCGGCGAAGACCGGCAGCGTCGAGATCACCGTGCAGACGGCGTCGATCGGCACCGGCGACCCCAAGCTCGAAGAACACCTGCGCTCGCCGGATTTCTTCAACGTCGAGAAATTCCCGACCATGGTGTACAAAGCGAAGTCGATCAAGTTCAACGGCGCCGTGCCGGCGAGCGCCGAAGGCGAGTTGACCCTGCTCGGCGTCACCAGGCCGCTGACGTTGACGATCTCGCGCGTGGTCTGTGCGCAGCATTCGTTTTACAAGAAAGAGGATTGCGGCGCCGAGGTCACCGGCACGCTCAAGCGTTCCGATTTCGGCATGACGAAATACCTGCCCGCCGTCGGCGACGAGGTCACGCTGCATATCCAGGTCGAAGCGATCAAGGACTGACGCAGCCGGGTCGACCATGACGCGGGGAAGTCTCAGCCCATGATGCAACAGCTGACCGCGCTGCTCGTCCAGTACGGGCTGGTGTTCGTATTCGCGAACGTATTTCTCGAGCAGGCCGGCGCGCCGGTGCCCGCCGTGCCGACGCTGATGGTGGCCGGTGCGCTCGCGGTCGGCGGCGGGCCGTCGCTGGCGGCGATTATCGGCGTCGCGGTGCTCGGCTCGCTGCTCGGCGACGTGATCTGGTACGCGGCGGGACGCATTTACGGCATGCGCGTGCTGCAGCTCCTGTGCCGCATTTCGATTTCCCCCGATTCCTGCGTGCGGCAAACCGAGACGCGGTTCGTGCGCTGGGGCCCGGTCTCGCTGGTCATCGCCAAATTCGTGCCGGGTTTTTCGACGGTGGCGCCGCCGCTCGCCGGCGCGTTGCGAATCAAGTGCGGCCGTTTTCTCTTTTACAGCGCGCTGGGTGCCGCATTGTGGGCCGGCCTCGCCGCGGTTGCGGGCACGTTGTTCTACCGCCAGATCGACTGGCTGCTCGGCGAGCTCGGACAGATGGGCGTGTACGCGCTGATCGTCGTCGGCGTGGCGCTCGCGCTCTTCGTGGCCGTCAAGTGGTACGAGCGCCGGCGCTTTTTCAAGGCGCTGCGGATGGCGCGCATTTCGGTGGATGATCTCTACCGGTTGATGCGGGACGGCGCCGCACCCGTGGTGGTGGACGTGCGCTCGGACTCCGCGCGGGAAATCGATCCGCGCCGCGTGCCCGGCGCAATCGCGGTCGATCTGCGCAATCTCGATACGGCGCTCGCGCAGGTGCCGCCCGACCGCGACATTATCGTCTACTGTACGTGACCGAACGAAGCCAGCGCGGCGCGTGTCGCCCGCATGCTGATGGACCGGGGGTTCGCCCGGGTGCGGCCGCTGCAGGGCGGCCTCGATGCGTGGAGCGATGCCGGTTACGACATCGAAGGGATCGAAAAGACGGGGTAGTCATGGTTCCAGCCGACGTTGATTTTTGCGAAGGAGATCTGCCATGCACGGCGACAGGCACACGAACTACACGCGGCGCGATTTCATCAAGGCGGGTGCGGCACTGGGTATGAGCGGTATCGTTGCTGGTTGCGCCACTTCCGGCGGCAATCCGGCGCCCGGATCCGCAATGGCGGACACGATATTGGCGAACGGCAGAATCGCGACGCAGAACGAACGGCGCGCGATGGTGCAGGCGCTCGCGATCAAGGACGGGCGCGTGCTTGCAACCGGCGACAACGCGACGGTGATGGCGTACCGCGGTGCGGCGACGCGCGTGGTCGAGTTGAACGGCCGCACGGTAATCCCGGGACTCATCGATTCGCACTCGCATCCGATCCGCGGCGGGCTTTACTACAACCTCGAACTGCGCTGGGACGGCGTGCCCTCGCTCGCCGACGCATTGCGCATGCTGCGCGAGCAGGCGCAGCGCACGCCGCCCAATCACTGGGTGCGCGTGGTCGGCGGCTGGTCGGAATTCCAGTTCGCCGAGAAACGCATGCCGACGCTCGACGAACTCAATGCCGCCGCGCCGGATACTCCGGTCTTCGTGCTGAATCTTTACGCCACGGCGTTGCTCAATCGCGCCGCGCTGCGTGCGGCCGGCTACACCAAAGACACGCCCAACCCGCCCGGCGGCGAAATCCAGCGCGACAAGGCCGGCAATCCGACGGGGCTGCTGATCGCGAAGCCGAACGCATTCATTCTCTATTCGACGCTCGCCAAGGGGCCGAAGCTGCCGTTCGAGCAGCAGGTCAATTCGTCGCGCCAGTTCATGCGCGAACTCAATCGCCTCGGCGTGACGAGCGTGATCGACGCGGGCGGCGGCTTCCAGAACTATCCGCAGGACTACGAAGTCGTCACCGCGCTGCACAAGGACGGGCAGATGACGGTGCGCATTGCCGCCAACTTATTCACGCAGCGGCCGAAGCAGGAGCTCGACGATTTTTCGAACTGGGCGAAGACGGTGAAGCCCGGGCAGGGCGACGACATGTACCGGATCAACGGCGCCGGCGAAATGCTCGTCTATTCGGCCGCCGACTTCGAGGATTTCCTCGAGCCGCGTCCCGACATGGCCTCCAGCATGGAGGCCGATCTCACGAACGTCGTGCGGCTGCTCGCGCAAAACCGCTGGCCGTTCCGCCTGCATGCAACGTACGACGAAACCATCACGCGTGCGCTGAATGTCTACGAAGCGGTCGATCGCGAAGTGCCGTTCGCGGGACTGCACTGGTTCATCGACCACGCGGAAACGATTTCGCCGCGCAACATCGACCGCATTCGCGCGCTGGGCGGCGGCATCGCCGTGCAGCACCGCATGGCGTACCAGGGCGAATACTTCATCCGGCGCTACGGCAGCGCCGACGCGAGCCCGCCGATCAAGCGCATGCTCGCGGCCGGCGTGCCGGTTGGCGCCGGCACCGATGCGACGCGGGTGGCGAGCTACAACCCTTTCGTTTCACTCTACTGGCTGGTGGCGGGCAAGACCGTCGGCGGCACCCAGATTTATGCGGACGCCAACCGCTTCGACCGCATGGAAGCCTTGCGCCTGTGGACGGTCGGCTCGAGCTGGTTTTCGAGCGACGAAGGCAAAAAGGGCGCACTCGTGCCGGGACAATTGGCGGACCTCGCGGTGCTGTCGGCGGATTATTTTTCCGTACCCGACGAGCAGATCAAAGCGCTGCAGTCGGTGCTGACGATGGTCGGCGGGAATCCGGTGCATGCCGGCGCGGAGTTCGGCGGCATGGCGCCCCCGCCATTGCCCGTGAGCCCCGACTGGTCGCCGGTTGCCGCCTATGGCGGGTGGGGCGCGCCGTTGATGAAGAAGTCGGAGGCCCGTTCGCGCATTGCGACGCTGGCAGGTTGCGGCAGCCCGTTCGATGGATGGGGACCGGCGGCGGGATTTTCCGGCTGCAGTTGCGCCGTGTTCTAGGCGCGGCAAGGGAGACTGATGTGGGGATGCTCGCACGATTGGGCGAAACGGCCGGCGGCGACGAGCGGCACGGCCCGCTCGTTGTTCTGCTGATGATCGCGACCATGGTGACCGGCCTGGTCGATGCGATCAGCTATCTCGAGCTCGGCCATGTGTTCGTCGCGAACATGACCGGCAACGTCATCTTCCTGGGTCTGGCGGTCGCCGACGCGCACGAATTCTCGGTGCCCGCATCGCTGGCGGCGATGACTGCGTTCATGGCGGGCGCGCTGGCCGGCGGACGGCTGGGCGCGGTGGCGGGGAAACACCGTGCGCGGCTGCTGGCGATCGCGACGACAGCCAACATCGTGCTCATCGGCGCGGCGCTGGCCGTCGCGCTCGTGATCCCGCGCGACGGCGTGCCCTATCGTTACGCGCTGATCGTGCTGCTGGCGCTGGCGATGGGACTGCAAAACGCAGTCGCGCGCAGGCTGGCGGTCCCGGACATGACGACGACCGTGCTGACGTTGACGCTCACGGGGCTCGCCGCCGATTCGACGCTGGCCGGCGGCAAAAATCCCCAGCCCCGCCGCCGCTTGATGGCCACGCTCACGATGTTCGCGGGCGCTGCGATCGGCGCGATCCTGATTTTCAAAAGCGGAACGGCCAGCGTGCTCGCGCTGGCGCTGGTGCTGCTCGTCGTCACTGCAATCGCGGCGTGCAAGGCCTCGTCGTCGAGCGCGCCGTGGACCGCGGGCTCATAAGCACGACGCCGCTTCGTCGCGCGGTGCGGGGCGAAATTGCGGTAGCATGCGATGGGTCGCGTGCGCAGATTGCCGCCGCGCCGCATTCGAAGGGGAAACCGTGAACGTATTATGCGAACTGGTGCAAAAGTACGCGCCGCTGGCCGCGCGCATCCTGCTCGCGCAACTCTTCATTATCTCGGGCATCGGCAAAATCGCCCGTTTCGCGGGTACCGCCGCGTACATGGCCGGCGTGGGATTACCGGCGACCACGCCGCTGCTGGTTCTGACGATCGCGCTCGAGGTCGGCGGCGGCGCGCTGCTGCTCGCGGGCTGGCAGACGCGCTGGGTGGCCGCGGCGTTTTGCGGCTTCACGCTGCTTGCGTCGTTTATTTTTCATCCGTTCTGGAATACGGATCCGGCGAGCGCCATGAGCCAGCTCAACAATTTCATGAAAAATCTCGCGATCATGGGCGGCATGCTATACGTAATGGCGTACGGCGCGGGGCCGCTTAGCGTGGATCGCGCGCGCAGCGATGCGAAAGCGCGGCACGGCGGCGCCGCTCCCGAGAAAAAGCGCGGGAAATGATCGATCACAGCGGAGCCATCATGGGTAAGGGGGCGGCAGTGGGACAATTAAAACGAGGATTGCGGTTACTGGGATTGCTTGCGGCGGTATCGGCGCTCGTCTTTGCGCAGCCGGGCCGGGCAGCCGACGCGCCAAAGCGCTATGCGCTCGAGCGCGGCGGGTTTTTGCAACTCAAAGTGCCGGCCGGCTGGCGCGAGGAGATCGACGCGAAAACGCAGCCGCCGGTGATCAGCTTCCGGCCGGCGGAAGGGCAGCCTTTTATGGTGTCGGTGGTCCCCGCGCAAGCCGCCGAAGGCAAACGCGCGCCGTCGCGGCAGGAACTGCGCGCCGAGGTCAGGCAGATGGCAGGCGCCATCCAGCCGTTTGCGGTCGAGAGCGATATCAAGTTGAAAGAGTTCGCCGGTTCCGCGGGGCCCGGTTTTCAGTTTTTGGCGACCGATTCTGCGCCCGCGGCGGGCGAATTCAAGTACATGACGCGCGGCAAGTTGAACGTCGGCGACGTGTCCGCGACGTTCACGATATTGACCAATGACGGCCAGGACGCAGTTGTCCGCGCGGCGCTCGCGATGCTCAAAAGCGCGACGCGTGTTGCGCGCTAGCGGGCCAGTCGTCCGTTCTATCGTAACAAGCGCGATGCGGGGCATGCGCGTTGTCCGCTAAGAGCCCGCCGCTGGCGCGGCGCGTGGCCGGGGTCGCGCCGTTTCACGTGATGGAGCTGCTCGCGCGCGCGCGCGAACTCGAAGCCGCGGGCCGCACCATCGTGCATATGGAAATCGGCGAGCCCGATTTTCAGACGGCCAAACCGATCTGCGACGCCGGCATCCGCGCGATCGAAGCCGGCCGGCTTTTTTACACGCCGGCGCTGGGCATACCCGAATTGCGCGCGGCGATTTCCAGGTTTTACCGCGAGCGGTATGGCGTCGAGGTGCCCGCATCGCGCATCATCGTCACGTCCGGCGCGTCGGGCGCGCTGCTGCTGGCGATCGGCGCGCTGATCGATCCCGGCGACGAAGTGCTGATGGCGGACCCCGGTTATCCATGCAACCGGAATTTTGTGCGCATGATGGGCGGCGTGCCCGCCGAGGTGCCGGTCGGCGCGGAGAGCGCGTACCAGCTGCTGCCGGAAATGGTCGAGCGCCACTGGACGCCGCGCACCAGTGCCGTGATGGTGGCGTCGCCGTCCAATCCCACGGGCACTCTGATGCCGGAAGCGTCGCTGCGCGCGATCGCGGGAATCGTGCGCGAGCGCGGGGGCGCGCTGATTGTCGACGAGATCTATCACGGCCTTGTCTACGACGGCGACTACACGACCGCGTTGAAGCAGGGCGACGACCTGTTCGTGATCAACAGTTTCTCGAAGTATTTCAACATGACGGGCTGGCGCCTGGGCTGGATGGTGGTGCCGCCCTCGTACGTGCGCGAATTCGACAAACTGTCGCAGAACATCTATTTGTCCGCGCCCAGCATCGCGCAGTACGCCGCGCTCGCCGCGTTCGAGCCCGCGACGCTCGCGATACTCGAATCCCGTCGCGCCGAATTCAAAGCGCGCCGCGATTTCCTGCTGCCCGCGCTCGTCGAACTCGGCTTCCGGATACCGGTGGTGCCGCCCGGCGCGTTTTACATCTATGCCGATTGCGGCGCGCTGACCGCCGACAGTTTTGCGTTTGCGCGCGACCTGCTCGAAACCGCCGGTGTCGCGATCACGCCCGGTGCGGATTTCGGCGCGCATGGCGCCGAACGCCATGTGCGCTTTGCCTATACGAATTCGATACCGGTGCTGGCCGAAGGCGTGAAGCGCATCGGCGAATTCATCGCGCGGCGATAGACTTCACGCAATCGCGCGCACGACGAGCGAGCCGCCGCTCAGTATCAAGAGCGAGCCTATCACCTGGAACAGGCGGCGGCGTGTGAGGGTAACGTGCATGTGGTGCCCGATCCACAGGCCGGCGAGCATCGGCACGGCGAACACGGCGGCCGACGTCAGCACGCCCGGCTGCGCGAAAAGTCCGGCGGCGGCAAATAACAGGATGCGGGTTCCGGTCGTGATGATGAACACCACCGACATCGTTGCGCGCACCTGGGCGGCGTCGAGCCCGCGCGCGCCGAGATAAATCACGTACAGCGGGCCGGCCGCGCCGAACAGCGCGGAGATCACGCCGCCGAAGCCGCCGACCGGCAGCGCCCACGCGCGGCCGAGCTTGAATGTCGGCTCGCGGCCGCTCGCCGCATAGACACCGTAGCCGAGCACGAACACGCCGAGCGCGGCCAGGATCAGGTCGCCGGGCAGATTCACGAGCAGGAACACCCCGGCGGCGATGCCCGCCAGCATGCACGGCACCAGCCACGCGAGTTCGCGCATCGCGATGGTCGCGTGAAACTTGAACCCGGTTCGCAGCGCGGCGCCGAAGTCGAGCAGCACGAACATGGGAATCACGAACTTGAGCGGCAACAGATGCGCGAGCAGCGGCACCGCGATGATGGTCGACCCGAAGCCCGTTATGCCGAAAACTACGAAGGCCCCGGCGACGACGAGCGCGGCGATTGCAAGTGTTTCAGGAGGCAGCGGCATTATGTCAGGCACTTCCAGGTGCGGCCGAGTATAGCGCGTAACGGGTAAAATACGCCCGCCCCGGCTCCATCCATGCAGGCAAAAGCGCGACCAGTCGATGCACGATTCTATACGCCTGACCCATCCGCCGTATCGCGCAGACATCGACGGCTTGCGTGCCATCGCCGTGCTTGCGGTGGTCGGTTATCACGCGTTTCCGGATCGGGTCCGCGGCGGCTTCATCGGCGTCGACATCTTTTTCGTGATTTCCGGTTTCCTGATTTCCACGATCATATTCGACAGCCTCGAACGCGATCGCTTCAGCTTCGTCGAGTTTTACGGCCGCCGCATCAGGCGCATATTTCCCGCGTTGTTGCCGGTGCTCGCTGCGAGCTACGCGTTCGGCTGGTTTCAATTGCTGGCGGGCGACTTCAAGCAGCTGGGCGGGCATATCGCGGGCGGCGCCGGGTTTATTTCCAACTTTATGTTGTGGAATGAAGCCGGCTACTTCGACAGCGCCGCGGAGCTCAAACCGCTCCTGCACCTGTGGTCGCTCGGGATAGAGGAGCAGTTCTACGTTTGCTGGCCGCTCATCGCGTGGTTGGCCTGGAAGCGGCGATGGGGTCTGGCCAATATCACGATAGCGCTCGCGATTTTGTCGTTTGCGGTAAACATCGACTCCGCGCAAAGCAACGTGGTCGCGGCTTTTTACTCGCCGCTCGCCCGTTGCTGGGAATTGATGGCGGGCGCATTGCTCGCATACGGGTCGCTCCACGGCTGGCGCACATTTCCCGCGCTGACGAAGCGCCTGGCGGCGTGGTCGGCGGCGACGGGAATGACGCGCGAGAGATTTTGCGATATCCGTTCGGTGTGCGGTGTGCTGTTGGTCGCCGTCGGGCTTCTGGTCATTACGCGGGACGTGCGTTTTCCCGGCTGGTGGGCCCTGTTGCCGGTGGCGGGCGCCGTACTGATCATTTCGGCGGGCGCGCAAGCGTGGCCCAATCGCGCGGTGTTGTCGAACCGGGCGCTCGTATGGATCGGATTGATCAGCTATCCGCTGTATTTGTGGCACTGGCCGTTGCTGACGTTCGCGCGCATCGTGGAAGGAAAAACGCCGTCCGCCGGAATGCGCATGGCCGCAGTACTGCTCGCCGTGCTTCTCGCCTGGCTGACTTACCGGTTGCTTGAAAAGCCGGTCCGTGCAGGCTCGCACGGCGGCAAGAAAGCCGTCGCGCTGTTCGCGGCCATGATCGCGGTCGGTTACCTCGGCTACAACTGCGACGAGCGCGACGGGCTCGGCTTCAGATTTCCCAAAATCGTGCAGGACCTTACGGAATTCAATTACGACCATAAAAGCGCCTACCGCGAAGGCTCGTGCTTTCTGACCGAGAACCAGGATTTCCGGGCGTTTGCGGCGTGCGATACGCCGTCCGGCAAACTTCGCGGAAAGTCGATTTTCCTCTGGGGCGACTCGCACGCGGCCCATTTATATCCCGGATATAAAGCAGTGTTCGGGAGAGATCACGTCATCATTCAAAGAACGGCATCCGCCTGTCCGCCGATCCTGGATATGGAAATCGATGTCCGTGCGCATTGCAGCGAGATCAATGCGCACGTGCTGGAGCTGATCAAGACGGCGAGGCCCGCGAAGATCGTGCTGGCCGCGAACTGGACACGCTACGATTGGCGCAAGATAGGCGGGACAATCGAGCAGCTTCGCGGTGCCGGATTCACCGATATCGACCTGGTCGGTCCGGGTCCGCAATGGGAGAGCAGCCTGCCGGTCCAGCTCTACCGCAAGTTCAAGTCCGACCCGTCGCAACCGGTGCCGAAACGCATGACCTTCGGCCTGCGAGACAATTTCACGCGACTGGATCCCCTGCTCGCCGATTATGCGGCGGGGCTCAAGGTGAACTATCTGTCGCCCGCGCGGATTTTCTGCGACAAGGGCGGTTGCGTGACGAGACTGGGCGAGACCGGTGATACGATAACGTTCTGGGACTGCTGCCACTTGACCGACGCGGGATCGCGTTTTCTGATTTCCAACTTAGCCCGCATAGACCGCCGACCATGACCCGATTGATACTCATCCGCCACGGCGAAACCGTGTGGAACCGCGAGCACCGCATGCAGGGGCACTCCGACAGCCCGCTCTCCGACACCGGCCTGCGCCAGGCACAGCTGCTCGCGCACCGCCTGAAAGAAATCGAATTCACGGCGCTTTACTGCAGCGATTCGGGGCGCGCGCACCACACCGCGCGCAGCGTCGCCGAGGCAACGGGGCACGAACTGATCGTCGAGCCGCGCCTGCGCGAGCGCCACTTCGGCGTGTTCGAAGGGCTCACCGGCCCGGAAATCCAGGCGCAGCATCCGGACGCTTACGTGCGCTTCAAAAGCCGCGATCCGCACTACGCGGTGCCCGGCGGCGAAAGCGCGGCGGCGTTTCGCGACCGCGCGCTCGCATGCCTGACCGAAATTGCCGGCCGCCACGCGAACGAAGTGGTGGTCATCGTCACGCACGGACTCGTGTGCGACATCGCCTACCGCGCGGCGCACGGCATCGAACTGATGGCGCGGCGGGATTTCGAGCTCGTCAACGCGGGGCTCAACCGGTTTCGCTACGAGGACGGCGCGTGGCACATCGAGGTGTGGGGCGACGCTGCGCATCTCGCGCCGGAACTCACTACCGTGACGTAAAGGACATTCGCACATGACACAGGATCTCGAAGGGCTGACCAGCGCGCGCGCGGTATGGGATTTCACGACCGGCGACGCGCGCCGTTTTTTCGACCGCGTGAGTCTGCTGAAGCAGACGGCGGAGAGTTTTCTCGCCCGCGGCGTCACGCTGGATTTCGCGATGCTGATCCACGGCCCGGCCACCCAGTTCGTCGCGAAGACGCATGCCGGCACCAAATTCGACAAGGCCGGCTGCACCACGCTGCCCGAAATCCACGCGCTGCTCGAGTCGCTCGCGGCGCTCGGGGTGCGCATCGAGGTCTGCCTGATCGCGATGGAGCGCAGCCACGTCGCGCGCGAGAACCTTATTGCGTGCGTCGTGGTCGAAGACAACGTGTTCCTGAACAGCATCGCACTGCAAAACAAGGGGTACGCCTGCATGCAGGTGGATTGATGGCGGCCGCGCGCGCGATCACCGTGCTGGTCCACGGCTTGTGGACTCACGGCCTGTTGATGGAGCCGCAGCGCCGCTTCCTGGTGCGCGCGGGTTTCGATGCGGTCGCGTATTCGTACCCGTCGGTGCGGCTCACGCTTACCGAAAACGCGGGCCGGCTCGCGCATTTTGCGCACGCGCTCAATGCGCCCGTCGTCCACCTGGTCGGCCACAGTCTCGGCGGCCTGGTGATCCTGCGCATGCTCGAACGCGAAGCGGCGTTGCCGCCGGGCCGTGTCGTTCTGCTCGGCTCGCCGTACGGCGGCACGCATTCGGGCCGCTCGCTCGCGGCCAGCACCCTTGGAGCGCGCATGCTCGGCCACAGCGTGCGCGAATGGGTTCACTTGAACAAGCCCACGCAGTTTCCCGGCCGCGAAATCGGCGTCATTGCGGGCACGCGCAGCGTGGGATTGGGCCGCATTGTTGCGCGCGACCTGCCGGTTCCCAACGACGGCGCGGTAACGGTCGCCGAAACGCAAATCGCCGCGGCCTGCGACCGTATCGAACTGCCGGTCACGCATACCGGCATGCTGCTGTCGCGGCGCGTGGCGCATCAGACCGGCGCTTTTTTGCGCGCGGGCCGGTTCGATCACGTTGCACCGGAGCGTTGAGATGCGCAAGCTTGCGCTGACGTTGCTGGCGTGCGCATCGCTCGCGGCCGGCTGCAGCAGCTTGAGTTACTACTACCAATCGATCGAGGGTCAGATAGACCTTTTGCAGAAGCGCGAGCAGATCGCAAAGGTGGTGGCCGACCCGGCGACTTCGCCGGCGCTCAAAAAGCGGCTCGAACAGGTGCTGGCAATCCGCGACTTCGCCAGCCGCGAATTGCAGCTGCCCGATAACAAGAGCTACCGCGGTTATGCGGATTTGCAGCGGCCGTACGTGGTGTGGAACGTGTTTGCGGCCGCGGAGTTTTCGATCAAGCCCGAGCAGTGGTGTTTTCCGATCGTGGGCTGCGTCGGTTACCGCGGATACTTTACGCAGGCGCGGGCGGACGCGTTCGCGCAGGAGTTGCGCGAGCGGGGGCTCGACGTGTTCGTCGGCGGCGTGCCCGCGTATTCGACCCTCGGCTGGTTCGACGATCCGGTGCTCAACACGTTCGTGAATTACCCCGGGCACGAGGTCGCGCGCCTGATCTTCCACGAGCTTGCCCACCAGGTCATGTACGCCAGAAACGATACGGAATTCAACGAATCGTTCGCCGTCGCGGTGGAACTCGAAGGGGTCGCGCGCTGGATCGCGCGTTACGGCGATGAGAAGATGCGCGCGGACTTCGCGGGCGCGCAGCAGCGGCGCGCACAATTCGCCGCGCTGGTGCTCAAATACCGGCGCGAACTCGGCGCACTTTATCGCACCAAAGTCGCCCCCGCGGAGATGCGCCAACGCAAGGCTGCGACGTTCGATGCGTTGAAACAGGATTACCGGACACTCAGGGCCGAGTGGGGCGGTTATTCCGGCTACGATCGTCTGCTGGACGACCCCAACAACGCCAAGCTCGCCTCGATTTCCTTTTACAACGCGCTGGTGCCGCAGTTTCAGCAGGTGCTCGCGAAGTTCGACGGCGATCTGCCGGCGTTTTATGCGGAGGCCAGGCGGCTCGCCACGCTCGACAAGGACGCGCGCTATTGGGCGCTCGGGGCCGCACCGCCGGAGGACGAGGAATCGCTATAATTAAAAAACGCAAGCGAGGAACCTGTATGAAATTCACGACCTCCAGTTTCGAGAACAACGGAAAAATTCCCGGCGAATTCGCATTCGGCGTGCCCGACGCCGGAACGCATGTCGCGCTGTCGAGAAACCGCAATCCCGCGTTCGCGTGGAGCGGCGCGCCCGCTAGCACCAAATCGTTTGCGCTGATCTGCCACGATTACGACGTGCCGGGCAAAGGCGACGACGTGAACCAGGAAGGCCGCAGCGTACCGCCGACGCTGCCGCGCGTGGATTTCTATCACTGGGTGCTCGTCGATCTGCGCGCCAACTCGACTTCGATCGAGGCGGGCGAATTTTCCGACGGCGTGACGCCGCGCGGCAAGAACGGGCCCGAAGGTCCGCGCGGCACGCGCCAGGGCATCAACGATTACACGGGCTGGTTTGCGTCCGACAAAAACATGGCCGGCAATTATTTCGGCTACGACGGGCCGTGCCCGCCGTGGAACGACACGATACCCCACCATTACGTGTTCACCCTCTACGCGCTCGATTTCGAGAAGTGCCCCGTGAGCGGAATATTCAAGGGGCCCGACGTGCTCGCCGCGATGCGCGGACACGTGCTCGCGCAGGCGTTGTTGACCGGTATCTACAGCCTTAATCCGGCAGTAAAATTTTAGCGTATTGCAAAGATCGGGATTTTTCGGCGAAAGTGTTGCAATTCTGCAACGTTCCGCGTCGAACGGTGATGACGTTGGGATACCAAATATTCCGTTGTCACGCCGCCGAGTTACAATAATCCGGCAAGAATTCATCAAAAAATACCAACCGGGGGGTATCAAGAAATGAAAACTACAAAGTTCATCGCAATTTCCGCCGCGCTGGCGGCCGCAGCAGTCTCGGTTCCGGCTTTCGCACAGTCCAAGTCCACCGTCGCAGGTCCGTGGTTCATCGGCGGTGATGTTGGCTGGGCTCATGCTTCGGATACCACGATCAGCGGCAATACCACGGGTGTGGTCGCTCCGTTCACGGTCTCGGGTTTCGATTCGAACAAGACCTCGTTCGGGGTGTTCGGCGGTTACCAATTCGACCCGAACTGGGGCGTCGAATTGCAATATACGGACCTGGGCAGTCGCGGCGCAAACGTTGCGGTCGGCGCACCGATCAGTGCCACCGGCCGCATCGGCAATGCAAAAACCTACCAGTGGGGCGTCGCGCTGACGGGCA
>Ga0265331_10000882_pt1 | contig 24333 bp, 25 predicted proteins | sample 41923metaG_FD_202088 | JGI IMG/M metagenome (GOLD analysis project Ga0265331, IMG submission 202088) | Rhizosphere microbial communities from Carex aquatilis grown in University of Washington, Seatle, WA, United States - 4-19-23 metaG | ecosystem: Host-associated > Plants > Roots > Rhizosphere... | reverse complement strand
GCGTGCCGCAATTCGTCGGCGCCGCCCTGATGCTGGGGCTGCTCGGCACCCTGCTGCTGTTCTTCTAGAGGGACCCGGGATGCACGGCCTCGTCTTCGACATCGCCCACCTGCTGGCCGGCAGCCTGCTGTTGGTCAGCTTCATGCTGCTGTACCAGGAACGCCTGTCGGCGCTGCTCAAGGTCTTTGCCCTGCACGCGGTGGTGCTGTCCCTGTCGGTGGCCTGGCAGGCGCATATCCACGACGCCCCGCACCTCTACCTGACGGCGCTGATCGCCTTCTTCTTCAAGGGCATCTTCATTCCGATGGCGCTGGCGCGGATCGTCAAGCGGCTGGGCATCTACCGCGAGATCGAGCATGTGGTCGGCATCGGCCCGACCATGCTGGCCGGGGTCGGCCTGACCTCGCTGGCGATGGTGCTGATGATCCACATCACCTCGGAAAGCGACATGCTGGCGCGCGAGGATTTGGGCTTCGCCCTGTCGATCGTGCTGCTCGGCCTGCTGATGATGGTGGCCCGCCGCAACGCGGTCAGCCAGGTCATCGGCTTCATGTCGCTGGAGAACGGCACGGTGCTGGCGGCCACCGGCGCCAAGGGCATGCCGATGGTGGTGGAGATCAGCGTCGCCTTCTCGATCCTCATCGCCTTCATCGTCGTCGGCATCTTCCTGTTCCGCATCCGCGAGCGCTTCGACACCGTCGACGTCGCCGCGCTCGACCAGTTCCGGGGAGACCAGCGATGAGTTTCGACGGCGAGATCGCGGTGCTGGCGGTTCCCTTCGTCGCGGCGGCGCTGCTGGCGGTGCTGCCCGGCTACCGCCTGACCGCGCGCCTCAACGTGCTGGCCAGCCTGATCACCTTCGGCTCGGCGGTGTCGCTGCTGATCAAGGCGCGTCCGGAACCCGGCAATTACCTGCTGATCGACGACGTCAACGTCGTCTTCATCGTGCTCAACACCTTCGTCGGCTTCACCACCAGCGTGTTCAGCGCCAGCTACATCGACCACGAACTGCGGATCGGCCGGCTGACCCCGACCTACCTGCGCTTCTACCACGCCATGTACCAGGTGCTGATGTTCGGAATGAACCTGGCGCTGGTGTCCAACAACATCGGGCTGATGTGGGTGGCGATCGAACTGTCGACGCTGACGACGGTGCTGATGGTCGGCATCTACCGCACCAGCGAGGCGATCGAGGCGGCGTGGAAATACTTCATCCTGGGCAGCGTCGGCATCGCCCTGGCGCTGTTCGGCACCATCCTGGTCTACAAGGCGGCGCAGCCGGTGATCGGCGAGGGCCTCGACGGCATGGTGTGGACGGTGCTGATGGCGCACGCCGCCGGCTTCGACCCGGCGACCTTGAACGTCGCCTTCATCTTCCTGCTGCTCGGCTACGGCACCAAGGTCGGCCTGGTGCCGCTGCACGCCTGGCTGCCCGACGCCCATGCCGAGGGTCCGACGCCGATCTCGGCGGTGCTGTCGGGATTGCTGCTGAACGTCGCCCTGTTCGCGGTGCTGCGCTTCAAGCTGCTGCTCGCCGCCAATCCCGACGCGATCACCCCGGGCCCGCTGATGGTCAGCATGGGGCTGACGTCGCTGATCTTCGCCTCGTTCATGCTGTACCGGCGGCGCGACATCAAGCGGCTGTTCGCCTATTCGTCGATCGAGCACATGGGGATCATCACCTTCGCCTTCGGCATGGGCGGCCCGCTGGCCAATTTCGCCGGCCTGCTGCACATGACCATGCACAGCCTGACCAAGTCGGCGATCTTCTACGCCGTCGGCCACATCACCCAGATCAAGGGCTCGCAGAAGATGGGCGACATCCGCGGCCTGACCGAAAGCCATCCGGTGCTCGGCTGGGGCCTGGTGCTGGGGGTGTTCGCCATCGCCGGTGCGCCGCCGCTCGGCATCTTCATGAGCGAGTTCCTGGTGGTGTCGTCGACCTTCGCCCGCCAGCCGCTGCTCGCCGTCGCCCTGGTCGCCGGCCTGATCATCGGCTTCGGCGCCCTGCTGATGCAATTGGGCGGCCTGGCATTCGGGCCGCCGAGCAAGGGGACCGGCCCGTCCGAGGCCTCGTATGTGCCGCTGTTCGCCCACCTGGCGCTGGTCTGCACCGCCGGCTTCTACCTGCCGCCGGCGCTGGTGGCCTGGTTCCAGCACGTCGCTCGGCTTCTGGGGTGAGACCATGACCGCGCTCGTCGACCGCATTCCCCTCAGTCAGAAGGTATCCGGCCACCGCCCATGGTGGCGCGCCCTGGTCGGCGAGGTGCTGTGGCACGACGTTGTCGTCGGCCTGGCCGAGGGCCGCCTGACCCTGGTCAGCCTGTGGGGCGAGCCGCGGACCGTGCACATGGCGGTGCTGGACGACGCCAATTCGGACATCGGCATCCTCAGCCTCGATTGCCCCGAGCGGCGCTATCCCTCGGTCGGCCGGCTGCATCCGCCGGCCATCCGCCTGGAGCGGGCGATCCGCGACCTGTTCGGCCTGGAGCCGGTGGGCCTGCCCGACCAGCGCCCCTGGCTCGATCACGGACGCTGGCCCGAGCGCCATCCTTTGGGCGGCGGCGGGCCGCAATCGCACGTCGAACCCTACCGGTTCCTGCCGGCCGAGGGCGAGGGCCTGCACCAGATCCCGGTCGGCCCGATCCATGCCGGCATCATCGAACCCGGTCATTTCCGCTTCTCGGTCAACGGCGAGGTGCTGGTGCGCCTGGAGGAGCGGCTGGGCTTCGTCCACAAGGGCATCGAGGGACTGATGGCCGAGGCGGACCTGGAGACGGCCGCCCGCCTGGCCGGCCGCGCCTCGGGCGACAGCACGGTGGCCTATGCGCTGGCCTTCGCCCGGGCGGTGGAGGCGGCGGCCGGCATCGAGGCGCCGCGGCGCGCCGTCTGCCTGCGGGCGCTGATGGCCGAACTGGAGCGCGTCGCCAACCACCTGGGCGACATCGGCGCCATCTGCAACGACGCCGCCTTCGCCTTCCTGCTGGCGCATTTCTCGGTCTTGCGCGAGAGCGTGCTGCGGGCCTCCAACGCCTGCTTCGGCCATCGCATGATGATGGACCGGGTGGTGCCCGGCGGCGTTTCGGTCGATCTCGACGGCCCGGGCGAGGCGCGCCTGGCAGCCCTGGTCGATGCGATGCGGCCGCAATTCGCCCGTCTCGTCGACATCTACGACAGCACCGCTTCGCTCAAGGAACGCACGGTGTCGACCGGCATCCTCAAGCCGGAGCTGGCCCGGCAATTCGGCGCCGGGGGGTATGTCGGGCGGGCCTCGGGCCGGCCCAACGATGCCCGCGTGGTGCCCGGCTACCCGCCCTACGACGGCATTCGCTTCGAGGTGCCGGTGTTGCACAGCGGCGACGTCAACGCCCGCATCTGGGTGCGTATCCGCGAGGTCGGCGAGAGCCTGGCGCTGATCGAGAAGCTGCTGGCGGCGCTGCCGCAAGGGCCGGTGCGCGTCCCCATCGCCATCGGCGGTCGCGGCGAGGGCGGCGCCCTGGTGGAAAGCTTCCGCGGCGACGTCTTCGTCTGGGTGCGCCTGGGCGCCGACGGCCGGGTGGTGCGCTGCCACCTGCGCGACCCCTCGTGGTTCCAGTGGCCGCTGCTGGAGGCCGCCGTCGAAGGCAACATCGTCGCCGACTTCCCGCTGTGCAACAAATCGTTCAACTGTTCCTATTCGGGGCATGACGGCTGATGCGCAAGCTCATGATCGACAGCCTGTTCCAGGCGCCGCTGACCGAACCCGCCCCCGCCCCCGATCCGGCGGCGATGGCCGAACTGGCCGGCCTGGTCGACCGCGCGGCGCGGCAGCGCCTGGGCCGCAGCCTGGCGATCCGCCACGTCGACGTCGGCTCGTGCAACGGCTGCGAACTGGAACTGCACGCGCTGGGCAATCCGCTCTACGACCTCGAGCGCTTCGGCCTGCGCTTCGTCGCCTCGCCGCGGCATGCCGACGTGCTGGTGGTCACCGGGCCGCTGACCCGCAACATGGCCGAGGCGCTGGAGCGCACCTGGCGGGCGACGCCGGACCCCAAATGGGTGGTGGCGATCGGCGATTGCGCCGCCGACGGCGGGGTGTTCGCCGGCGGCTATGCCTGTGTCGGCGGGGTGTCGCCGACGGTGCCGGTGGATCTCCACATCCGCGGCTGCCCGCCCGACCCGACCCGGTTGCTGGCCGGCCTGCTGGCGCTGATCGAGGCCAGTGCGCAGAAGGGCTAGGCTACCCTCGGAACGCGTCGGCCAGCTTCTGCACCGCGACGTAATCGGTCTTGCCGGTGCCCAGCAGCGGCAGCCGGTCCACCGGCAGCACCGTGCGCGGCACCAGCAGCTCGCCCATCCCCAGCCCGCGGAAATGGGCGAGGAGGACGGCGCGGCTGGCATCGGCGCGGTCGGTGACCAGCACCATCCGCTCGCCCTTGCGCTCGTCGGCGACGGCGACCACCGCATGGTGGTTGTCCGGCCACAGGGTGGTGACGGCGTCCTCGACCGCGCCCAGGGACACCATCTCGCCGCCGGTCTTGGCGAAGCGCTTGGCGCGGCCGACGATGCGGACATAGCCCATGTCGTCGATGGCGACGATGTCGCCGGTGTCGTACCAGCCGTCGGGCGGCGGTTCCAACTGGCCGGGCCGCTCGGCGCGCAGGTAGCCCAGCATGACGTTGGGGCCGCGCACCCACAGCCGCCCGCCCTCGGCGACGCCGGGCACCTGCTCCAGGCGGTACGCGATGCCGGGCAGGATGCGCCCGACCGTGCCGGCCTTGAAATGCATGGGGGTGTTGACGGCGATCACCGGCGCGGTCTCGGTGGCGCCGTAGCCTTCGAGGATCTGCAGGCCGAACTTGTCGATCCAGGTCCGCCGGGTCTCGTCCTTCAGCCGCTCGGCACCGGCGAAGACATAGCGGACGCTGTAGAAGTCGTAGGCGCTGGCCACCCGGGCATAGCCGGCCAGGAAGGTGTCGGTGCCGAACAGGATGGTGGCGTTGGTGTCGTAGACCAGTTCCGGCACGATCCGGTAGTGCAGCGGGCTGGGATACAGGAAGACCCTGATGCCCGCCAGCATCGGCAGCAGCAGGCCGCCGGTCAGGCCGAAGGAGTGGAACACCGGCAGGGCGTTGAAGACGACGTCGGCCGGACTGAAGGCGACCCGCGCCGCCAGCTGGGCGCAATTGGCCAGGATGTTGGCGTGGCTGAGCACCACGCCCTTGGGCGTGCCCTCGGAGCCCGAGGTGAACAGGATCACCGCCGGCGTGTCGGGCGAGTGCCGCCAGCGCCGGTGCAGCCGGCGCGCCGCCAGCGCCGCCGCCAGGCCGTAAAGCCGCCCGCCGAGGCCGACCCGCCTGGCCAGGTCCTCCAGATAGAGCAGGCGGCAGGTGGCTGCGAGGGCGTCGGCGAGGGCTTCGAGGCGCGCCTGGACGATGAAACGGCGCGATGTGACCACAGTGGTCACCTGCGCCGCCCGGCATGCCGCCAGCACGTTGCCGGACCCGGTGGAGAAGTTGAGCATGGCCGGAACCCGCCCGAACGCCTGCAGGGCGAAGAAGGTCACCGCGGTGGGGGCGGCATTGGGCAGCAGCATGCCGACCGCCTCGCCGGGCGCCGTCCCCCGCGCCAGCACGCGGCCCAGCGCCATGGCGCCGGCGACCACGCGGCCATAGGACAGCGGCTTGCGGTTGACGTCCTCGACGATGGGGGCGTCGGCGCCGTTGATCCGGCGGGCGTCGAGCAGGGCCTCGAACAGGGTGCGGCGGCGGTTGGCGGTCTCGAACATCATCCCCGACATGACGTCGTAGAGGGCGGCGCCGATCCGTCGGCGGCGGTCGCGGCCCTTGATCGCGGCGGGGACGTCGAAGCGCCGCGGCGGCAGCACGGTGATGGTGATGGGCGGGAACCAGCGCAGCCGCACCTTGCCCTTGAGCCGCGAGAACGGGGTGAACTGGGCGCCGTCGATGCGCACCGGCACCACCATGGCGCCGGCGCGGTCGGCGATCAGCCCGGGGCCCTCGTAGATCTTCATCAAGGCGCCGGTGACGGTGATGCGGCCCTCGGGGAAGATCACCAGCTGGCGGCCCTCCTGGACGGCGCGGATCAGGCCCTTGGTCGACATCGGGTTGGTGGGGTCGAGCGGATAGGCGTCGATCACCGCGAGGAAGGGTTTCACCCACCACTGGCGGGCGACGTTGGTGTTGATGGCGAAGGTCGGCCGGCCGGGCAGGTACGCCGCCATCAGCACCGCGTCGAGGAACGAGACGTGGTTGACCACCACCACCACCCGGTCGCCGGCCAGGCGCAGGTTCTCCAGCCCGTCGATGCGGACCCGGTAGAGGCGGCGCAGCGTCCAGGCGAACACGCTCTTCAGCAGCGCGTCGGGCAGCAGGCCGCAGATGACCAGGGCGACGCCCAGGTTGGCCGCCGCCTGGGCCAGGAACACCTGCGGCACGGTGAATCCCATCCCCAGCATCAGCGCCCCGGCGGCGGCCGAAACCACCATGAACAGGGCGTTCATCACGTTGTTGGCGGCGACCACGCGGGCGCGGGCCGATTCGTCGCTGCGGGTCTGCAGGATGGTGTAGAGCGGCACGATGTAGATGCCGCCGCACACGGCGATCAGGCCGAGATCGGCCAGCACCCGCCAGTTCCGCGGCTGGGCCAGGAATTCCGACAGGGGGGCGATGGATGCGGCGGCGGGCGCGGCCCCGTTGCTGGCGAAATAGAGGTCGAACGAGAACGCCGTCATGCCGAGCGCCGCCAGCGGCACGTGGCGGGCCGAGATCTCGCCCTTGAGCAGCCGCCCGCACGCCACCGAGCCGATGCCGATGCCGACCGAGAACACCGTCAGCAGCAGGGTGACGGCGTGGGCGTCGGCGCCGAGCACGTCCTTGGTGAAGGCGGGGAACTGGGCGAGGAAGGTGGCGCCCATCAGCCAGAACCACGAGATGCCGAGCACCGACAGGAACAGGTCGCGCCGCTGCCGCACCAGGCCCAGCAGGGCCCAGGTTTCGCCCAGGATGTTGGCCGACACCCGGACGCCGGAATTGCCGCCATGGGCGCGGGGCAAGGCCAGGCTGGCGCCGAGGCCGCCCACCGCCAGCACCACCATCAGCGCCGAGACCTGAATGATGCCGCCTTCGCCCAGGATCAGCAGGCCGCCGGCGACGGTGCCGAGCAGGATGGCGACGAAGGTCCCGCCCTCGATCAGGGCGTTGCCGCCGATCAGTTCGTCCCGGCGCAGCAGTTCCGGCAGCACCGCGTATTTGAGCGGACCGAAGAAGGTCGCCTGGACGCCCAGCAGGAACAGCACCGTCATCATCGCCGGAACGCTGGACGCCGCCAGCGACCATGCCGCCAGCAGCGCGATCCCCACCTCGGCCAGCTTGACCAGGCGGATCAGCCGGCTTTTCTCGAAGCGGTCGGCCAGTTGCCCCGCGGTGGCCGACAGCAGGAAGAACGGCAGGATGAACACTCCGGCCGCCGCGGTCACCAGGATCTGCGGCGCCACCGCCGTGTCGTTGCCCAGCCGGTAGACGATCAGCAGGGCCAGGGCGTTCTTGAACACATTGTCGTTGGCCGCCCCCAGGAACTGGCCGACGAACAGCGGCAGGAACCGCCGGCGGGCGAGGAGGTGGAAGGTGCCGTCATCCATGGCGAACCCCTGTTCACGGGTGGAGCGCCCGCCAGCAGGCGTCGGCGATGCTGGCGGCATAGCGGCCGAAAGGCGGATCGAGGCGGCCGTAGACCATGGCGACCGCCGGCTGCAGCACCAGCCCCATCACCATCGCGGTGGCCAGCGCCGGATCGGTGACGGTGATTTCGTCCCGAGCGATGGCCGCCGCGACCGTGCGCTGCACCACCTCGACCGGATTGTCGCCGTCATCCGCCATCCGGGGCAGGACCTGGTGCTGCACCAGCAGCAGGAAGCGGAACAGCGTCGGGTTGTCGTCGAAGAAGCGGCACAGATCGGCGACGATGGCGTGCAGCTTGGCGCGGAAATCGGGAAACGGCGCGTGCACCGCCTCCAGCCGGCGGGCGAAGGCGGCGTAATTGGTGGCGAACAGGTCGACGACCAGGGCGTCCTTCGAGGCGTAATGCCGGTACAGCGTGCCCTCGGCGATGCCCGCCGCCTGCGCCAGGTCGCGCACCGTGGCCTCGGCCACCCCCTTGTCGACGAACAGCCTTAGCGCCGCCTGGTGGATCTTCCGCCTGGTGCCGCTGCCGTCGCGCATGGGTCGCGCCTGTTGTGAGTGAGCGATTGCTCACATTAAGCGGCGCGGGGTAGCTTTGTCAAGGGATGGCCGGAAACCGGCACCGCCGCCGGCCAGGCGGGGAGCTTGCGGAGTGAAGTGGCGGGTCTCCTGGAAGGGGTCAGAACGGCTTGAACGCGGGAGAGGGGAAGCGCAAGCCCAAAAGCTATGCGTTTTCCGCATAGCACCCTGACTTGCGCCCCACATTCTTGCATGGTACATGGCCCGAAGTGATGGGGTGGGGAGGGCCGGATGGCCTATAACGTCTGCATCGAGAGGCTCGGGGAGGCGACGATCGTCGCGGTGTCGGGGCGCATCGACACTGCCGCGGCGTTCGACATCAAGCGAACCCTGGCCCGGGAAATCAGCTATCGCCCCCGCCAGGTCATCCTGGATTGCACCGGGGTGGATTACGCCAATTCCGGCGGGCTCGGCACGTTGCTGTCGGGGCTCGAGGCCACCGGGGGGGCGTCGGTCGCCATGAAGCTGTGCTGCGGCGACGGCTTCGTCCGGCATGTCCTCGACGTCATCGGGGTGACGTCGCTGGTCGACATCTTCCGTTCGGCGCAGATGGCCCTCGGCTTTCCCGCCGATCAAATTTTCCACGATCCCAGGACAGTCACCGCGTAGGCGCCGGCGCCTTGCTGGCGGTGGCCACCGAAAGGGCGCTGTCCCAGCAGTCCCGCGCTTCGTCGGACAGGGTGCCGCCGACTTGGTGAAGGACGGCGATCGCCAGGCTGTAGGCCTCGGCGCGTTCGCCCGATTGCAGTTTGCGGGCGGCGATGGCGATGTCGTGGCGGGGCGTTTGCGGCATGGCGGCGATCCTTCTGATCAGACCCCAAGCGTAGCATCGGCCTGGTTTACGATTCCTTGCCGGCGGAATCCCGGTGCCGCCACCACCATGCGGCCGCCAACAGGCCGAGCGCCGCCGCCAGCGCCGCCAGATCGGAAAACGGCGACGCGGGGGCGGGCGGAGCCTCGGCCGCAGCCGCAGCCGCGACGGGCGGCGGCGGCGCGGCGGCTACCGCCTTTGGCGCGGCGAGGTCGCTGACGACGACCCGATCGCGCGGCGCCGGCTTGCCCGGCGGCGGTCGCGGCGCGTGGTCGACCGGCGCCGCCCGTTCCCATGGCCGCGGCGGGATCTTGTCGGTCTGGGCCGGCTTGGCCGTCGGAATCGCCTTGGCGGGGGCGGGCCGGGCGACGGCGACCTGCGGGGGGCGCTGCTCCGCCGCCAGCATCTCCTTGAGCTTCGCCGGCAGGCCGGCGCCGCTGGCGGCCAGCGGCAGATAGCGCGCCTCGGCGGCGGCGCTCCACGCCTTGAGGGCGGCCGAGTGGCCGGAAATGTCCCAGACGATCAGCCGCGGCCCCAGCGTCTGGCGCAGGCGCGGCAGCGCGGCATCGGTCAGCCTGGCGTTGCGCTCCTGGTAGAAGGGGCCGAGATAGTCGTGCAGTTCCACCTTGGTCGCCTGGGCGCCGAGCAGGTCGCGGTACTGGTCGTTATAGTCCTGGTAACGGCTGTCGGCCTTGATCATCGGGCTGAGGCGCTGGTCCCAGACCTGCGGCGCGCCGTGGCTGATGATCACCGCCACCTTGACGCGGGCGGGATCGACGGTCTCGGCCAGATGGCGGAACACCGGCTCGAAATCGGCATTGCGTTCGTGCAGCGCCATGCGCCGCAGCCGGTCGCGCGCTTTGCGCGCCGGGGCCGAGGCGGGGCGTTCGGCACGGACGTACCAGCTCACCTCCTCATCGAAGCCGCCGATGGTCAGCGCATGCACGCCGGCCAGGTGGGACACCGCCTCCATCGCCGCGGCCGCCAGTTTCGGTTCCAGCCGGCGTTCCGACACCGACTGGTCGAACAGCACCACCGCCAGGTCGGGCGGCTGGGCTAAGGCGGGGACGGCGCATTGCGCCGCAAGTCCCGCAGTCAGGAGAAAACACCGGATCCGGCCTGCCATCGCACCTTCCACGAATCGTGCAGCGCATTGAAGCGTAAGCCGTGTTGCCAGGCAACCGAAAGCGCGCGGCGCCACGGCGCGATAACGGAGCATGCCGTCAAGTCACGTGGAATGTCACGTAACGCGCCGCCAGTCCAAAAAAGGGGACTGGCAGTCTGCGCCATAATGCATAGAGTGCCGTTGTATCGGGTGACCACGGGGTGGCAATGCAGCTGATCGTATGGAGCGAGACATTCAGCGTCGGGGTGAAGCGGCTGGACGCCGATCACCAGATCCTCATCGAGATGCTGAACCGCTTGTGCGAAGCCTGGCAGAGCGGCAAGCAGGCCGCGGTGCTGGAGAAGCTGTTCGACGCGCTGATGGCCTATGCCGCCACCCATTTCAGCCGCGAGGAAAGCATCCTGCGGGCGCTCGATTACGAGGCGGCGGCGGAGCACGAGGCGGCGCATGCGAAACTCAAGGCGGCGATCGTCGATTTCCGCCGGCGGGCCATGGAAAACCCCTATGCTCCGGGCCTGACCGAGGAGGCGGCGCTGTTTCTGCGCTCATGGCTGCTCGACCACATCCTGGGCGAGGATCGGCGCTACAAAGGCTTGTTCGAGAAATAATCCGACGGCGGGAGGGATGCGGCCGATGCTGACTTGGCGCGACGAATTGGCGGTCGGGCACCCCGACATCGACGGCGACCACAAGCGGCTGATCGCCATCATCAACGACTTCGAGAAGCTGGTGGATTGCATCCCCAAGGAACGGGCGCTCCACGAGGTGCTGGTCAATCTGCACGACTACGCCGGATTCCATTTCGCCCGCGAGGAGGCGATCCAGGCCGCGGTCGCCTATCCCCATGTCGAGGCGCACAAGCGCGAGCACCAGGTGCTGCTCGCCCGGATCAAGGAGATGGCGTCCCGCTATTTCGTCAAGCGGACCGAACCGATCACCAAGGAAACGCTGGACGCCGCGGCGGAATTCCTGCGGCGCTGGCTGGTCGACCACATCATCCGGAACGATTTGCGCCTGCGCGACTACGTCCGCGCCGTTCCCGCCGGCAAAGGCAAATGAACCGCGCCGTGCAGGGCCAGGTAGAACCAGAGGCGTTGGCCGAGACGGTCCGCCTGGCGCACGCCCAGCCGGTCGTAGACCCGCCGGAACCGTTCGAGATCGAGCCACACCCGGCAATCGTCGGGATGCTCGGGCACCGGCGCTCCGCAAAGATGGCAGCACGTCATTGTCGTCTCCACGTCAATGCGCCGGCGCCGCCTGCCGCCGGCCGGTGAGGCTGTCGGCCCAGGCAAGGACCGCGTGATAGGTTTCGCGGTCCATGAACTGCTCGATCCTGAAACAGACGTCGTAAATGGATAATTCGGGATGCCGTTCAATTTCACGCTTCAGCAGCGTATAGGCCCCCCGGGGGGCTCGAGTTATGTCGAAGCGCATGCCTACCTCTCGCCAAAATGATGGATGGATTATGGAGTATCCCCGATTTTGCTATATGTTAAATCCACGTTACAGTTTCCGTTTCTTGCCGGACGTTTGTCCCAGTTTCTAGATACCGGGGTTTTTCTCTCGATACAATCAGTTGACGACCTTAATCCCAATGGCTGAGATCTATACCAATGGATGGGCGGCGCCAGCGGCACCTGAATATCCGAGGCGCGGTTGAACGGCGCCGCCGCCATCGCGATATTCGCGGCATGCGCGCCATGGTCCTCGACTCCCCCGGCGGCCCGTTGCGGGCGGCCGACCTGCCGACGCCGCAGCCCGGAAGCGGCGAGGTGCTGCTGGCGGTGTCGGCCTGCGCCGTCTGCCGCACCGACCTCCACGTCATCGACGGCGAGCTGCCCCATCCCAAGTTGCCGCTAATACCGGGCCACGAGGTGGTCGGCCGGGTGAGGGCCGTGGGCGAGGGGGTGACCCGCTTCCAGCCGGGCCAGCGGGTGGGGGTGCCGTGGCTGGGCTGGACCTGCGGCGCCTGCCCGGCCTGCCTGGGCGGGCGCGAGAACCTGTGCGCCAACGCCCGCTTTACCGGCTACACCCGGGACGGCGGTTATGCCGAGGCGATGGTGGCCGATGCCCGCTACTGCTTTGCCATCGCCGACGGGCTCGACGACGTCGCCGCGGCGCCGCTGCTGTGCGCGGGACTGATCGGCTACCGTTCGCTCAGGATGGCGCTGGCCGGCGGCGGCGACGTGCGCCGGCTCGGCTTCTGGGGTTTCGGCGCCGCCGCCCACATCCTGGTCCAGGTGGCGGCGGTGCAGGGGCGCGAGGTCTACGCCTTCACTCGTCCCGGCGATGCCGCCGCCGCCGAGGCGGCGCGCCGGTTCGGCTGCGTGTGGGCGGGGGATGCGGGAGCGGAACCGCCGGTGGCGCTGGATGCCGCAATCATCTTCGCCCCGGTGGGGCCGCTGGTGCCCGAGGCGCTGTCCCGCGTGCGTCCGGGCGGCACCGTGGTGTGCGCCGGCATCCACATGAGTGACATCCCCGCCTTCGCCTACAATCTGCTGTGGGGCGAGCGGTCGATCCGCTCGGTGGCCAACCTCACTCGCGCCGACGGCGAGGAGTTCCTCGCCCTGGCCGCCAAGCTGGGGGTGCGGACCCTGACCAACGTCTACCCCCTCGAGCGCGCCGGCCAGGCATTGGCCGATTTGCGCGAGGGCCGCCTGGTCGGCGCCGCCGTGCTGGTGCCGTGACGCTTGCCAAGGCGGCACCGGCCGTGTTTCAACCAAGTTCGGTCCGGACGAGGGGGCACATGGTCGAGGTGACGCCGAAGCCGCCGGCAGGGCGCGGGGTGGCCGTCTGGCTGCTGGTGTGCTGCGGCATGCTGGCGGCGATGGTGGTGCTGGGCGGATTGACGCGGCTGACCCATTCCGGCCTGTCGATGGTCGAATGGCAGCCGTTGGCCGGTGCGGTGCCGCCGCTGTCCGACGCCGCCTGGGCCGAGATGTTCGCCAAGTACCGGCAGACGCCCGAATACCTGAAGACCAATCTTGGCATGCCGCTGGAGGCCTTCAAAGGCATCTTCTGGCTGGAATACATCCATCGCCTGTGGGGCCGCGCCATCGGCGTGGCATTCCTGCTGCCGCTGCTGGGCTTCCTCGCCAAGGGCGCCATCGGCCGCGCCCTGGCGCCGCGTTTGGCCGGACTGTTCGCGCTCGGCGGCCTGCAGGGGGCGATGGGCTGGTACATGGTGAAAAGCGGCCTGGTCGACGACCCGGCGGTCAGCCATTACCGCCTGACCGCCCATCTCGGCCTGGCCTTCCTCATCCACGCGCTGATGCTATGGACGGCGCTCGACATCCTCGCCGCCCATCGTCCGGCTTCGCCCTCTCCGCGCGGACTGCGGATCGGCCTGGGGGCGGTGACGGCGCTGGTGGTCGCCACCTTCCTGTATGGCGGGCTGGTGGCCGGTCTGCATGCCGGGCTGGTCTACAACACCTTCCCGCTGATGGACGGCCGCCTGATCCCCGATCTCCGCCTGCCCGGCGGCGCGAGCGGCCTGTTCGAGGACGTCACCATCGTCCAGTTCATTCATCGCAGCCTGGCCGAGGCCACCGTGCTCGCCGCCCTGGCGGTGTGGCTGTGGGGGCGGCGGCTGGGCCGGGCGCTGCCGCCGGCGGTCGACGCGGTGGCGGCGGTGGCGCTGGTGCAGCTCGGCCTGGGCATCGGCACCCTGGTGCTGGCGGTGCCGGTCGGCCTGGCCGCTGCCCACCAGCTGGGGGCGCTGGCGCTGTTCTCGGCCTGCCTGTGGGCGCTGCACGCGGCAGGGAGGGGGTGATGCCGCAATTCCATCGCCTGGAGGCGCCGTCGCCCCCCCGTGCCGCCCAATTGCGCGGCTGGGCGCTGCTGGCCCTGGCGGCGCTGGCCATTGCCGGGGCGCTGGCGCTGCTGCTGGCGCTGTCGCGCACGCCCGGCATCCAGGACTGGCTGCCGTGGGGGCCGTCGTTCTTCCACCGGGCGCTGATCACCCACGTCGTGCTGTCGTTCGAGGTGTGGCTGCTGGCGGCGCTGGGGGCTCTGTCGGCGATGGTGGCCGGCGGCGGTTTCGAGGGACGGCTGGCGTTGTGGGCCGGCTGGGCCGGCACCCTGATGCTGTGCCTGCCGGCCTTGGCCGACCAGGGCGACCCGTCGCTCAACAATTACGTCCCGGTGCTGGTCCACCCGCTGTTCTACGGCGGCCTGGCGCTGCTGGCGGCCGGGGTGGCGCTGGCGGGGCTGCGGACGCTGCCGCTGCTGGCCAGCGCCAGGCCGGCCGAATTCGGCATCGCCGCCGCCAACGCCATGTTCCTGTCCGCGTGCCTGTGCTTCGCCATCGCCTGGCTGGCGATCCCCGACCGCGCCGACACCGCCATGGTCAACGAATGCCTGTTCTGGGGCGGCGGCCATGTGCTGCAATTCGTCAACACCGCCATCCTGATGGTGGCCTGGCAGATGCTGTGCGAGCGTGCCTGCGGCGCCGGCCCGCTGCCGCCCGCCGGGTCGCGCGCGGCCTTCGCCGCGCTGCTGGCCGTCGCGCTGCTGGCGCCGCTGGTCTATGCCCGCGGCGACGTGCTGGGGGCGGCCCAGCGCGAGGCCTTCACCGACCTGCTGTGGTGGGGCCTGCCATGGCCGCCGGCGGCCCTGGGAGCCGGCCTGCTGTGGCATCTGCGGCGGGGGCGGCGCGACTGGAAATCGGCGGCCTTCCTGGCGCCGGCCCTGTCGCTGGCGGTGTTCGCCATCGGCGGAATCGCCGGGTTCTTCCTGGGCGCGGGCGACACCCGCACGCCGTCGCATTACCACGCGGTGATCGGCGGGGTGAATCTCGGCCTGATGGGGGTGTTCATCGTCGTCTTCCTGCCGCTGCTGGGACGGTCGCTGACCTCGGCCCGCGCGATCAAGCTGCAATTCCACCTCTACGGCGGCGGCCAGTTCCTCCACGCGCTCGGCTTCTTCGTCGCCGGCGCCGCCGGGGTGCCGCGCAAGACCCCCGGCCTGGCCCAGGGCCTGGACAGCGTCGCCAAGAATGCGGCGATGGGGGTGGTCGGCCTCGGCGGCGCCATCGCGGTGATCGGCGGCGTCGTCTTCGTCTGGTCGGTGCTGGCGCGGCTGCTGCGGCGGGACCGAACGATCGGTTAATACGCGGTGTCGTACCAGTCCGGCTCGTCCGAGCGCATGATGTCGCACAGCCTGCCGACGACGCTGGCGCGCATCGGCAGATCGTCGGCCAGGGTGCGTTTGTAGCCCTGGCTCCAGCGCCGGGCTTCCTCCAGCTCGGTCAGGGTGGCGCCGGTTTCGATGATTTCCGCCAGCTTGATGTCGTCCAGCCGGCCCATCACCTCTTCCACCTGCGTGCGTGTCACCGTGGTGCCCGACATGGTCGCCAACCCTCCGGCAGGAAGCCCCGCCATCATTATAACGCCGCCGCCTGCCCCGGGTGCGTACGCAAGCGGAGGGAGGGATTTGCGCTGCCGGGTGTCCTCGGGCACACTGGCGGCATGCGCTCTCGCCTCATTCGCCTCGCCGTCCTGCTGCTGCCGTCACTGGCATGGGCGGGCGGCGGCGAGCGGGTGGCGGTTCCCGCCGCCGCCTGGCCGTGGAGCGCGGTCGGCCGGGTCAACGCGGTATACAGCTGGTGCAGCGGGGTGTTGATCGGTCCCCGACTGGTGGTCACCGCCGCCCACTGCCTGTGGAATTCCCACACCCACCGGCCGATGCCGCCCGAATCGGTGCATTTCGCCGCCGGCTGGGACCGGGGCGAATTCCTCGACGCGTCGCCGGTGGTGGGCTATCGGTTGGCGCCGGGATGGAGCTTCGCCGGCATCGACACGTATGGCCCGGCGCAGGCTGCCAACGACTGGGCGCTGCTCGACCTGGCCAAGCCGATCGGCGACACGGTCGGCTGGGTGGGGCTGGGCGAGGCGCCGGGCACCGGGCAGCGGGTGACCACCGTCGGCTACGGCCAGGACCGCAAGCACGTGCCGACCGCCGACATCGGCTGCCATCTGGTCGGCCGGCTGCCGGCGGGGGCGCTGGTGCACGACTGCGAGTCGGTGCACGGCGATTCCGGCGGGCCGGTGATGGTGTGGAAGGACGGCGCGCCGCTGCTGGTCGCCATCCACGTCGCCTCCTTCCTGCTTGAGGCCGGCCGCCGCGGCGGTGCCGTCGGCGTCGGCGAATTCGCCCAGGCGGCGCGCGCCGGAGCCGGCAAGTCGAGCCGCCCGGGGCCGCTGTCCAAGCCGGCCGACCCGGCGCTGGTGGCGAAGATGGCCGGGCATTAGGCGCACCGTCACCGAATCTAAATTACGGTGACAGTGCACTTTTCTCCGTTTCTTTTAGTCCAGCGCCACCTGGGAGCCATCGGTGGTCAGCTCCTTCAGGCCGTGCCGTCCCAGCAGGTCGGCGATGGCGCGGCGCTGGCCGGGCTTGTGGCGGAATCGCAGGTGCAGGCCCTTTTCGTCGGTACGCAGGACCTCGGCCGGGATGGCCTGGAGGGTGTCGACCGAGAAGTCCATCATCGCCCCGTTGCGCACGCCGTCGACCGGCGCCAGCAGGGCGCCGCCGAGGGAAAGGTCGCGCACCCTGGCGTCCTGCCGGGTGCCGCCGCCGGCCAGTTTGCCGGCCATGTCGACATTGACGCGGGCGAAAATGCGGCGATTGCCGGCCTCCGAGCCGCGCAGCGCCGCCACCAGGCGATCACGCATGCCGCCCAGCTGGCCGGTCACCCCGGCGATGGTGCCGAGCACCAATTCCGACATGTGCTCGGCCTCGCTGGCCGTCTGCGAGGCGTTGACGATGGCGGTGGAGACCATCCGGGTGGCGTTGGCCGCCTGGCGCGCCTGGCTGGCGATGGCGGCGGCGCCTTCGACCTGACGGCCGGTGGTGGCCGACATGTCGGCCGAGATTTCCGACATCTGGGTGATGGTGCCCTCGATGGCGCGGATGGCGGCGACCGCCTCGCCCACCGCGCCCTGGATGGCGCCGACCTGGGCGGTGATGTCGCCGGTCGCCTTGGCGGTCTGGGTGGCCAGCTGCTTGACCTCGTTGGCGACCACCGCGAAGCCTTTGCCGGCGTCGCCGGCGCGGGCCGCCTCGATGGTGGCGTTCAGGGCCAGCAGGTTGGTCTGGCCGGCGATGTCGTTGATCAGCGTCACCACCGCGCCGATGCGCTGGGACGCCTCGGACAGGCCGGCGACGATGGTGCTGCTGCGCCGCGCCTGCTCGTTGGCGCTGGCGGCGGCGGTATTGGAGCGCTCGGCGTCGGCCCTGAGGGCGGTGATGGCGGCGCGCAGCTCCTCGGCCGCGGTCGCCACCGTGGTGGCGTCGCTGCTGGCGGTGTCGGCGGCATGGGCCAGCGTCCGGTTCTGCTCGCTGACCACCAGCGCCTGGGCGCGCATGTCGTCGGCGGCGCCGGTCAGCGCCTTGGAGCGCTCCGACACTACCCCGACCGCGGCGTCGATTTCCTTTTCCAGCATGGCGGAAACGCCCAGCAGGGTGGCCTTGGTCTTTTCGTCGGCCGACCGCAGGGCGCTTTCGGTCGCGGCCGCCTTGTCGGCGAGGCCGGCCTGCTCGGCGGCAAGGCCGGCCAATTGCGCCGCCACGATTTGCGACTCGCCGTTGCCGCCGGCCTTCCATGCCGCCGCGGCCACCGCAACCAGCAGCAGCACGTAGGCAGCCACCGCCCATCCCGAGCCGGGCAGCGCCAGCATCGTCGTTGCCGCGCCGAGGATCACGGCACCGGCCGCCGCCCGTATCGGGGTGTTCAGTGCCATGGCATTCGCTTCCCTACCGTCACCACCCATTCATAGCATGACCGGGCGGGAAAATCCCCTCCCGCATCGGCGCGCCGGCGCTACCGCAGCGCTTCGTGCATCCCAGCCATTCTCCCCGGCGTCTTCCCGTCGGCGCGGTCGAAAAGCCACACGGTTTCTGGTATTATTCGATCATCGGGGCACGGGTTGAACCCCGCGCCTCTCAAACGAACCCAAGCGGTTCGGGAGGTGCCCGATGTTGTCACTGATAGATTGTATCGGCTTCAGCGGCCTGACCCAGGATCAGCTGTGCGCCGTCGCCACCTACAAGCACCTGCCGCCGATCGTCGCCGCCGAATGGGCCGAGACCGCCCTGGAGACGCCGTACGGTTGCGTCGAGGTCGAACACATGCTGGAGGAGGAAGCGTCGCTGGCCAGCCGCCGTCACCGCGACTGTGCCCGGGCCTGGAACGCCGCCCTGGAGGAGTTCCGGCGGGACCATCCGCTGCACTAAGGACATGGAGCGGAATAGCCGTCCGAGCGTTGCCTGAGCGTTCAGCGGTCTCGCTCGACCGGCACCGAGGCCTTCATGCCTACCACTTTGCTGTCGCCGATGTCGACAGCGAAGGGGTAGGGCGGCCAGTACCAGCTTTCGAAGCCCCGCGCGGTGTTGGGGCAGCGGCGGGCGGGCTGGCCGAGGACGTCGATCACCTTCTGCTGGGAATCGCCCAGCGACAGCGACGAGAAGGTCAGCGGCATGTCGGTGGGGGGGCCCACCAATTGCGCCGCCATCACCACCCCGTCAAGGTAGGTGACGATGAAATAGGGCAGCGGCTGCACCCGCTGGCGGACGAAATAGGCCCGCTGCTCGACCGAGTCGTCCAGGGTGGTGATGCGGTCGGGCGCCTCCAGCAATTCCTCGACCGCGGTCATGCGGTCGCCGATGGCGACCGGGCCGATCTTAAGGCAGGGAAGGAAGGCGGCGCCCTTTCGCTGCTTCGTCTGCCCGGCCGGGTCGGCGGGCAGGACGCAGCCCAGGCCCTTGGCGGCGGCGCGGTGGAACTCCAGCGGCACCAGCGGCTGCTCGGCTTGCGGCTGCGGCAATCCTTCGGGGCCGCGGCAGCGTTCGGCCGCCGCGGCGTCGCCCGTCGCCAGCATGGCAGCCGCCAGCACCATCCTGCCGAAATCGCCCATCCGCGTGACTCCTCGTGGCCGCGCGACCATAGTCGATTGTGGCGTTAAAGGGAAAGCCGCAGCCTTCGACGGCTGCGATCCACTCTCACGCAGAGGGCTTATTCCAGCGCATACCCCGCGGCGCGCACGGTGCGGATGATGTCGGCGTCGCCGTCGCCGTTCAGGGCCTTGCGCAGGCGGCGGATGTGGACGTCGACGGTGCGCGGCTCGACGTAGATGTCGGGTCCCCACACCCCGTTCAGCAGTTCCTCGCGCGAGAACACCTCGCCCGGATGCTGGAGGAAATATTGCAGCAGGCGGTATTCGGTGGGGCCGAGATGGACGATGCGGCCGGCCCGGGTGACCCGATGGGCGGCAAGGTCCATGGTCACCTCGCCGCGGACCAGCAGGCCCTTTTCCTGCAACGGCTGCACCCGGCGCAGCAGGGCGCGCACCCGGGCCATCAGCTCGGGCAGCGAGAACGGCTTGCTGATGTAGTCGTCGGCGCCGGTGTTGAGGCCGCGGACCCGGTCGCCCTCCTCGCCGCGGGCGGTGAGCATGATGATCGGCACCTCGCGCGTCGCCGGCTTGCGCCGCAACTGCCGGCACACCTCGATGCCCGACAGCGACGGCAGCATCCAGTCGAGCAGCACCAGATCGGGCTTGTGCTCGGCCATCATGGTCAGCGCCTCTTCGCCGTCGCCCGCCTCGCACACGCGGTAACCCTGCTTCTCCAGGTTGTAGCGCAGCACGGTGACCAGCGCCGCCTCGTCCTCGACGATCAGGATGTGCGGCTTCATGGCTCGGGGGCCTCCACCGACGGGCCCTTCGGCCGCTCGCCTTGAATGGTCGCCCCGGTCACGGCGAAATGGAGGATCTCGGCGATGTTGGTGGCGTGGTCGCCGATCCGCTCGATGTTCTTGGCCATGAACATCAGGTGCGAGCAGGCGGTGATGGTGCGCGGATCCTCGATCATGTAGGTGAGCAACTCGCGGAACAGGCCGGTGTACATGTCGTCCACCTCCTCGTCCCGGTTCCACACCTGCTTGGCCTTGTCGACGTCGCCCTCGATGTAGGCGTCGAGGACGTCCTTCAGGATTTCCTGGACGATGCGGGCGAGGTGGAGCACGGCCGAGACCGGCTTGACCGCCGGCAGCTGGTCCAGCACCAGCGAGCGCTTGGCGACGTTGGCGGCGTAGTCGCCGACGCGCTCGAGTTCGCTCGACGTCTTGAGGGCGGCGACGATCTGGCGCAGATCGCCGGCCACCGGCTGGCGCAGCGCCAGCATGCGGATGGTCATCTGCTGGATTTCCTGCTCCAGCTCGTCGATGCGCACGTCGCCGGCCGCCACCCGCGCCGCCAGATCGGAATCGCGCTTGGCCAGGGCCTGCATCGCCGAGGCGAACTGGGCCTCGGCCATCCCGCCCATGCGGGCGATGACGTTGGTGAGTCGGGCCAATTCCTCGTCGTAGGATTTCACGGTGTGCTGGCTCATCTGTCGTCTCGCCCCTGCTGGGGGCACTCTAGCCGGGATCTGTTGCAAATCGGCGACGGGACGATGAAGAAAATGTGACGGTCCGGCGACGGAACGGAGTCAGGCGCCGCCGCGGAGGGCTGCGATGTTGCCGGCATAGTCCGCGGTGCGGAACACTGCCGAGCCGGCCACCAGGATGTCGGCGCCGGCGGCGGCGATGCGGCCGGCATTTTCGGCGGTGACGCCGCCGTCGACCTCGATTTCGATCGGGCGGTCGCCGATCATGCGGCGGATGCGGGCGATCTTCTCCAGCTGGCCTTCGATGAAGGTCTGGGCGGCGAAGCCCGGATTGACCGTCATCACCAGCACCATGTCGAGCCGGTCGAGCAGGTATTCGACGACGGTCTCGGGGGTCGCCGGGTTGAGCGACAGTCCGGCCTTCTTGCCCAGCTTGCGGATGTGTTGCAGCGAGCGGTCGACGTGGACGTCGGCTTCGGCGTGGACGGTGATGACGTCGGCACCGGCCTTGGCGTAGTCGTCGAGGGTTGGCTGGGCCGGGTCGATCATCAGGTGGACGTCGAAGGTCTTCTTCGTCCACGGCCGGATCGCCTTGATCACCACCGGCCCGTAGGTCAGCTGGGGGACGAAGTGGCCGTCCATGACGTCGATATGGATCCAGTCGCCGCCGGCCACGTCGATGGCACGGACTTCCTCGCCCAGGCGGGCGAAGTCGGCGGACAGGATGGAAGGCGCGATCTTGACGGCCATATCGGCCCCGTTCGGAAAAAAGCAGGGGGCGCGGAACTGCTTCCGCGCCCCCTTTGGTAATAGTCTACTGCACCTTGGGGTCCAACTCGCCCTTGGCGTAGCGGGCGCTCATATCTTCGAGCGAGATCGCCTTGATCTTCGAGCCCTTGCCGGCGGCGCCGAAGGCCTCGTAACGGTCCTTGCAGATCTGGCTCATGCTGCCGATGGTCAGCTTGAGGTATTCGCGCGGGTCGAACTTCTTCGGCGAGTCGCTGAAGAACTTGCGGATGGTGCCGGTCGAGGCCATGCGCAGGTCGGTGTCGATGTTGACCTTGCGGACGCCGTGCTTGATCGCCTCGACGATCTCGGACACCGGCACGCCGTAGGTCTCGCCCAGGGCGCCGCCGAACTTGTTGATGATCGCCAGCCAATCCTGCGGCACCGACGACGAGCCGTGCATGACCAGGTGGGTGTTGGGGATGCGGGCGTGGATTTCCTTGACGCGGCTGATTGCCAGCACGTCGCCCGTCGGCGGACGGGTGAACTTGTAGGCGCCGTGGCTGGTGCCGATGGCGATGGCGAGCGCGTCGACCTTGGTCGCCTTGACGAAATCGGCCGCCTCGTTGGGGTCGGTCAGCATCTGCGAGTGGTCCAGCTTGCCTTCTGCGCCGACGCCGTCTTCCTTGCCGGCGCAGCCGGTTTCCAGCGAACCCAGGCAGCCCAGCTCACCCTCGACCGAGACGCCGCAGGCATGGGCGATGTCGACCACCTTGCGGGTGACTTCGACGTTGTACTCGTAGGACGACGGGGTCTTGCCGTCTTCCTTGAGCGAGCCGTCCATCATCACCGAGGAGAAGGCCGACTGGATCGCGCGCACGTTGATGGCCGGCGAGGTGCCGTGGTCCTGGTGCATGCAGACCGGGATGGTGGGGTAGGATTCCACCGCCGCGACGATCAGGTGGCGCAGGAACGCCTCGCCGGCGTACTTGCGGGCGCCGGCCGAGGCCTGGAGGATCACCGGGCTGTCGGTGGCCGCCGCGGCCTCCATGATCGCCTTGACCTGCTCCATGTTGTTGACGTTGAAGGCGGGGATGCCGTAGCCGTTCTCGGCGGCATGGTCCAGCAGCTGCCGTAGGGAAACCAAAGCCATTTTCGTATTCCTCCCGTGACGAATTACAACCGTGCAAGAGCCGCCTCGGCCACCGCCTTTGCGGTGATGCCGAAGTGCTCGTAAAGCTTGTCGTGCGGGGCCGAGGCTCCGAAGCCGGGCATCCCGACCACCGCCCCATCCAGGCCGACGTAACGTTCCCAACCAAAGGTGCCGAGCGCTTCGACGGAGACGCGCACGGTCCCTTCTCCCAGAGTGGCGGAACGATACTCCTTCGGCTGGCGATCGAACAACCCCCAGCACGGCATCGACACCACCTGGGCGCCGATTCTCTTTTCAGCCAGCAGCGCCTGCGCCTCCAGCGCCAGCTGAACCTCCGAGCCGGTGGCGATCAGGGTGACCCGGTGCGGCCCCTTGGCCGGCGACAGCACGTAGGCGCCCTTGGCCGACAGGTTCTCGGCGCTGCCGTGCTCGCGCAGCGTCGGCACCGGGTTGCGCGACAGCGCCAGGGCGCTGGGGCTCTTGTCGTTCAGCAGCGCCAGTTCATAGCACTCGGCGGTCTCGATCGGGTCGCAGGGGCGGAACACCAGCACGTTGGGGGTGCCGCGCAGCGCCTCCAGGGCCTCGATCGGCTGGTGGGTGGGGCCGTCCTCGCCCAGGCCGATGGAATCGTGGCTGAGCACGTAGATCACCCGCTGCTTCATCAGCGCGCTGAGGCGCAGCGCCGGCCACAAATAGTTGGCGAAGACCAGGAAGGTGCCGCCGTACGGAATGAAGCCGCCGTGCAAGGTCAGCCCGTTCATGATCGCCGCCATGCCGTGCTCGCGCGCGCCGTAATGGATGTAGCGGCCGCCGTAGCTGCCGGCCTGGATCGACGGCGTGCAGGCCTTGGTGTTGGTGAGGTTGGACCCGGTGAGGTCGGCCGAGCCGCCGATCATCTCGGGGATGGCGGCGGTCAGTATCTCGAGGATGTCCTGGCTGGCCTTGCGGGTGGCGATCGTCGGGCGTTCGAGCGCCATCCGCGCCTTGAACTCGTGCAGGCCCTTCCACCAGCCGTCGGGCAGGCGGCCCTCGGTGGTGCGGGTGAATTCGTTCCGTGCCGCCTCGGGCAGGGCGTCGAAGCGCGCTACCCAATCGGCCCGCTTGCCGGCGCCGCGCGATCCGGCGGCGCGCCAGGCGGCCAGGATGTGCTCGGGGACGTCGAACGGGATATGGGGCCAATTGAGCCGAGTCCGCGCGCCCTTGACCTCGTCGGCGCCCAGCGGCGCACCGTGGCATCGTTCGGTGCCTTCCTTGGTCGGCGCGCCGAAGCCGATGACGGTGCGGCAGGCGATCAGGCTCGGCCGGTCGCTGGCCTTGGCTGCCTCGATCGCCGTGGCGACGGCGTCGGGATCGTGGCCATCGACGCGCACCGCGTCCCAGCCGCAGGCGGCGAAGCGGGCCAGTTGGTCCTCGGACATGGTCAGCGCGGTGTCGCCGTCGATGCAGATGCGGTTGTCGTCCCACAGCACGATCAGCTTGTTCAGCTTGAAGTGGCCGGCCAGGGAAATGGCCTCCTGGCTGATGCCCTCCATCAGGCAGCCGTCGCCGACCATGACGTAGGTGTGGTGGTCGACGACGCCGTCGCCGAAGCGGGCGGCCAACATCCGCTCGGCCAGGGCGAAGCCGACGGCGTTGGTGATGCCCTGCCCCAGCGGGCCGGTGGTGGATTCGACCATCGATGCCAGGCCGTATTCGGGATGGCCGGCGGTGCGCGAGCCGAACTGGCGGAAATTCTTGATCTGGTCGATGTCGATGTCGTCGTAGCCGAGTAGGTAGGCCGCCGCGTACAGCACCATCGAGCCGTGCCCGGCCGACAGGATGAAGCGGTCGCGGTCCTGCCAGCGCGGCTTCTTGGCGTCGAACTTGAGGAAGC
>Ga0265331_10000878_pt1 | contig 24445 bp, 21 predicted proteins | sample 41923metaG_FD_202088 | JGI IMG/M metagenome (GOLD analysis project Ga0265331, IMG submission 202088) | Rhizosphere microbial communities from Carex aquatilis grown in University of Washington, Seatle, WA, United States - 4-19-23 metaG | ecosystem: Host-associated > Plants > Roots > Rhizosphere... | reverse complement strand
CAGAACGACGATGCCTCGGTTTCGGTGAGCTCCATGTTCTGCGCTACGAGGAGCTTCTTGTCCGCCTTTACCTTCGCAGCAAGAATCTGCATGTCGGTTGATGTCGCCGGCGTTTGGGCGAACGCGGGTACGGCCAAAGTCAAGGCCAGTGCCATGATGCCATAGCGAACCAGTTTCATTTTCTTTTCCTCCTGATTTGAGAAGCGCAATTGCCGTGATTTCCATTGAGCGACGCCCTTTGGCCGTGACGATGTTTCCTGCGATGCGGGTGAACAGAACTCCCGGGAGGGTGGTCCGGAGCTGACCGCCCTACACCATGTCGTTGCCGGTCTCGCATTTTGAAACCTCCCTAGTGGATTGACGCATTCAGAGGATTCCCGAATGCGTCAATCCACTAGCCGGAGACGATGAAATCCGTGAGTGCGTCGGGCGAGCTCAGCATCGGATAGTGGAAGGTGTCGAGCACGTGAAAGCGCGCGTGAAGCTTTTCGGCACTGCGTCGGACATGCGCTTCGCCGGGATATTGCGATTGGCTGCAAAGCAGCGCCGAGGCGTTCCACCGCAGGTCCCAAAAGCGCCTTAGCTTGACAGGTTGGTTTAACACCGCCACTGGACACGGCGTGATGCGGTCGGCGGCCCAATCGCGCAAGGCCGGATCAAGGTTGTAAAATGCGTGCTCCGCCATTTCATCTCGCGTCGGTCCGTGCGCGAACGGGGTGCTGATGCTACCCGGCGGCGCCACGAAGTCGCAAAGCTTTTCGCCGTCAAAGAGCGCCAGCGCGTCAACGAACACGACACGGGCGACGCGTTCGCGCGCCTGCTCGGCAGCGCAGGCCAAGACCATGCCGCCGCTAGACACGCCGACCAGGACGACGTCGCGCAAATCGTTGAAATAAAGGAGCTTGGCAATCTCCTCGCCATGGCCTTCGGTGTCGATGCCGGCGCGCAATTGGCCGGCGCGCTCCGCGCAGCCATCGAGCGAGGGCGAGAGCACATTGTGACCGCGCGCGCGTAAGCGCTCTGCGACAAGATTCCAGATCCATCCGCCTTGGCAGAAGCCGTGGATGAGAATGAAAGTGGCAGGCAATTGGTTTTCTGTTCCGGTCATTGCGGCGAGCCTTTAGTTGGAAGCGTGAGGCCAGCGATCCTAGTGGATTGACGCATTCAGAGGATTCCCGAATGCGGTAACTTGGGCCATGCTCTTGGCGTGAGAGCAGGCATCGTCATCGAAGTCACCCCGGAGGATCGCGTCCGTCTGGAACGGATCGTTGGGGACCGCAACACTCCTCAGAAGCATTCGACGCGCGCCTGCGTGGTCCTGGCGACCGCCGAGGGCTGCGTGACACTGGAGATCGTGCGCCGGTCGGGCCTGTCGAAGCCGGTCGTCTGGCGGTGGCAGGAGCGGTTCATGCATGAAGGCGTGGACGGTCTGTTGCGCGATAAGACGCGACCATCTGGCAAGCCACCGCTGCCGGACGAAACGCTCAGACGGGTCGTCAATCTGACGCTCGCCGCGCCGCCCGGCGAGACGACGCACTGGACGGGTCGCGCCCTGGCCGCGGCCGCTGGCGTGAGCCTGCGCTCCGTGCAACGAATCTGGGCGGCGCACGGCCTTACGCCCCATCGCGTACAGACGTTCAAGCTCTCTACGGATCCACGCTTCTTCGAGAAGTTCACCGATCTCGTTGGTCTGTACGTCGATCCACCTTCTCATGCCGTCGTGCTGTCGGTCGACAAGAAGAGCCAGATCCAGGCGCTCGACCGCACCCAGCCAGGGCTGCCGATGAAGAAGGGACGCGCCGGCACGATGACGCATGACTACAAGCGGCACGGCACCATCATGCTGTTCGCCGCGCTGAACATCCTGGATGGCACGGTCATCGGCCGCTGCATGCAACGACACCGGCACGAGGAGTTCATTCGCTTCCTCAACGCTATCGAGCGGGCGGTTCCAGCCGGGAAGCTGATCCATGCGATTGCCGACAACTGCACTACCCATAAGCATCCGAAGGTCCGAGCCTGGTTCGCTCGCCATCCGCGCTGGACCTTCCACTTCACGCCAACTTCCTGCTCCTGGCTCAACGCCGTCGAAAACTTCTTTGCCACCCTCACCAAGAGACGGCTCGAGCCTCGGGTATTCTGCTCTATCGTCGACCTCCAGGCCGCCATCAACCGCTACCTCGCCGAGCACAACCACAAACCCAAGCCCTTCGTCTGGAAGGCAGACCCGAAGCGCGTCCTCGCTACTATCGAACGCGGGAAGCAAGCGTTAGAGTCGATCCACTAGGAATTCAATACCCGCCGCGAATTGTCTGCTTTCTCTTCGCGTCTTCCAGGCACCATTCGTATGCAGGATTGCTCGCGGAGTAGCCGGCACACTGCCTCGGGGGCCCCTGGTGATCGACACGATCCTTTGCGAATGTCGGCGTGCCGGCAACCAAAGTGAAAGCCACGCCCAGTACCAGTAGCAGGGCGGGAGCGGTTCGTCGGTTCTCCTGTCGATTTTCTGATTTGATGCTCACGGATTCGATTCCCGCGCCTTGAACTGGATATGGCACTCCAAGCTGCGGACTAAAGTGCCGGGCACGCTAGCGATAGCGCCGTCGCCCGACCACTGCCCTTTAGGGAAGGCCCGGGGGCGATCGTCGATCAATGCCGCGACCTGCGCGAGCAGCGTGAGCTCGGCGACGGATCGGATCTGAAGCTTGGTTGTTATGGCGGTCCTGTGGAGCTTCGCCGTCCGCTCGTATACCCCCAGGTTGGCCGCGATCTGCCGAGCGAGTGCTACGCGATGCGGCCTGAGCAGTGTCTTCCGAAGGATAGGCGCTTACTCCACCAACTCGAAATCGCCCGGCTTCCAGGTCTTGTCGAACCAAGGCTGTAGAGGCCCGTAGAGCCGAAGAAGTACGTTCCAACCTTTGCCGGGCCAAGTCTGCACCCAGTTTCCTTCTTTCCCGGCGGGCGCTTTTGGACCAAACCAAATGGTGTAGGAACCGTCAGAGTTCGCCTTCAGCGACCTGCTATTGCTATCGAGCCCCGCAAGCTTCTGGTCCGTTTCCAGGAGCGACCGGGTTTGGTTGTCATAGACCACAAATGACCAGAAATCCTTCGCCGGGATCGGAGCTGGAAGGGTAATCATGTAGGTCTTCGAGCCATCAAGGTACTGTCCCTTGGAGTCGCGGAAGGCCCCAGCATACGCGGAGCCTGAACCGACCTTCGCCGCTGCCATCGCTGGTGAAATGCCGGTAGCGTAGTAGTGGAACATCGTGCGCGCATCCAACATGCGCTCAGCGCCATCGAGGAACTCGTAACTGCCGCCGATGAATGGGGTAAGCCATTGACGATCGGGGTAGAATTTTGTCCGGGTATCACGCGGGGCGAACAGGATTGCCCGCGCCGTGGCGTTGCCCACTGCGGCCGCGTCGGTCAGAATCTTCTTCATGCGTTCGTCCGGTGCGAACGGCATGCCTTTCTTGATCCCAATCGCGGCGAATAGCCCCACCGTCTCTGGTTCAACGAAGTCGGCTGGCTCTTTCTGCACGACGGAGTTGAGCTCTTCGTAGAAATGGAAATCGTTGGCGTGGATCGTGTTGAATTTCAGGCCCGATGCGTTGACGAACGTAGTAACCGGCGGGGTCTGTGCCACCGAAAGCGGGTAGACCGCGGCATTCGCCTTCGCAGCCTGCACGGCGCCGGCGACGTTGCCGCCCTGAACGAAGGCCCGGAAGAATATGAGTACGGTATTTGTGCGAGGCTTGGCGATGAAATAGCCGACCGGCGGCAGCGCCCCGGTGTAGCCTGGAGGAACAAAAAGATATTTGCCGCCCTTGCCTTGGTCAGGCCCCGTATAGCCGATGTCCACAATCCACCGGAAATAAGCATCGTCCACCGGCCCCAGCACGTTGGGCGGGACTTGCAGAACCACCGGCCCCTTCGATAAATCGAGGCAGGTGAACAAATAGACCGTTGTCGTGTTCGGCGTCAGGAACAGCGAACGCGCGTCCATGAGGTTCTCGGTGATCCCGATGCCCTGGTTGGGCGTCACGCCGACCTGATTGACCCCCTCGCACGCGGCGTAAACAGAGGTGGCGGGAATGCCTGCCATGAATGCTTCGATACCCCGACTAAAATCGAGCTGATCGTACACGAGCCGCACGGTTTCATCGTCGGGGGCGCCGTCGGTGAATCTCAGCGTGCCGATGCGCGTCTCCACCTTATCTGGCGTCGTGATCGACGTAGGGACGTCAGCCGAGTACTTGGGCGCGCTGACGGTCTGCGCCCACGCCAGCGTGGAGGCGAGCGACAGTAATCCACCGAGCGCAACTCGGCTGACTGTTACAAACATTACGCTGCTCTCCCTGGCTGCAACCGCGCCTGTCTGTGTCGCGGCTACGATCTGTTAGCTGTTACAGGTCGGGTGTCTAGAGTGCCGGGCACGCTAGCGATAGCGCTGCCGCTCGACTACTGCCCTTTAGGGAAGGCCGGAGGGCGATCGTCGATCAGCCCCGCGGCTTGCGCGAGCCGCGTCAACTCCGCGACGGATCGGACCTGAAGCTTGGTCGTGATCGCGGTGCGGTGGAGCTTCACCGTTCGCTCGTTGATTCCTAGGTTGGCCGCGATCTGCTTGTTGAGCCTTCCTTCGACGACCTGCCGCAAGACGGTAAGCTCGCGAGAGGTAAGCGCACCGACACGAACCTGCAGCGCGCGCAACTGAACAGCTTCCGCGCGCAGACGGGCACCGCGAGCGATTGCCCGATCCACCGCCGCGAGGAGGTCCTCCTTGGGTGCGCGCTTGGTAAGGAAATCTTCGGCGCCCTGACGCATCGCCTGCACGGTCGTCGGGATGTCGCCCTCGCCCGTAAGGAAGATCACCGGCAGCAACTTGGCTTCGCGTGTCAGCGCGCGCTGCAACTCCATGCCGTCCATTCCGGGCATCCGAAGGTCGGCGATTACGCAGCCCCCGGCATCATCCAGGTTGGCGAGCAAATCGGCGGCTGATTTGAATGTCTCAACCGTGTAACCCGCCGCACGTAGCAACCGCGCGACCGCCGCAAGGAAGGCGGTGTCGTCATCAACGACACGGACGACTGGCGTGCGTTCGTTCATGATGGGCCGGAGCCCGTTGCGACCGGCAGCGTAAAGCGGAATGTTGCGCCTTCCCGGGTGCCGTTCTCTGCCCAGATGCGCCCACCATGTGCCTCGATAATGGTGCGGGATATCGAGAGCCCGATGCCCATTCCGTTCGGCTTGGTGGTGAAAAACGGCTCGAACAGACGCCCAAACCTTTCCGGCGTGACTCCGAGCCCGGAGTCGACGACCGCCACGGCAATCTCGTCCTCGCCGTGGAACTCTGCTCGCACTGTTACCGTCCGCCGCTCGACGGGCACCCCTTCGACGGCATCCAGTGCGTTGAGAACGAGGTTCAGCAGCACCTGCTGAAGCTGGACCGGATCGGCCATCACGGAAGGCAGTCCGGGGGCTGCTTCGATCTCCAGCCTCGCCTTGCGTGTCAGGGAATCAATACGCGTCAGCTTCGCAACGATTTCGAGCAAGGCGTTCACGGATACGGCGCGCGGGGCGAAGCTGCTGCGTTTGAGCAACGCGCGCAGTCGCTCGATCACGGCGCCGGCCCGCTGGTCGTCCTGCCGGATGTCGGCCAATATGGCCCGCAGTTCGTCGAGATCCGGTGGGGCACGCTGCAGGAATAGTTCGGCCGCTTCGCTGTTGCGCAGAATTGCGCCAAGAGGCTGGCTCAGCTCATGCGCCAGTGCCGATGCGAGCTGCCCCAGCAACGAGACCCGGCTGGCATGCGCAAGCTGACTGCGCAATTGTTGCAGCTCCATCTCCCTGTCGTGTCGCGCAGACGCGTCGAGCACTACCCCGCGCAGGCGGATCGGCTTGCCCCGGGCGTCGCGCTCGATCTGGCCGCGAGACACCATCCAGAGCGTCTGACCTTCAGGGGCGGGTACGCGGTACTCCGCGTAGTAGCCGCGTTCGGAGGCCAGAGCAATTTCGACAGCGTGATTTACGGCCTCGCGGTCGTTAGGGTGTACTGCGCTCAGAAATCGCACGAAGCTGATTGGCTTCGATTCCGAAAATCCGAACATCGCGCGAGCGGTGCTGCTGAACCAGATCCTGTCGCTGACGATGTCCCAGGCCCACATGCCAAGGTTGGCGGCGGCACTGGCAAGGTCCATTCGGCGTTCGCTTTCCCGCAACTCGTCGGTAAGTTGGGCCACCGACAACACGTCCTCATTCAGCTGGTCGATCATTGCGATCAGGATGGCGATGTAGGCCCAGCTGAACAGGTAGGGTGACCGCAAGATTCCAGTTTCCACCAATGCCGAGTGCACGCCGGCGGCAAGGGTGAAAATCACTATGCTGCCTCCCACAACGAGAGCACGCCGGCGTCCGCCGCGACGCCACAATCTCACCGAAGCATCGGCCACGAACACGATCAGCATCAAGGCAGCCAAATAGGGGAATGCGTTCCAGGGGTTTGGCACACCCTCGACTATCTTGAAGGTTGCGCCGCCGAACGTCTCGACTGTCCGAAGCCCGGTGATCGTGCGATAGGTCATGTCGGATCCGGGAACCAGGTCCGACGCCGCCCCGATCGCATACAGGCAAGGCACCGTCAGCGCGAGCCACCTGTTCCCGGTGCCGAAATAGACCCAGATGAAGGCTGTCAGCGATACGATGATCGCACCCAATGCGGCGTCCATCGTGCGCATCAGCCCCTCAGCGTCGGCGACGCTGTCCACCCGCATAAGGGCCAGCTCCAGCCCGGAAAAGCCGGCCATTGCGACCGCGCTCAACGAATACAGCAGACGGGCGGCACGCGGCGGCCGAGCGAGACCGATGCGCAGCTCGATCAAGCCCAGAGTGAGGCAGGCTGCGGCCACCATCGGCCAGCTCGCGGTGATCCAATTCATGGCAAAATACCGATGGCTTCGCCCCCCCTTGCCGCCCAATCGGTCCAGCACCGCCCCCGATCGCCCGGGACTGCAATTTTACTCTAGGCACCGGCACAACGCGCAGGTCGCGGGCTGTCCCTGTGCAGCGCACAACATGCACCTTGGTCTCGGTAGCGCCAAGTATAGAGCGTCAGCCACCGCGATGCGATACTGCCGTGCACGCAACTCAATATTGTGCAGTGGCGTTTGGAAACGGCTGTTCGGGGGAGACGTTCGATTCCGTCATGGAAAAGATGCGGTTGAGAGCCTGCGGGAAACCCGCCTCGTGCACTGCATGGTGACCGGGGCATATCGCCCGCTGGCGGTCCTATAAATTCGGCGCGAACGGACGCTCGTGACGCCTCAATGCCTAACTCCGGGAGGTGCAACTGCCTGGCGAATCGCGTCGAGAAGCTCGCTTCCGGCGTCCGTCTTGCGAAAAAACCCCGCGCACGGGCCCGCCATCGCCACCTGCTGCGCTCTCGGGTCGTCGTGGGCGGTAATGAAGAGAACCGGCGTCAAGTCGCTCTCGGCCGCGAGTTGATCTCGTAGATCCAAGCCGGACGCACCGGGCAACTGGACGTCGAGGATGAGGCAATCAAACTGGGGTTTCTTCATATCTGCGCGGAATTCTTCGGCGGATGAATAGGTAACCGGCCGCATTCCGGCCGCGCTCACCAGCCGGGCGAGCGAACGACGAAGGCTCTCGTCATCGTCGACGATGCCCACGTAGAAATTGCCCAAACCGCCATTTGCCACAACGGCCCAGGATACGGAGGCGGCGGGACCACGGCCACTTCCCTTTGGGGAAGGTTTCTCGCGGCGTGGCCAGTTGCTCCATATGGCAGGGTCTATGACGGGTATTTCGGAATGGCCCGCGGTTTACTTGTGCCACCCCACGTAGGCCATTCGTGCAAACGCGCCGACCTTCCCTAAAGGGCAGTAGTGACCTCGCGGAATGATCGATAGCGTGATGCGCGTTTACCTGACGCTGAGGAGACCTGTGAAGGTCACGAATACGAAACAAACCAGTTTCATCGCGACAGCCGCAAATGATCGATACCGCCGCGAGCCGCACCGGCCTTCGCCGCACAGAACGTCAGCAATGAGAGGAAAACGCAATGACCGAGCAAACCAGCAGCGACCTGCCCGAGGATAGCCAGCCCAATACCGACAAGTCCTCGTTCAATCGGCGCGACCTGCTGGTTGCGGCCGGCGTGGCTGTTGCCGCCGGCGCGACATTGCCGATGCTGGGGGGTGCGCTGTCGCCGGTGCGCGCGGAGTCCGGAGGGGGGAAGCCGAACGTTGTCTTCATCCTGGCCGACAACGTCGGCTACGGCGATTTGGGCTCATACGGCGGCGGCGCGATGCGCGGCGCGCCGACGCCGCGGCTTGACGAGATGGCTCGCGAAGGGTTGCGCCTCACGCAATTTCTTGTGGAGCCTGCCTGCACTCCATCACGCGCGGCGCTTATGACGGGGCAGTATCCGATCCGCCACGGGCTGTCGTTGCTCGCGTCGCCGGGCGGGCCCTTTCATCTTTCGGGTGGGGCCTACACGATGGGAGAGCTGTTCAAGGACGCGGGGTACGCGACGGCTCTGTTCGGTAAGTGGCACCTTGGAGACGCCCCGGAGAGCTTGCCGAGCGCGCACGGCTTCGACGAGTTCTATGGGATCCCGCCGGACACTTCGTGGAACGACGCGATAACGGTCTCGCTCATGACGATGAGCCATTCCTTCGATGCGCCCGAAAGCGCCCTGATCGAGAAGGGGCCCTGGATCATGCAGCAGAAGGCCGGCGGACCGATGGAGCGCGTGAAGCCTTTCACGCCCGAGGTGCGCACGGAGATCGACAACGACCTGACCGACCGTTCCATCGCCTTCATGAAGGAACAGACTGCGGCAGGCAAGCCGTTCTTCCTCTATCTGCCGTTCTCGATGGGGCACGCGCCAAACCTTCCGTCCAAGCAATTCGCCGGAAAATCGCGCATAGGGAACTATGGCGACAAGATGATGGAGGGCGATTATCACGTCGGGCAAGTGCTCGACACGCTCAATGAACTCAAGGTCGACGACAACACCATCGTGGTCTTTGCGTCCGATAACGGGCCGAGCGGCTGGATTTTAAGGGAATTGGGCAACCTTGGAACGCCCGATATGGGCAACCCCGGTCCCTTCCGCGGCGAACTGGGCGAGGCGACGGAGGGCGCCATCCGCACCTGCTGCATCATACGCTGGCCCGGGCACGTGGAGCCTAACACCGCCTCCTACGCCATGTTCTCGATCATGGACTTCGTGCCGACCTTCGCGGCGATCCTCGGCGCCAAGCTACCCACGGATCGTCCCTACGACGGGGTGGACCAGACAGCAGTGCTTTCTGGCAAGAGCGAAACGGGGGCCCGCGAAACGCTGCTCACCTTCAATGGCCCGGATCTGGTGGCGGCGCGGTGGAAGCAGTGGCGCTTCTATTTCAAGGATATGGCACTGACCGGTACTGGCCAGCAAATGCTCGGCGGGCTCTACACGACCGCAAGCCCGATTTATTTCCCGAAAGTTTATAACATCGAGATGGATCCCCGCGAGGATCTCAATGTCGGCGGCACCTATGTCTTCATGGTGGGGCCCGTATACAAGGCGATTGGAGAGTACGAGGCGTCGGTCCAGAAATATCCGAACCCGCCAGCCCCCAACCTGACGCACTTTGCAGGACGCACAATGCCGGGTTAACGGACCAGGCGGGGGGCATCGACATGCAAGGGCACGTTGGTTCGACTTGGTTGAAGGGCGTGGCGGCCGTAGCAGCCGTAGCAGCCTTATGGGGCACGATGCTCGGCATGATGGCTTCGAACGCCCACGCCGACGAAGGCGGCGTGCCGTTCTGGACCTCCGGTCAGTACTCGAGCCTATCGGCAGTTCCGCCCCAACCGGGCTGGACCATGACGCTGCTGCCCTATTACTACAATGGTAGCGCGAGCCGCTCGAAGACGTTCCAACGCGCCGGCCGAACCCTCTCGGCCGGTCTCGATACCACGGCGGCGCTGATGATCATTCAGCCCTCATACGCGCCGCACACGACGATCCTGGGCGGCCAGCCTTCCGTCGGGCTGGGTTTTGGATTTGGCGGCAACTGGACGAGCGCCAGTGCCACCTTGGGAGGCCCGGGCTTAAGCCGCAGCGATTCGGCCGGGGGCGCCCTTGATCTGTATCCCATCGTAAGCAACAGCTGGAACAGCGGTTCCCATAATTGGATGGTCTATGCCACGGGCGACGTCCCCGTTGGCGCTTATCAAAGCGACCGGCTTTCCAATCTCGGCCTCGGTCATGGCGCGATCGATGCCGGCGGGGGCTATACCTATCTCAACGAGCAGAACGGCCGCGAGTTCACCGCCGTTGCGGGCTTCACCTACAATTTCGAGAACCCTTCGACGAACTACCAGAGCGGAATCGACTCCCATCTCGACTGGGCGGCATCGCAGTTCCTGTCGGAAAACTGGGAAGTCGGGGTCGCCGGCTACGCCTACGACCAGCTCACGGCTGACAGCGGCAGCGGTGACCGGGTCGGGTCATTTGAATCAGGAGTTGCCGCTGTCGGTCCCGAGGTGGGTTACGTGTTCAATGTCGGCAAGCACCAATGGTACGCCAACTTGCGCGGCTACTACGAGTTCTGGGCCCAGAACCGTGTGCAGGGCTACGATCTGTTCATGACGCTCAGCATGCCGTTCGGCGACTGAACGAGCGGGCAGTAATCAATTTGAAGGTGTCTGGCGTAGTTTCTTTTCCACGTTAATAAGCCGAGGCCTGCGACGTGGGATTCTCTGGAATTGCGTAGAGGAGAATGAAGGTACCAGCGGACAAGAACTTGATTATTGCGACCCGAGGTGACCCGGGCCGGCGCGGCATTCTCATTTTTGGCCTTTATGGTCAATTGATCCACGTCAATGCACCAATCATCCAAATTGTAAAACGTAGAATGGAAATTTCCGCTTCTCTTTTCCAAGACGAGGAACGCGAACATGGCACATGGTCCAGCCCGCAGCGCCCTGCCGCTCCTCCTTGCGGCGCCGCTGATCCTGTCCGCCTGCGCCCAGAGTTCCCAGCTCGATACGGCCCTGGCGGAAAACAACAAACTGACCCAGCAGAACCAACAGCTCACGCAGGACAACCAGCAACTTCGGCAGCAGGTTGCGGCCGAACAGGCACATGTCGGTCGGTTGCAGGACGCGGTCAAGTACACCGTGAATAGCGATCTGGCGTTTGCGTCCGGCAGCTGGCAGCTGTCGGCTGCCGGCAAGGACATCATTGCCAAGATGGCGAAGGTGCTCGCGCCGGACCAGCAGGACAGGATCATGGTGACCGGCTACACGGACGATACACCCGTAGGCGCAGGCCTGCGGGCGCAAGGCATCACGTCGAACCAGATGCTGTCGCAAAAACGCGCCGACGCTGTGATGCAGTACATGATCTCGCAAGGCGTGAGCCCGGATATGGTCACAGCGCGCGGTATGGGCCAGGACTACCCGCTTGTCCCGAACAGCAGCGCGGCCGCCCGGGCTCAGAACCGGCGCGTCGAGGTTACTCTCGCGGGGCCTGGTTCCTGACGGCAAAGTGAGCCAGAACGTCGACACGGATGGGGCCAAATGTGCAATTTGAGATACCTGCATACTCGGCTGGGCACCAAGAGAATAGAGACCAATCGGCCTTTTGTTTTCCGGCAGGGAATACTGAAAGGGCATAGATCAGGACAGTGAAGAAATCCTCGGGCGCAGATCGCACCCTTGCGGCGGCGACGATCGCCTTGATCGGGCCAGAGGCGGGAGCAGTGACTCTACGCCTCGCTGGCGACTGGAAGCTGAGAGGCGGCTTGCCCGAGCCGGCTTCCGTCGGGAAGAAGTTCGACGCTGACGCTGGCATACGCCGGCTGTCTTTCGACACCAGGCAGCTTGATGGTTGGGATAGCGGCCTGCTTGCCTTTGTCGTCGGGCTTCAGGAAATCTGCCGGGCCCATGGCGTGCAATGCGATATCGAGAATCTGCCCGTCGGTGCGCGGAGGCTGGTTAAGCTCGCTTCCGCGGTGCCCGAACGCCAGGGAGCACGCCGGAGCGAAAGGCGCCCCAGTTTTCTTACCATTGTCGGCCAGGAGTCTCTCGCGCTGTGGCGGTCGGGCGGGGAGATGCTGGAGTTCCTCGGCCAGGCGGTGCAGTCCTTCGGTCGATTCATGGTGGGCCGCGCCCGCTTCCGCCGCTCCGATCTGGTCGACGTCATATTCGACTGCGGCGCAGCAGCTCTTCCCATCGTCACGCTCATATCCTTTCTGGTCGGATTGATTCTGGCCTTTGTCGGCGCCATCCAGCTGACCCAGTTCGGGGCCCAGATCTATGTCGCCGATCTCGTCGGCATCGCGATGGCCCGTGAAATGGGCGCGCTGATGACGGCCATCATCATGTCCGGGCGTACCGGCGCCGCCTTCGCCGCGCAGCTCGGCACCATGCAGGTGAACGAGGAGATCGACGCGCTGACCACCTTCGGCCTCTCCTCCATGGACTTCCTGGTTCTGCCTCGGATGATCGCCCTCATCCTGATGATGCCGCTGCTCTGCGTCTATTCCGATCTCATGGGCATCCTGGGCGGAGGGCTGGTCGGCGTCGGGATGCTGAAGCTGTCGGTCGTTCAGTACGTCAACGAGACCATCAACGGCATCCACCTGGTCGATTTCGCCGTTGGAATCTTCAAGAGCTCGGTGTTCGGGATCCTTGTGGCGATCTGCGGCTGCATGCGCGGAATTCAGAGCGGCCGCAGCGCCTCGGCGGTCGGTCTCGCCGCGACCTCAGCCGTGGTCACGGCGATCGTCCTCATCATCGTGACCGACGGCATCTTCGCCGTCCTCACGGCGACGCTCGGCATCTAGGGAGAATGGTGTTGGCCGACGCATCCATCACGGAGCCAGCAAAATCGCCGGGTTCGCCCGGACCAGGAGGCCGCAGCGCCGAGCCGCACATCACGGTGCGCAATCTGGACATGGCCTATGGCGATTTCGTAATCCAGCGCGATCTCAGCTTCACGATTTTCCACGGCGACATTTTCATCATCATGGGAGGCAGCGGCTGCGGCAAGAGCACGCTGCTGAAGCATCTCGTCGGGCTCAAGGCGCCGGCGAGGGGCGATGTCCTATTCGGCGACCAGAACCTCTGGAAGGCCAATTCGGCGGAGCAGGAGCGCATGATGCGCCGCTTCGGCATCCTCTATCAGAGCGGCGCCCTGTGGAGTTCCATGACCTTGGCCGAAAATGTGGCGCTGCCGCTTGGCGAATTCACCGACCTGAGCCCGGCGGAGATTCGCTCCGTTGCCTCGCTCAAGCTGAGCCTTGTCGGGCTGGCCGGCTTCGAGGACTTCTACCCTTCGGAAATCAGCGGCGGGATGCGAAAGCGCGCCGGGCTCGCGCGGGCCATGGCGCTGGACCCCGAAATCCTGTTCTTCGACGAACCGTCGGCGGGCCTGGACCCCATCAGCTCCCGACTATTGGACGATTTGATCCTGGAGCTGCGGGACAGCCTGGGCGCCACAATCGCGGTCGTCACCCACGAGCTCGCCAGCATCTTCGCCATCGGCAACAACTCGGTGTTCCTCGACGCCGATACCAAAACGATGATCGCCCAGGGCGATCCCAGAAAGCTGCGCGACGAATGCCCGGACCCGAAGGTGCGGAACTTCCTGCTTCGCGGGGAACTCGATGCTAAGGCGAAGCCCGCACCCAATGGCACGTCGCCAAGATAGGACCAATGGCATGGCCAAGAAAACGAACCCAAAAATAATCGGCGGCTTCGTTGTCGGGGCGATCGTGCTGACGATCGTCGGGGTCATGGCTTTCGGCGGCGGCCAGTTCCTGAAGCACAAGGTAAAGGCCGTCATGTTCTTCCAGGGATCCCTCGCCGGCCTCGATGTCGGCGCTCCGGTCACCTTCCGAGGCGTCAAGATCGGCACAGTCACGGCCGTTGCCGTCCAGTACGACATCGCCAAAGAGGAGGTGGATATACCCGTCTATGTCGAGATCGACCCGAGCAGCCTCCAGGTCATCAACGGCGAGCGAAACCCGATCAAGAACGTAGGAGCACTCATCGCGCGCGGGTTGAGGGGGCAATTGCAGACCGTATCGATGGTGACGGGCCAAACGGTCATCAATTTCGATCTCCATCCGGGAGCGCCGCTCCGGCTCCTCCATATCGTGCCGGGCGTGCCGGAGTTGCCGTCGATTCCTTCGGGCATGGACGTGATGATGACCAGTGTTTCAGGCGTGCTGACGAAAATCAGCAACCTTCCGCTCGAGCAGATTTCCAGCCAGCTTCTCGACACCATGAAATCCGCCGATCAGGCGCTGAAGGATGCCGATTCCGCCATGACCGGCGCAAATGGGCTGGTCGCCAATGTGAATGCCCAGGTGAAGCCGCTGGCCGACAGCGTGATGAACATAACCAGTGAGGCCAGCCTGACGCTCCAGGAAGCGCATGACCGCCTGCAGATGCGGGAAGGCGAACCGCTGCAGACTCTCAACGGCACGTTGATGGACGGCCGCAGGCTGATCGACAATTTGAACAATAGCGTCCCTGTGCTCATCGCCACCGCCGAACAAGTGATGAAAACGATCACCACGGCGCTGGACCAGGCCGCGATAACACTGCGGTCGGCGCAGAGTGCAATATCGCCGAATTCGCCTCTGTACTATGAACTGAACAACACGCTACGCGAACTCAAAACGGCCGCGACGGCGATCCGGGTGTTCGCGGAATACATCCAGCGCAACCCAAGTGCGCTGTTGACCGGAAACCGCTGATTCCCGTGGAGATGACAATGCGCCGAATTCTAGTCCCCATGTTCATTCTGGCCGCCGCCGCCATGGCGCTGGCCGGTTGCAGCACCGACAAGCCCACGCGGCTCTATGTGCTGAGCGCTACCGCGGCGCAGCCGGCGACGATGTCGCCTCAGGGGATCGGCATTGGCGTCGGCCCGGTGACGCTGCCCAAGTATCTGGACCGGCCGCAAATCGTCATGGGCGTCAGCGCCAACGAGCTTTCCCAGGCCAATCTCGACCAGTGGGGCGGCGACCTGAACGACAACATTACCCGCGTGCTCGCGACCAACCTTGCGAACCTCTTGGGAACCGAGCGCGTGTCGCTCTATCCGTGGCAGAATCGCGCGCCGATAGACTACCAGGTCACCATGGATGTGACGAAATTCGAGCAGGCCGCCGACGGAAGCACGGTGCTGAGCGCCTTCTGGAGCATCACTAATCCGAGCGACGGCACGGTACTGCAGATGCATCAATCGACCTATCGGGATGCCGGCGCGGCGGGTGAGGCAGGCGGTCAGACTACGACGGCCGGGGCAAGACCCTATGATGCCGTGGTGGCGGCGATGAGCCGCGATCTCGGTGCGCTCAGTCGGGACATCGCGGCGGCTATTGTCGCGCTCAAGGCTTCCTAGGAGAGGCAGCGGATTTAGGGTGAAGGTGCCGCTTTCAGCTCAAGTCCATGAACTAGGTGCTTAGTCCCGCAGTCTGGTGGCGCATTGCTATCCCTCAGTCGCCCGGGTGACGATGCGTTGAAGGAAACGCCCGTCACGGCAGCGCGCGGGCGACCCGGAACCCGGCGTAGCTGGCATAGTCGAAGTCGCGGCCGGCGGAATCGCCCTTGCTGCGAGTGGCGGAGCGGACGAACTCGGGCAGATTGCTCCAGGAGCCGCCACGCAGCACCCGCCTGGTGCAATCGCCGGTGCTCCAGGGCCGGCCGTCGCCGGGCGCGCCGACATAGCTCTCGTTCCAGCAATCCGCCGTCCATTGCCAGGCATTGCCCAGCATGTCGTAGAGCCCGAAGGGATTGGGCCCGAAGCTGCCCGATGGCGCGATGAGAACGCCGTCCCATCGGCTGCCGCAGCCGTTGCAGTTGGCGTTGCCCACCCCGATGGCTTCCCCCCACCAGCGCGCCGTCGCGGTCCCGGCCCGGGCGGCATATTCCCATTCCGCTTCGCTGGGCAGCCTGTAGGGACCGGCTTCAGGACCCGAGACCCGGCCATGGACGCGGGCATTGAGCCAGGCGATATAGGCCTGGGCGTCGTACCAGTTGACGCAGATGGCCGGCTCATCCAGGGCATCCGTGTCGCTCGGCGCATAGGCGATCCCTTCGCCCGGCGAGCGCCAGGTCATGTCCAGGATCGGGTCGCAAGGCGCCGGCTGGTAGCCGGTCTCCTTGAGGAAGATCAGGAACTGCCCGACCGTCACGTCGTATTTGCCGAGCGCGAAGCCATGCACGGACACCGGATGCTGCGGCCCCTCGGAATCGAAGCGGCCTTTTTCATGGACCGGGCTGCCCATGACGAAATGGCCGGCGGGGATGGTCACCATCTCCGGGCAGTCCGGGCATTCCTGAAACTCGCGGGAGGGAGCGTTGCCGGCAAGACTCGCCGCGGCGAAAACCAGTACGACGCAAGGCAAGACGACGGCGAGAATTGCGCGGCGGACCAGCTCCATCGGACGATCTACGCCAGCGCGAAGCCGGAAAGACGCAGGGCCTTGCGGTCGAAGGTGAGCGTGCGGGGGCAGCCGGCGCTGGTGCCGAGCGCCGCGATGAGGGCATCGGCGAAGGATCCGCGGCCCTCCTTGAGGGCAGTCATGGCGGTAAAGACCTCCTGTTCGCGCTCCACCACGAGAACGTCGACCTGAAGAGTGCGCTCGATGGCCGCGGCGATGTCGCGCCCGGCGAGGCCATAGGCGCGCTCGAGGACCCATGCCGTCTCGACCATGGCCACGACGCTGACGAAGCCCGGATTGCTCTCGGTCAGGCGTCGTTCGATGAGGTTCGTCGCCCTCGCCGATTGAACCGGGTCGTCCTGCGCCAGGTAGCGGACGAGCACATTCGTATCGAGTCCGATCATCGCCGCCTTCGCCGCGCCGCTTCTGCGGCACCGGCGGCTGCGGCCTCGTTCATCTCCTCGATCGTGACGGACCTCCGCCGGGGCCTGACGATCCCCCGCAGCGCCGGCGCGGCAAGCTTCGGCAGGATCGCCACGCTGCCGTCGGGATGGACGAAGAACTTGACCCGGTCCCCGGGTTTGAGGCGCAGATGCTCCCGGATCGCCTTCGGGATCGTCGCCTGGCCCTTGCTGGTGATCGCGGACTCCATGCTCGCTCCATTACTTTGCAAGAAAAGTAATACCACGCCCATGGCGGGTCAAGCGGCGGCGGCTCACCCACAGCGCTTCAGCAGGTTGCTTGCCGCCGGGTCGCCGGGAAGGAGTGCCAGGCATCGGTTGAAGAGATCCCGGGCCGCCGCGCCGTCGCCGCGGGACAGCGCCTCGGTTCCCGCCAGCAGGACATCCCTGGTCCCGCGCTTGGCCGCCCGTTCGGCGGGATCGTCGCGCTCGAACACCTCGAAGATCGTCACCGGCCGGGTCTTGCCCTTCACCACCACCACGTCGATCGGCCGGATGTCGCGTGCTTCCCGGCCGGAGAGCCGGCCGTAGGTGTGCTCGGAGATGAGGAAGCCGACATTGTAGCTCTTGGTCAGGCTCTCGATCCGCGAGGCCAGATTGACCGCGTCGGAGATCACGGTGCCGTCCATGCGGTCCCTCTCGCCGATCGTGCCCAGCATGAGGGAGCCGCTGTTGATGCCGATGCCGATGCGGATGGGTGCTAGGCCGGCCGCTTGCCGCTCGCCGTTGTAGACGGCAAGCGTGTCGAGCATGGCGAGCCCGGCGCGGAGCGCGTCGGCGGCCTGTTCGAACAGGCCCATGATGGCGTCGCCGATGTACTTGTCGATGAAGCCGTTGTGGCCGCGGATGACCGGGCCCATGCGCTCGAGATAGGCGTTGATGAAGGCGAAGTTCTCGTCCGGCGACATGCCTTCGGAGAGGCCGGTGAAATTGCGGATATCGGAGAACAGCACGGTCATCGTGAGGCGCCGGTTGTCGCCGAGCCGGACCGAGACGATGGAAGGCTTGCCCATGATGGCGAGCAACGCCCGCGGCACGAAGCGCTCGATCGCGGTGTTGGTCTCCTTGAGGTCGAGGATGGTTCGGCGCACGGCGTCGCGCATGGTGGCGAAGCTCGTCGCGAGGCTGCCGATCTCGTCCCGGCGCGCGGTATCGGCCACCGCGTGTTCCAGATCGCCGTCGGCGATGGCTCGCGCCTCGGCCCGCAGCTTGAACAGCGGGTTCAAGAGCTGCTTTTGCAGCAGATAGGAGGCAAGCCAGAAGACCACGGGAAGTGCCAGCACCAGCACGACGAGCGAGCCGATGAGGACGTTGATCGCGGCCTCGCGGGCGAGACTCGCGTCATAGGTGATCTTGCGGATGATCAGCCGCTTCACCAGCTGGCTTTGCCTGCCGGCAGTCGCGTCCGAGCTGTCGACGCTGTAGACCGTGATCAGCTTGCCGGCCGGGTCCTTGACCTGAAAACGGCCCGCCGAGGCCACGCGATCGACGATGTCGGCGCTGAGCTGCGTTCCGGCGTGGAGCAGCGACCAGGCCGCGGCGTCATTGACGAGATAGAGATCCACGTCCTTGACGTACTCATTGCTGGTGAGGGCATCGAGGAAGAGATCCTTGAAGAAGTACCGGCTCATCCAGCGGAAGTCGCCTTCCGCCAGGTTGCGCGCGATCTCGGTCGAGGTTTCAATGATGTAGTCCTCGCCCTTGGGGCCGAAATAGCTGTAGGTGTTGAGCGTCCCGGTCTTGGTCGACAGATCGATGCCGATGCTCATGACCTTGTCCTTGCCGAACACGGTATCGAGGAATTTCGTGAAGCCGTTGGCTGGGAACTGCAGGTTCAGGTCCGACGGAAGGTTGGTCTGGAAAATGCGGTGGGCGCGATCGATGAAATAGATGCGCTCGACGTCGTATGTCCGGGTGAGTTCGTCCATCTGGCCGGCGGTGAGCTTGTCCGGCCGTACCGCGAGGCCTTCGATTTCCCTGGCGATCAGCGGAAGGACCTGGGCCATGTGGGCCGCGATCCTGTCGTGCTCGCTCTGCAGCATCACCTCGTAGATGGTGAAGCGTTCGGAGAGGCTCGCCTCGATGTCGCGGATCTCCAGGGCCTGCTTCGCCGACACCAGGCGATACATGGTCGTGGAAACCACGAGCGTGGCGCCAAGGGTCACGGCAACGATGACCGCGAGCAGGAACAGGCCGAGCTTGCGCTTCACCGGCCGGCTCCCGGCAGCGTGGGAGCGGTGCCGCTTCGGGATAGATGCACCCGCAGCGCTTCGGCACGACCCCCAGCGAGAGGCAGATTGTCCATACTTTGCAATAGGTTACGTTGCGCCACGCGCGTCGCGATCCCCCTTGATGGCCTGGCCTCGAATTGCGCGGAGTCGGGCCGTGGTTTGAGCATCGATGGCCGCCGGATTATAGTCGATGCTGGAAGCTTGTTCCGCAGGGTCGAAGCAGTCGCCAGGGCCCGCTTCGCAACCGCAAACCGGAGGAAGAGTTAGGTCGCGACATGCCGGTGCCGACGACAGCGAATTGCATCAGGACCTTGCGGCCGCTGTTGCCCGACGCCGCGTTTCGTCCGGCGCCCCGAAAACTCGCGCTGGCCGGGCTGCATGTGACCATGGTGGTGGCGGGCTGGCTCGCCATCCGCTGCCTGCCGTCCGCCTTCTGGCCTGTTGCAGTCCTCTTCATCGGCCTCAGTCTCAGCGCCATCGCCTTCCTCGGCCACGAGGCCATTCACGGCAGCGTGGTGAGGAACCGGCCGCTCCGCGCCGCGGTTGAGATTCTATTGTGGAGCCTCCTGCTGATGCCGCGCACAGTCTACAAGCGCGTGCATCATCTGCATCACCGCAACACCAATTCGGAGCAGGATCCCGACCGCCGCTTCTTGGCCGACGAACTCACCGGCGCCAGGTCGCTCTATGGGCGGATGTTCTTCCCGCATCGGCAATGGCGGTATGGCGCCTCATGGTTCCTGCATTTCATCGCCTATTCCGTCCGCCATACCGACGCGGCGTTTTCTTTACGACCCGAGGAGCTTCCTCTGGTGACGGCCGTGCCGCGCTATACGCTACGGGAGCGCCTGGCGATCGGGTTCGAGCTCGCGATCATCCTGGCGCTCCAGCTCGCGATCTGGTTCCTCATCGCCCACCCATCCGCGCATCCGCGGCTCGCTTATGTCTGCGCCGTTCCCCTGCCGGTCATGATCATGTCGGCCTTCGTCTCGTTCTATTTCTTCACCAATCATGGGCTGAAGCCGGTCAGCGAAGACGCCGATGTGCTGGGCGGCTCGACCTCCATTGCTGTGCCCCGGCTGTTCGACTGGCTGCATTCCAATTTCTCGTATCACGTGGAGCATCACTTGTTTCCGGCCATGAGCTCGGACTACTACCCGCTGGTGGGCGAGCTGCTCCGCCGGCATTTCGGCCGGGATTACCACCGGGTGACGGCCAGCAGCGCCTGGGCCGCCCTCATCCGCTCGGACCTGGCGGCAAGCCGCGGGACTTCCCCGGAAATAGTGAGCGGCTGATGCCGGCGGCGGCGCCCCGGGATTGCCCTACAGCGTCGCGCCCAGATGCCAGGGCGCGAACTCGTCCTCGCCGTAACCCAGCAGCTCGCTCTTGCTGCGTTGTCCCGACGCCGTCGCCAGGATGAGCCTGAAGATCTGCTCGCCCATCTCCTCGACCGATGTGCTTCCGTCGAGGATCGTGCCGCAATTGACGTCCATGTCCTCGGCCATGCGGTTGTACATGGGCGTGTTGGTGGCGAGCTTCAGGCTCGGCGCCGGCTTGCAGCCGAAGCAGGAACCGCGGCCCGTGGTGAAGCAGATCATGTTCGCCCCGCCCGCCACTTGGCCGGTGACGGAGACGGGATCGTTTCCCGGCGTATCCATGAACACGAAGCCGGATTTGGTGACCGCCTCGCCATAGCCGTAGACATCCATCAGGTCGCTGTGTCCGCCCTTGGCCGCGGCGCCCAGCGACTTCTCGAGGATCGTGGTAAGCCCGCCGGCCTTGTTCCCAGGGGAGGGATTGTTGTCGAGGGACTCGCCGTTCTTGGCCGCGTAGTCTTCCCACCAGCGCAGCAGGTCGAGCAGCTTCCGGCCGACCTCCCGGCTGGCGGCCCGACTGAGGAGCATATGTTCGGCGCCATAGATCTCCGGCGTCTCGCTGAGGATCGCCGTGCCTCCGTTTCGCACCAGGAGATCCGCGGCCACGCCGAGGGCGGGATTGGCGGTTATGGCCGAGAACCCGTCGGAGCCGCCGCATTGCAGGCCCAGGATCAGGTGGCGCGCCGGCAAGGTCTCGCGCCGCACCCGATTGGCGGCGGGCAGCAATTCCCGGATCCGCGCGATGCCGGCCTCGACCGTCTTTCGCGTTCCGCCAGTGTCCTGGATGATCAGCCTATGAATCCGCTGGTCGCTCTCCAGTCCTTCCTGGGCGATCAGCTCCGGCAATTGGTTCGACTCGCAGCCGAGCCCGACGATCAGCACGGCGGCGAAGTTCGGATGCCGCGCATAGCCGGCGATGGTGCGGCGCAGGACATAGTGGCCTTCGGTCCGGTCGCCGCCCGCGCAACCGCTCTTGTGGGTGAGCGCCACCACGCCGTCGATGTTGGGATAGGCGGCGAGCTCGCCGGAATTCCGGAAATGCTCGGAGATGACCCGCGCCACCGTGGCCGAGCAGTTGACCGTGGTGAGCACGCCGATGTAATTGCGCGTCGCGACCGTGCCGTCCTCGCGGCGAATCCCCTGGAAGGTCGCCGCTTCCGCCTCGGGCAGCACCGGGAAGTTGCTCCGGCTGATGCCGATGGAGTGGTCCGCGGCGCTGGGCCGGAACTCGAGATTATGGACATGAACATGCTGGCCCGGCCGGATGTCCTCCGTCGCCATGCCGATGATCTGGCCCAGCTTGCGCACCGGCTCTCCCGCCCTGATCGGCCGGATCGCCATCTTGTGGCCGCGCACGATGGGCTCCAGGGGGCTAAGCGCGCCTAGACCGACAGCTTCCCCTGGAACGAGGTCGCGGGTCGCGACGACCAAGGGGTCGGAGGGATTGAGCTGCAGCACCGGCGGCCGATTGCTCATGTCATCCATCTTGGACTCCCGTTCATGGCGCCATCGCGATCGCGGCGGCATGCCTTGCATCCGCGTATTCGGGACGAGGCAAGGTCGCGGCGCCCTATGGGCAATGCCCGCGACCTCGCCCGGTTCCCTTCACCTCCCGATCGGGTCTCGTCCCGGCCGGCAGGCGCCGTCAGCGGCGATCACTGGGCCGCTGCCCTGCTGGATTCTAGCAACGGCGCCATCGCCTGGCGCAGCAAGGCCATGTCGCCCTCGCTCAGCGGCTGAAGCGGCTTCCGGCAGAGGCCGATCTTCCGTCCGGCAAGATTCGTCGCCGCCTTGATCGACGGATTGTAGTCGTGGGTCCAGAAGAACAGCTGCGCGGGAAGCATCCGCTTCCACAGCTCGTTCGCCTCGACCAGCTTCCCCGCCGCGACCAGCTTGTAGAGGGCGACCGATTCCCGCGGCATGGCGTTGACCGCGCCCCAGATGCAGCCGATGGTGCCCGCGACCATCGCCGGATAGGCGATGGGATCGCCGCCATTGAATATCTTGCCGCCCGTTGCCACCAGCTGCTGGATGCGCACCAGGCTCGACGTGCTGTCCTTGATGTACTGGATGTTCTCGATCTTCATCAGCTTGCTGAAGATCTCGGGCGTGATGTCGATATTCGTGTTCTGCGGGATGTTGTAGACGACGATCGGCAGCTTCACCGCCTTGGCGATCGCCTCATAGTGCCAGCACACGCCGTCCATGGTCGGCCCCTCGAAATAGGGCGGCAGCACCAGGATCGCATCGGCGCCCATGTCGAGGGCGGCCTTGGCGTTGGCGATCGCATCGGCCGTATTGATGGCGGAGGTCTGCACGAAAACGTCGGCCCGGCCGGCGACATGCTTGCAGGTGATTTCCGAGACGCGCCGGCGCTCCTGCTCACGCAGATAGGCGAACTCTCCCGTGCCGCCGCAGGCGAGGATGATGTTGACGCCGCTCTCGATCATCCAATCGATATGGTCCTTCAGCACGCCTTCGTCGACGGCCTCGCCGCCTTGCGTGAAGGGCGTGCAGATCGGCACGCACATGCCCGAGAAATTCTTCATCGTCTCCTCCTGTCTGACTGCGGTTTCCAAGCGCCGGCGCGAAAGTCGCCGGGCGACGTCATGAGAAATTCACGTAGATCGTCTTCTTCCGGAGATAGCCCTCAAGGCCGTATTTGCCGTCCTCGCCGCCGAGGCCGCTATGCCGGTAGCCGCTGTGATAGGCGTGGGCGTCGCCGCCGGCGCGGTTGACGTAGATTTCCCCGAATTTCAGCTCGCGCACGAGGCGCATGAGCCGGCGCAGGTCTTTGGTGAAGACATAGGCCGACAGCCCATAGGCCGAATCATTGGCGAGCGCCAGCCCTTCGTCGAAGTCGGTCACGGTCATGGCCGGGATCACCGGGCCGAAGACCTCGCGCTGCATGATCTCCATGTCGTTGCGCACGTCCGTCAGCACCGTCGGCTCGAACCAATGGCCTTTGTCGAAGCCCGGCCCGCTCGGGCGCTTGCCGCCGGTGGCGATTCTTGCCCCTGCCTTGACGGCGCCGGCCACCAGCGCCTCGACCTTTTCCACCTCTGCGCCGCTGAACTTCGGGCCGACGTCGACGAGCTCCAGCGGATTGCCCAGCTTCAGGCGCTTCACCGATTCGATGAAGCGCTCCATGAACTGGTCGGCGATCCGCTCGTGCAGGTACATGCGCTCGTTGCAGATGCAGATCTGGCCGCAGTTCTCGAAGCGTGAGGTGACGGCCGCCTTGACCGCCGCGCCGATGTCCGCGTCCTCGGCCACCACCAGCGGGGCCTTGCCGCCCAGCTCGAGGCGCAGCACCTTCAGGTCGTCCGCGCCCGCCCGATAGATTTCCCTGCCGGCCCGCACGCTGCCGGTCACGCTGACGAGCTGGGTGATGGGATGGCGCACCAGCGCCTCGCCGACGGTCTTGCCGGTGCCCGAGACGACATTGACGACGCCGGGCGGAAAGTCCGCCTGCTGGGCCAGCTGGGCGATCTCGAGCGCCGACAGCGGCGTGCCCTCGTGGGATTTGAGAACGATCGTGTTGCCGGCGATGAGCGCCGGGCCCATTTTGCGGGCGGTGAGCGCGGCCGGATAGTTCCACGCGGTCAGTCCGACCGCGACGCCATAGGCGCAGCGCTGGATCCAGATCTGCTCGTCGGGGTTGTCGGAGGGCAGGATGTCGCCCGCCATGCGCCGCGCCTCTTCGGCCGCATAGGTGAGATAGAGCGCCGTGCCGTCGATTTCGCCCCGGGCCTCGGCGAGCGGCTTGCCCTGCTCCGCCACCACCAGGCGCGCCAGCCGCTCGCGGTTTTCCAGGATCGATTGCGCCAGGCGGCGCAGCAGGACGCCGCGTTCCACCGGCGGCAGCGCTTCCCAGGCCGGCTGCGCAGCCTTGGCGGCCTCCA
>Ga0265331_10000876_pt1 | contig 24547 bp, 16 predicted proteins | sample 41923metaG_FD_202088 | JGI IMG/M metagenome (GOLD analysis project Ga0265331, IMG submission 202088) | Rhizosphere microbial communities from Carex aquatilis grown in University of Washington, Seatle, WA, United States - 4-19-23 metaG | ecosystem: Host-associated > Plants > Roots > Rhizosphere... | reverse complement strand
CCGGTCGCGTCGAGCCAGATCGAGAGCGCGGGATCGAGGGCCTGAAACGCCATGGCCTCGCGACCGTGCTGGAGAATGGCAGCCCGGGCAGCACGGGTGGCTCGCAGGGCGGCCGGTCCCTTTGGCGCGATCGCGGGTGGCATCCGGCCCCAACTTTGAACCGCGCGAGCGGTTGTGCAAATCGCCGAGAGGGCCGCACACGACAGCGACGAGGACGGCGCACCATTGCCGGGCTGGAAGGCCGACCAGGGGAAGAAGAGTTCAAGAAGAGGGCTAGAAGATGGAGAGGAGGGGAAGAACGGCGACCTGCTCCGTTTGCTGAGAGCGGGCCAGATCCGCGCTGGACCGCGAGGGAGGGCAGAAGGAATGTCGAGCGAGACCCAGGTGAGCCCCAGCTCGGGACGGCCCAATCCCACATCGTTTCCACCGGTCACGACCATTCCCTGTCCGGCAGAGGGGGAACCTCCGAACGGACACCGGGGCGACGACGGCCAGGCGCTCTCCATGTCGACCCGGCTCATCCAGGCGACGGCCGGGATCTGGCAAAGCCGCAAGCGCGAGTGGTGGCCGCGCTGGGTCCTGCTGGTGGTCGCGTTGCTGATCTTCGGAGGCCTGTTCCTCATCCTGTTCCCGCAAGCGCTGCTCCAGGGTGATCTTCGGGGCGAGCGACACCTGCCGCCCATCGATCAGCACTTCGGGATCTTGGTGCTGGCGGCGTGCTCCTTGCCTCCGAGCTTGTCCTGGCTGGCCTACCTGCTCATCAACAAGCGCGCGATCTATCAGAGCGTTCGGCCGACCTTCCCCCCGGGGCTCGCTCCGACCCTGGTGAGGTCCGCGCTGTCGACCTGGAACTACGAGATCGGCAAGGCTCAGTGGTCCCTGTCGCGGGCGGAGGTCTTCGCCGGGATGTGGGGGATCATGACCAGCGCCACCATCGTCGGGGCGGTGAGCTTCCTGATCCCCCCGTTTCATACCGCCGGAACGGCCTTCGACGGCCCCCGCACGATGGCGGCCTTCGCGGTCATCGGCGCGGCGGGGACCAGCTTCCTGCTGGATCTGTCCCGGGTGTGCCTCCGTGCGGCCAACGACGATGCGACGAAGAGAATGTTCGCCGAGGCCTTCCGATCGCTCATCCTGGCGATCATCACGACCTTGGCGGTGGTGCTGCTCGCGAGACTCGACGATGCCAGGTGGCTGGGGGCGCCGACGTCCCAGGGGGGTAAGGAGGGCGTCGATGCCGTCCTCATCTCGCTCGGAGTCGGGGCGGGCGTCGCCGTGATGGGCTCCTCGGCCTTCGAATGGATGCAGACACGCGTCTCGACCTTGTTCGGGATGTCGCGGAGAGCCTCCGACACCGGAACGCCTCTCGCCAATCTCGGCGGCGTCGGTGAGGCCGAGACGGCCAGGCTGGCCGAGGAGGGCATCGAGTGCGTGGAGGCGCTGGTGAACACCCCCATCCCGCGCCTGTTCCTGAACACGCGGTTCAGCCTGCGGCGGATCGCCGAATGGCACGACATGGGCTTGCTGATTGTGCGCGTCGGGAAGGAGGCGGCGGCGGACCTGCACGGGCGCTGGGGAATTCGTGGCGCGGTGGAGGTCAGCCGGGGCGTGGCCCCTGATTGCGATCCGACTTCGCTCGAGACCCTGCGCGCGATCTTCAGGAAGACCATGCGCGTCGATGACGACACCCAGGCCGAGCTCGTTCTCAGGCAGATCGCCGCGGACGAGCGGGTGGCGTTGACCGAAGTGTTCCGCCACACCGCGGTCATCGAGGAGGAGGATATCAACCCGCAGGCAGCCGCATCCGGGGCTCGCGCCGCGAGATCATCCCCCGAAGTCGCGCGGCCGATCCGCGGCGCGAATGCGAAAATCTAGCGCGAATCCGGCTTTGCCCGCCCCGCCTGCGCGGAGTAAGACGGACGCCGTGAAGAACGCCCAGGTCGGCGCATGGTGCCTCTTCGTCGCGGTGGTCGCCGGCTCGGCGTGTCGAGCTTCACCTTCGGGGTCATCCATGGCGGTGCCGATGGATGACTCGGCGATGCCGGCCGTTCCGGACGCCGGTCGGTCTCCGGATGGAACCTCCGTCGGCGACGCGACTCCGACCGAACCACCAGGCGTCCCGCCTGGCGGCGGCGGCGGGAGCGGCGGCCCACCGTTGTCCGCCGGCTGCCAGTCCGCAGGAGAAGACGTCGCCGGCGCGGACCTGCCGGCCGGCTTCTGCGTTCGACGATTCGCCAAGCTCGGGACTCCCCGCACCCTGGTGTTCGCCGCGAACGGGGATCTCTTCGTCGGATCGCCGAGTCTCAGCACCGCAGGAGGTGCCACCGGCGGTCTCGGGCAAATCGTGATCCTCTCCGACGACGACCACGATGGAAGCGCCGAGCTCCATGTTTTTGCCACCGACGTGCCGGACGTGCACGGCCTCGCGCTCGGAGGCGGCTTCCTGTACTTCACCACCACGGCAGGCGTCTCGCGAACTCCTTACGTCACGGGCCAGCGGGTCGAGATGGCGGGCGCGCGTGAGGACCTGGGCCTGCCAGCGTCATTCTTCGCAGATGGTCGATGGACCCACGGCCTCACCCGCTCCCCGGGTGGCCAGCTCTACCTCAGCCGGGGCGCTTACGGGTCGTGCGGCGGAGCCCCTGGCGGCGCGATCGGCCGGATCGGGGTCGGCGTGGTCGATCCGGTGGCCAAGGGCTTCCGCAACCCCATGTACATGCGCTGCCACCGCACCGATGAGGTCTGCGCGGCGACCGAGCTCGGTGAGGACCAAACCCCGGGGGCGCGTGAGAAGCTGATCTTCGTGGGATCGGGGACGGATTATGGGTACCCCTGTTGCTTCTCGACGGCGGAGCCGGTCACGTCGGCCGTGTCGGCCACGTCCGATGTGTGCGGTCAGGTCACGCACGAAGAGGCGTCCTTCACCCTGGCGGACACGCCCTTCGGTTTCGATTGGGAACGACAGATCTGGCCCGAGCCGTTTCGCGATGGGATCTTCGTGGCCTTGCACGGGAGCTACTACACCACGCCGGCCTGGGCCGGCGCGGGCATCGTCTACGCGAGGACCGATCCAGCCACCCACAAGCCGGTCGAGGGTTGGCATCCGTTCCTGGGTGGATTCGGTCCGGGAGGCTCCGCCCTCGAGCGACCGGCGGATGTCGCGTTCGCCGATGACGGCCGCCTGTTCTTCGCCGATGACCAGGGCGGCGCCGTCTACTGGATCGCCCCCCGCGCCGTGGCCCCGACCACCCCGTGAGGGGCCGCCGACCTGGATCGCCTATGCACCCAGCGCCGCGAGCAGCGCGAGCGCTTCCGCCCCCGACGCGGGGCGCGCCTCGGGCCTTGCCGCGGTCAGGGCGGCCACCAGGGACGCGAGCGCCGCTGCGCGACGGGCGTCCTCGGTCCAGGCGTCGAGCGGCAACGGCGCGATGGGGGAGGTCGCGCCGCCCGCCAGCAGCTGTCCGGGTCGACGCGCCGGCCGACCGGTCACGAGCTCCCACACCACGAGGCCGGCGGCGAACAGATCGGTGCGCGGGCTCGGCGCCTCGCCCCGGAACAGCTCCGGCGCGAGGTAGAGCGGTGTCCCGGCCGGCTCGTCGTCGGCGCGCCCGCCGGTCATCGCGCCCCCGCCCGCCGAGTCCCCGGAAGGTCCGGCCGACGCGGCCGACGGGGGTCGATCCGGCCACCCGATCTCGGCGGCGCCGAAGTCGGCCAGGACGAGGTCGGTGTGCGTGCGGCAGAGGAGGTTGCCCGGCTTGAGATCCCCGTGCACCACCCCGGCCGCGTGGACGAACGCCAGGGTCTCGAGCAGTCCACGGGTCATGGCCCAGGCCTCGGCGGACGAGGGCCGGTGGCCGCGACGCAGGCGCTCGCGCAAGGTTCCGCCCGCCACGTATTCCATGGCCAGCGAGCGGCTCTGCTCGTCGATGTCGTAGATCGCCACGACGCCCGGGTGGCGCAGGCGGGCGGCGAGCCTTGCCTCCGCGAAGAAGCGCGCCCGGGCGCCCGCACGGGTGGCCGCGGCCAGGTGCGGGTGAAGGACCTTGAGCGCGAGGGGCAGGTCCAGGCGCTCGTCGCGCACCAGGTACACCGTGGCGGTGGCGCCACGGCCGAGCTCGCGGACCAGCCGATAGCGCGAGGTCGTGAGGCCTTCCGGGGAGGCCAAGGTCGAGATCGGGAGCTCGGCGGGTGCGGGTGCGGGCGCGTGTGCGTGGGCGTGAGCCCGGAGGCGTTGCAGGTGGCTCCAGGCCTCGGGGTTGTCGATGTCGTCCCCGAGCAGCTTCTCCCAGCGAATCGCGGCCAGGGCTCGGGCCCCGGCGCGCTCCTCGAGGTGCGCGAGGAGCCGGTTGAGCTCCCTGCGCACCTCGCGATCGCCATCGAGCGCGTCGCCCGCCCGCTCTTCCAGGGACTCGACGATGAGACGCGCCGACTGCACCTCGCCGAGCCGGAGGAGCGCGTGGGCGAGCCGCAGGTGGGCCGGGCCGTCGTCGGGTGCTCGGTCGAGGTGCAGGCGCAGGCGGGCCACCACCTCCAGCCAGTCGCCGCGATCCTCGTCGGACGGGGGCGTGGGGCCGAGCGCGCCCGTGCCCACGCCGGTGCCCGTGCCCACCCCCACCTTGGACCCGGCCGGCGGGGGTTCGTGGCTCACTCGACCTCCAGGAGGACGGTTCGCGCGGGGGCCGGGTTGGCCCCGCCCGCGTCCCGCGAGGTCGGATTGCGCTCGAGCCCGAAGTCCTCGCGCTCGCGCTCGAGCTCGAGGAGATCGCCGCGCAGCAGGTCCACCCTGTGCGCGGCGGGGTGGCCGTCGAGGCGCACGGTGATCCCCGGCGCATGGCCGAGGTGGACACCGTGCTCCGAAAACTCGAGCCAGGCCCCCGCGGCTCCGGGCAGGAACCCGTCGAGCGCGAGGCGCCCCGACGCCACCCCGGCGACGAGGCCCCGGTCCAGCCCCGCGACCCCACGCAGCTCGACCCGTCCCGGAGCGGGGACGTGCAACGAGAGGGGACAGGTCGGGCCGAGCGCGACGGTGCAGTCACCGGTGAGGGGGAAGGGACGCTCGAGGCGCGCGCCGGCCACGAACACGCCCATCCGCGAGCCGGCGTCCACCAGTTCGAGGCCGGCGCCCGTGGCTTCGATGCGGGCGTGCTGGCGGGAGACTCCGGGATCGCGCAGGACGATCTCGCCGCTCGCGTCGCGCCCGAGGCGGGCCGGTACCCCTGCGAGCCGGAGCCGTGTCGGGGCATGCCCATGCCCATGCCCATGGCCGTCGCCGCCCGGCCCGGGGGGCTCTCTCCACGGGCTCGCCCCGCGGTCGAGGACGAGACGCAACGTGAGGGCACGGCCCCGGACGAGGCGGGCCGAAACATCGTCGGCGATCCGGCGCGCAGCGGCGGCGTCGTCGGTCCCGTTCGGGATGGAATCGGCGAGCCGGAGTGCCTCCCGCCGCTCGCCGGCCATCATCAGCGACGCGATCTCCCGGATGGTACCGGCGGCGCCGCGCCGCAGGCGGCGCTGCTCGTCGTCGCGCGCGAGGCAGCTCTCCATGGCGTCGAGATCCCCGAGCCGCCCCCACGCGTCGGCGGCCGACGCCCAGTCCCCGGCGCTCTGAAAGGTGAGGGCGCCGCGCACGAGATCCCCCGCCTCGAGGAAGGCGCTGCCCGCCACCCCGAGCGCCGTGCGCTCGACGTCGGTGAGGGCGGGCAAGCGAACGCGCTCGACCAGGGCTTCGCCGGCCAGCAGGCGGATGGTGCGCAGCGCCTCGCGCGCGCTCGCCGAGAGGCGCTCGCCCCGGCGTCTCTCCGGCTCGTCGCGCAGGGCCGCGAGGAGGAGTCGCATCGCGTCCGTGAGCGCGCGCAAGGCCACCGTCAGACCCGGCAGACGCTCGAGCAGCGAAGCGAGCGAGGTGTAGTGCCGGTGCCGCGCCAGGCGTTGCGCCATCACCCCGAGCTGCCCGTTCCGGATGATGACGCGGGTCTCTTCGGCGGTGATGGGTTCGTCGTCGTCCGGAGCCGACATCCAGGCGATCCTATCAGCAGATCCCGCGTGCATCCGAAGGGCCTAGCGACGCGACCAGCGACCAGGACGATCCAGGTCCTCGCCGCAATACGTCCCCCCGGCATCTTCCTCGTATTAAACTCCACGGATGCTAGAGCGCGTCGGCATCGGGCAGACCCGCTTCAACCTGCCCGGGCTCGCGGTGGATTCGAAGGGTGCCGCGCTCGGGCGACAGTGGTTGGCGCGCTTCGGCGCGCTCGACCGGCTGGTGTCCTTCCTGCGCATCTGGTCGGCCGAGCAGGCGCTCGACGATCTGCAGCCCGGGCTGAGGATCGCGCAGGTGCGGCGCGAAGGCGGAACACGCGAGGCGCTGGTGGTCTTCTCGGTCACCTCCGCGGCGATGGCGGACGCGGCGGCGCGGGCTGCCCGGCTGGCGGGTGGCCAGTGCTTCACCGGGCACGGGAAGCACTTCGTCCAGGCCAGGGATGGGCGGGCTCCCCTCGGGTACGACGTGGCGGCGCTCGAGTCGTTTCCGGGCGTGGACTTCGTCCTTTACTCGGCGGAGCAGACCACCGCCCACACGGTGGAGTCGGAGCTGACCCTCGAGAAGCTGCTGCTCCGCCTCGAGCTCCAGCGCGATCCCGCCGCCGCGCTCAGAGTGTCTGCCTCGTCCTCTTCCTCTTCGCCGTCGTCTTCTTCTTCTTCTTCTTCTTCTTTTTCTCATTCTTCCGCTGCGGCCGGTTCACCAGCCTCGGAGGCGACCGGCGAGTTTCCCCACTGGCTCGTCCGCGTCCGGCGCGGGCTCGGTCCACGCCTCCTCGCGTACGTCCTGCGCATCCAGCAGTGGGCGCCGGAGCTCGGGGCAGCCGCCGGGCTCTGCGACGTGGAGCACGCCAGCCGCTTCGAGCGCGGTCCGGACAGCTTCTGGCTCTTCCGCTTCGAGCGGGCGCCCCGCCGCTTGCTGCAGGTCCTCGCCCGCACCCCCGGGATGACCCTCTTCGCGCCGGTCGGTGACCGGCTGGCCGTGGCGTTCGGCTACCGGCACCCGATCGCCCTCGGAGGCTGTCAGGGCCAGTTCTCCCCCGATCGCCTCTACCTCTTCTCGCCGGCGGTGGGCGCCGGCGCCAGCGTGACCACCGTGACGCCCGTCCCGACGCTCACCCCGGTGGCGGACCTGGTCAAGCTGCACCAGACCAGCCCCCTCGGCCTCGCCCACGAGCTGTCCGCCACGGTGGTCGCCCACCTGGCGGAGCGGCCCGATTCCGATCTGCGGGCGCCCCTTCGCCTCGAGCCCGCGCCGGCGGGGGCCCGCGGGCCCACGGTGGCGACCCTGGTGCCCTGGCGACAGGCGGGCTGGCTGCGCGCGCTCTGCTACGCGCTGCCGCCGTCGGCCCTGCAGCGCCATCGGGTCGCGGTCCTCGCGCGCGGGATCCTGGTGGTCGCCGATGGCGCGCAAGGTGGGCAGACCGGGCACACCGGGCAGCCTGGCGCGCCCGCTCCGGTCGCCATCGAGGGCTTCCCGTTCGGTCAGCTCTTTCATGCCCCCGCGCCGGGCCTCTTGGTTCCGATCGGACGCTGCCTGCGTCCGGCGATTCCGGCGCCGCTGCTGGCCGAGCGGCTGCGGGCGACCGACGGCTCCGTGGTGGTCTTTCCCGGGAGCGACGACCTGCACGGCCCGGGAGCGGTCGGTACCCGGGCGGAGCGCTTCGTCGAGCCGGCGTTCCGGGTCCCGGCGGAGTCCCTGCGTCCGCTCGAGGCGCGGCTGCTCTCCGAGCTCGAACTGCGCGAGCTCCCAGCGGAGCTCGACACTCTGCCGGGCAGCCTCTTTGCCTCCGAGCCCGAGATCGAGATCGAGAACCAGTCGGTGGGCTTCTTGCCGCTGTGGCGCATCGGTCGATGAAGCGGGAGCCATAGCCCATGGCGCGGCGATTCGTCTCGCAGTTCCTGCTGCCGCTCGTGCGTGGCGGGACGCTGTTCGTGGGTCGTCCCCTCTCGGTGGCGGACGTGCAGGCGCTGATTCAATCGACCGCCTCGGCCAGGTCGGCGTCCGCCCGGGCCGGATCGCGCGCCGGCGAGGGCGATCCACCGGCGGCTCGGCCCATGGATCCCGCCCGAGCGTGGCCGGAGCTCGATCCCGTGGAGCGCGAGGCCGCGGCGGCGCTGGCCGTGGCCCGGCACGAACGGCTCACCGGCCTCGTGGCACGACCGCCCTTGCCGCCCCTCGATCAGGCCACCTGGCGCCTCGGGGCCGTCATCCACAACCTGCTGGCGATGAGCCATCCGGTGCTCGCGACCGGTCCGGGGGCCGACGGACGGCTCGAGCGCATCGCCGGCGTGACCGTGGCCCTCGCCACCCTGGGGCCGCCCACCTCGATGCGGGATGCGCTGGCCCGGCACTCCCTGGTGGCCCGCCTGCCGGAGGTCATCCGGCGCGACCACACCGTCAAGCACCGCCTCGGCACGCGGACCTTCGTCGGGCATCGCCCACCCGGGCACGCCCTCGCGATGGGGCGGCTGCGCGGCATCCGGGTCGAGAGCGCGCGGCGAACGTGGCTGCGGGACGTGGGGGTGCCCGGGGTGGCCCGTGCGACCTTCCTCGCGCTCAACCAGTCGAGCCCGCTCGGCGAGGCGCTCGATCCCCTGCGGCTCGACCCACCGCCCTCGTGGGCGCGGCTCCTGTCGGTGCTGCGCTTTCCGGGGCTGTGCCGGGTGGTGGCGGGCCGCCTGCAGAGCCAGGGGGTGGAGGTGGTCGGCGATGCGCTGGCCACCGCCCTTTACCGGTTCATCTCGCTGCAGGACGGCACGGACGCCACCCAGGCCTCGGCGGACGCCATCGCCTATGGCCTGCAGTTCCTCGCGCACTTGCTGTGGCTGGACGTGATGTTCACGCGGGACCCGGCCGAGGCGGCCTCGCCGTTTCCACCGGCGCCCTTCGCATCCGGGCGCCACCCGGCCGTGGCATCGGCGTGGGCGTCGGCGTCCGCGGCGGCGCCCTTGCCCACCCCGATCGTTCCGCTGCCGGTGGTCCCGCCCACCGGGGCGGCCGGTCGCGAGCTGGCGATCGTCCTCGCGGCGGCCGAGGATGTCGCGCCCGGGCTGGTGTGGCCGCCCGACGTGACGCCGACCTCGGAGCTCGGTCGACAGTTCGCGGCGCGACTCGATCGGCTGGCGCGCGCGCACGACGTTCGCCGGCAGCCGCGCTGGCCGTCGGCGCGGGCGGTGGCCGAATTTGCGGTGTCCGCCCCGGGACCGGAGGCGAATGCGATATAACCTCCCGTCCGGATGAAGACCCCGTCCCCCTTCAGGCATCGCCGATGAGCGCGAGCGAGAAGCTCCGATGAGCGCGACCGAGAAGCTCACGAGCGGCCTCGGCGACGAGCCGGCCACCGCTCCTTCCGAGGCGAGCGCCCCCGCTGGGGTGGTCCGCCCAGGCGCGGCGGATGCCGGCGTGCTCCGGCTCGGGCACCAGCTGCGCGAGGTGGGGCGGACCCTCGATGCCCGCTTCCTCGACAAGGCCGAGGCGATTCGCCTGCTCCTCGTCACCCTGCTGGCGGGCGAGCACATGCTGCTCGTGGGCCCGCCCGGGACCGCCAAGTCCGCTCTCGTCCGCTCCCTAGCGCGGCTGGTCGACGCCCGCTACTTCGAGTACCTCCTCACCCGCTTCTCCGAGCCGAACGAGCTGTTCGGTCCGGTGGACATCAAGGCCTTCCGCGAGGGGATCTTCGTGCGCCGGGTCGAGGCGATGCTGCCGGACGCCGAGATCGTGTTCCTCGACGAGATCTTCAAGTCCAACTCCGCCATCCTGAACGCCCTCCTCAGCATCCTCAACGAGCGGCGCTTCTTCACCGGCAGCCGCACCATGAAGGTGCCCCTGTGCTCGCTGTTCGGCGCCACCAACGAGGTCCCCAACGACGAGGCCCTCGGCGCCATCTTCGATCGCTTCCTCGTCCGCACCATGTCCGAGAACCTCGACAGCTTTCACTTTCACGGGCTCGTGGCCCGCGGCATCCGCGGCGAGATCGCCGAGCTCACCGGGGCCGCCGACACGGTCACGCCGCTCGTTTCCCTGGTGGACATCCGCAAGGCCCAGGCGCGCCTCGGTGAATTCCTGAGCTTCCCCGAGGAGTGGATGGCCCGCTACAAGGGCTTCGTGTTCCAGATCCGGGCCGAGGGCATCTCGCTCAGCGACCGGCGGCTGGTCAAGCTGCTCAAGCTGTTCGCGTCGAGCGCCATCCTCGACGGCCGCCCCAACGTCGACGACGGGGACTTCTTCATCCTCAAGCACGTGTGGAACAGCCCCGAGCAGATCCCCATCCTCGATGACATCATCGGACCGGCCCTCGAGCGCCACCACCGCGACCACCCCGATGCGCGGCGGGCGGGCGTCAGCGCGACCGATCTCGATGGGATCCTGGCCGAGCTCCAGGTGATCCGTCGCATCCTGCTCGGGGGCGAGGCCCTGTCGGACGTGCAGCTCTTCTCGCAGCTGCGCAACCTCCAGGATCTGCGCGCCGCGCTGCAGCTGCTCGGGACCGAGACCGCCCGCGCCGTCTCGGCCGAGGTCGACAAGCTCCTCGAGGGTGTCTTCGAGTCATCCAAATGGGCGTGAACGACCCGCGTCCGCGACGGACCGCCGGCCCGCCCGCCCCGTCGGGTGGGCCGAGGGCCAAGGCGAGCGAATCACGCGAGCCCGTGGGCGCGCGGGCCCGCTCGGCGCGCGCCGGTGGCGGCGCCGACCTCCAGCCGCCGCGCTCGCTCCTGCCGGCGCGCCCGTCCAAGGCGCCCCGACGCGGCCATGCCCTGGAAGAGCGCTTTCGCGAGGATCCCTCCGCCCACGACGGGGAAGGGGGCGGGTCGGCCCCGCGGCAGCGCCGGGCCTTCGCGACCTACGGGGGGCCGGTCACCACCGCCGGCGAGCCGGGCGAGGCGCGCGCCCTCGGCGAGCTCTGGGACGTGGATCCCGGGCTGGCGCGGGCGCTCACCCATGGGTTTCATTCGTACGCCGGGCGGATGCACCCGTCGATCGCCCGCGCGGCGGTGGCGCGCTACAGCCGCCCGCGCGACACCGTGGTGGATCCGTTCTGTGGCAGCGGCACGGTGCTGGTCGAGTCCATGGGCCTCGGTCGATCCGCGGTCGGGATCGACGCGAGCCCCCTCGGGGTCGCGATCGCCCAGGTGCGGACCAACCTGCTCGGCGCCGAGGGCCGGGCCACCTTGGTGGCGGAAGCCACGCGCATCGCGGAGGCTTCGGGCGAGAACGCCCGCAAGCGGCGGCGGCCCGAGGTCCCGGCCTGGGGCAAGCGGGAGTTCGAGCGCTTCTTCCCGCACGTGGCCTTCGAGCTCTTCGGCCTGCGGGCCCTCGTGATGGAGACCCCGGGGAAGAGCGGGGTGGGGCAGGCGTTGCGGCTCTGCCTGTCGTCGATCCTGGTCAAGGTCATGCGGGCGGGCCCCGAGGCGCCGCGCGACGGGGCCGACAAGCGCATCGGCCGGGGGGTGCCGTCCCGCCTTCTCGTCGACCGGGCGACCGAGCTCGCCCGTGGGCTGGCGGCGCTGGAGAAGCGCACCCCGGCGGGCACGCCGACTCCCCGGATCGAGCTCGGCGACGCCCGGGCGCTGCCGGTCGAGCCCGGGACGGCGCGGCTGGTGCTGTCGTCGCCACCCTATGCCGGCACGTACGACTATGCGGCGCAACACGACGTCCGGTTCGCCTGGCTCGAGCTGCCGCGCCGCAAGTTCGAGAGCACGCAGATGGGGGCCCGCAAGGTCGACGGGTCGAGCTTCGGCGCCGATCCGGTCGAGTGGCCAAAGGCCCAGGCCGCCTGGATGCGCGAGGTGGCGCGGGTCCTCATGCCGGGCGGGCACGCCCTGCTCGTCGTCGGGGACGGCATCGTGGGCGACGTCGCCGAGGATGCCCCGTCGGCGGTGGCGGCGGTGGCCGAGCCGGTGGGCCTGCGACCGGTGGCGCGGGCATCCCAGACCCGCCACATGATGGACCGTCGCCTGCGCGCCCTCTTCGGTGAGCAGCCGCGCTGCGAGCACCTCCTGCTCCTGCGCAAGATCTGACGCTCTGAGGCGGCGGGGGACCACCGCCAGGATACCGAGCCGACGCCAGGCTGGCGGTTCACCGATTCGGGGGCCGGGTCTGGGAAATTCTTCTACAATCAGGTGGTGGCACCTCCGCCTTCCGAGCCGAGCTCCCGGTCGAGCCCTATCGATCTGGCGGACGGTGAGCTCGAGCGGCAGCTCGCCACGCTGGCCCTCGCCGAGGTGGAGCTCGAGCCGCACGGGCCGGCACAGGCCATCTCGGCGGTCACCTGGTGGAACCTGCTGGCACGCCTCGGCGTGCACGCGCCGCTGGTGGTGGTCCACGATCTGGGTCACTTGCTGGCCCATGGCCATGCCCATGACCGAGGCCAAGACCGAGACCAGGACCGAGCCCTGGACCAAGGCCACCGCGTGAAGGCCGGCCCTCTCTATCCCTTGCGCCCGGCGCCGTCAGCCGACGAGCCTCTCTCCATGGTCCGGGCCCGGTACCGGGGGCTGCTGGCGGCGGTGGCCGGCGCCGATCTGGTCGACCTGCTCGGCGGCGGCCTCGAGCTCGACCAGACCATCGCGCTCGTCCTCGCCCGCGTGCTGCACGATCCCTACCTGCGCTGGCCGGGGCGACCTCGCCGCAGGTTGGTCCACGAGCTCCCCGTGGTCTCGGCGGCCTACGGGGCCCGTCCCGCCGCGCTCGCCCGGATCTGGGATCCCGCGTGGGCCTGGTCCTTCGTGCAGCGGCTGGTCGAACAGGAGCACGCTCTCGTCACCCGGCTCGAGCAGATCGACGCCTCCGCGGTCCGGCTGCTCGGGCTCTTCTCGCTCGACGGGGGTCTGCCCGACCTGGCGGATCTCTACCAGATCGTCGGCACCCTCGGCTCGGCGGACATCGTCGACTTCTCGCTCCAGCTCCTGCCCTCGCTGCTCGAGACCAAGCGCCGCCGCTCGGTCCAGCGTTTCGCCATCGACGGCTATGCCTCGATCGAGCGACGGGGCCAGCTCGACGCGCTCTTGCCGGGGGAGCTGGCGCACGACGACGAGACCTTCGCGGTGCGGGCCCTGTCCGACGAGCTCCTCTACTACGGTCGGGAGCGGGCCCCCGAGGCCGGGCGCCGACTCAACTACCTGCTGGTCGATGCCAGCGCCTCGATGCGCGGGGTGCGCGAGGTGTTCGCCCGCGGGCTGGCCATGGCCCTGTGCAAGAAGCTCGGGCTGCTCGGGGGCGACGTGTGGCTGCGCTTCTTCGACAGCCGCCTGCACGAGCGCCTCGACATCGGGCGGTCGGCCCGCCGCGATCTGCCGCGCCTGCTCACCTTCCGGTCGGAGCGCGGCCGCAACTACGGGCGCGTGTTCGCCGATCTGCTGGCCGAGGTGGAGCGGCTGCACCGCGATCAGGGGCGCGAGGTGGCCATCACGTTCATCACCCACGCCGAGTGCCACATCCCGATCAAGCTGGTCGAGGATCTGGCGCGGGTGGCCTCGCTCTACGGGGTCTTCGTGCTGCCGTCGCGGCCGATCGCCCTCGACTACCTGTCTCGTCTCCACCGACACCAGATCGTGACCGCCGACATGTTGACCGAGCCCGCGTCGCGCCGGCGCCGGGCCCTCGACATCGTGGCCGAGGCGGCAGGGCTCGGCCGGGACTGAGGGCGACGGCGCATGCCGAATCGCGAGGAGATCGATCTCAAGGAGCGGGCGGAGCGGGCCCTGCGCGCCGGGCGTCCCGAGGAGGCGCTGGTCATCTATCGCATGCTGCTCGCCCGGGTGCAGGTCTTCGGCCCCGGGGTCTACGACGGCTGGCTCGAAGGCGCGCTCGCCGCCTACCAGACCGCCGGGCGCAAGATCGACGCTGGCTACGTGCTCATGGCACTGCGCCGCTTCGGGGATGCGCAGCGGCTGTTTCCGGTCGACTCGCACCCGCTGCCGTGGGCCCTGTGCGCGTCCAGGCTCAAGCAGTATCACGACGCCGCGCGGGTCCTGTCGGCGGCGGGACATCCGGTGCTGGCGGCCCTCGAGCTCGAGCGGGCGGGAGCCCTGGCGGCGGCCCGGATCGAGTGGGAGCGGGCCCTGCGCGATCCCCGCCTCGACGGCCGGCCCTACGAGACCGCCCTCGCGCAGTTCAACCTCGGCGAGTGTCTGCTCAAGCTCGACGAGCGCCCGGCGGCCGAGCGGATCCTGCGGGCGGCCCAGCTCGGCCTCGAGACCCTGGCCGACGAGTTCGAGACGCGCGGCGATCGCGAGCGCGCCTTCGACTGCTACGGAGTGTTGCTGCGCCTCGGGAAGGACGGGGGCTCGTTCGAGAACGTGGCCGAGGGGTACCTGAACTCGATTCGCATCCTGCGCGCCGACGATCAGAAGTTCTTCGTCCTGCAGTACTACGACGACTTCTTGACCCACGCCGTCGAGCGGGGAGAGCTCTACGCCGCGGCCACCCTGGCCCGCGAGGCCGCCGACTACAGCGCCGCCGTGGGTCTGGTCTACGACCGGCACTACCTGGCTCGGGCCGCCGCCCTGTGGGCCGAGACCGCCGCGCGCAACCAGGACGCGGGCGGGCCCGCGGATCTGTCGGAGAACGCTCTACACGCCGGGATCGACGCGGCCTCGGCCCTCGGGGATCTCGGGACGGTCGGGACGCTCTATGGACGGCTCGCCGCCTTGCCCTTGCCGGAGGTCAAGCGCCAGCGTTACCAGCGCCTGGCCGAGCGCCACGCCGCCCAGGCGGGCGAGGCGCCGGTCGTGGCCCCGCCGGGATTCCCCGAGTATCTGCGGCGGGTGGGCGCCTACCAGGACGTGTGGCGGCAGGACCTGATCGAGTGGGAGCTCGACGGAGATCTGGCGGCGGTGCTCTCGCGCCTGGTGGTCGAGCGCACCGACCATGCGCGTTTCTCCCGGCTGGCCCTGCGGGCCCTCTTGCAGGCGAATTCGGCGGCGCAGGCCGCGCCCGGTCCGCCAACCGAGGCATCGGTGCTCGCCGACCTGGCTCTGGCGCTCGGGCGGATCCAGGTCTACGAGGTGCTGCGGCCGCTCGAGCGCTTGTTCGAGGAGCATGCGGCGGCTCAGGTCCGGACCGCGGTGATGGCCGGGGTCGGACAGGTCTATTGCCGTCGCAGCTTCGGGCTCGTCCGCCGCGGGCTCGAGGACCCTTCCCCCCTGGTCCGGGCGCAGGCGCTGGCGGCGCTCCGTGGGCTGCGGTTTCGCGACGGCCTCGAGCCCCTCACCCGCATCTTCCGCGAGAGCGCCGCCGAGGACGTCCGCCTGGCGGCGCTCGAGACCATCGCCGACCTCGGCTCGCTGGAGGCGGGCATGGTCCTGCTCGACGCGGTCTTGCAGGAAGAAGGGCAGGTGCGGGCGGTGGCCGAGGAGCGCCTCGGCGGCTTCCGCAGCGAGGAGCTGGCCCCGCTCGTGCGTCAGGCGGTCGAGGCGCAGGGTGAGGCCGCCAGCCCCGCCCTCCTGCGAGCCCTCGCCGCCCTGACAGGCATCCCAGCCCCGGCGGCGCTCACCCGGGGCAGCCTCTCCAGTCCTGGGTGAAGCCCCCTGATAGGAGAGGGGACTACAACGTGTTCAGGAAGGCGAGCAGGTTGTCTTTCGAGATCTGAGGCAGGAGGGCGAACAGGTTTCGCGACAGGGCGGCCTGCCCGTCATGCTTCAGGATCGCGTCCGACAGCGAGGTCGCGCTGCCGTCATGCAGGAGGTTGGTCGGGTCGAGGGACCGCAGGCCCCACAGGGGCGCGGTCCGCATCTCGTGAATCCCCGCGTCACCGTTTCCCCCGATGTTGTCTCCGAGCGAGCCCATGTCGTGCAGGAGAAAGTCCGAGAATGGATGGTAGGTCTGGTTGGCCAGGGCCGCCACGTCGCTCGGGCCAGAGGTGATGCTCCGAACGTGGCAGCCGGCGCAGCCGATGGTGGTGAAGAGGACATCCCCCAGCGCCGACTTGATCGTCGCCGGGCCGCGGTCGGGTGGGGCCAGGAAGCGCATGAAGTCGGTGAACAGGCCCACGTCCGTTCCGTTGTCCTCCGGATCGGGCGTGACGTCGCAGTTCGCGACCAGGCTCGAATCCCCCCGAGGGGGCTGCTCGGTCGGAAACTGGGGGTTGGTGATCCCCATCTCGTTGACGTAGGCGTCGCCAGCGAACTGGAACAGCGTCGGGTTCTGATCCTTCCACCCGAACTTGCCCACCGTGGTCTTTCCGGCGCTGATGTTCTGGACGAGGGGCGCCCGTCCCCGGATGTTGAAAGGCTCGGAGGCGGCCAGGTCCTTGAACGTCTTGTCGGGCGTGGCGTCCACCAGGCCGAGGCCGAAGAGGGCCGTGGTCCGGCGGAGCGTGCTGACATTGGCGGTGCCCGGCACCGGCTCACCCGTGCCGGTCGGGATGGCGCAGCTCGGGATGGCGGACTGATCCGCCAGGCTCCTGACGCTGAAGAGGTCGAACAGCGATCCGCCACTGGCTGCGAGCGGGTCGAAGGTGGTCCCGGTGAGCTTCCCGGCCCGGACCTCGAACTCGGTCCCCGAACCCCCGGGGCCGCCGACGTTGTGGCAGTTGCCACACGACTTCTCGTTGAACACCGGCCCGAGCCCATCCAAGAGGCCCTCCACCTCGTTGAACGTGGCGAGCGCCGTCACGAAGCGCGCCTTCTGCGCGGCCGTCAACCCCGGTAATGGGTCGCCAAGGAGCTCGCTTCTCGCCACCTCGACGTCTGGGCCCTCTGCCGGACCTCCACATCCCGCCGTGCCGAGCACGGCCCCCGACAGGAACACCGAAACCCCGAGAACCTCTGCTGCCTTGACCATCACGTCCCTCCCTCCTGGGCGGAAATCGCCCGCCGCGCGAGTGAAGCCCAGGCGGCAGGAGATGGTCAAATCACGGTTGTGCGACGCCGGAGGCGCAACGACCGGTGAGCGCGCGCTCGCACACATATCCGACGATGGCGTACAGGGTCCCCGCGATGATGTCGGGCACGTAGTGGTGTTGCAGGTAGACCGCCGAGAACGACATCAGGACCTGGAAGGCGATGAGCGCGCCGACCAGCCAGGGCCGCCGCAGCTCGAGCGCGAAGAGCAAGAGCAACATGGGGTAGGCGCAGTGCATGGACGGCATCGAGCCGAACACGTCGGAGCAGTGGGAATAGAAGCGCTGAAAATAGGGGATTCCGGTCAGGGCGTCGATGCGCGCCAGCGCCCCGGGATCTCCGACGGCGTTCGCGTCCACCGGGCCAAAGCCCCGGCTCGCCACGTACCAGGGCGGCGCCACGGGAAGGAGCAGGTAGGTCACGAAGCTGGCCGCGTTCACCCCGAAGAACGTCCAGCCGACCGCGTGCATTCGCTGGGTCCCGGCCGCCGTGCGATCGCAGACGGCGAGGAAGATCACGAAGCCCACCACGGCATAGATGTAGGAGAAGTACGCAAAGCCGGTGATAAGGTCGACGGCTGCCCAGTGGTGGCGCGCGAACAGCTCGTTCAGCGACAGCCGCTCGTTGAACGCCCCGACCCCGAACACCGTCTTGTCGAGCCAGTACGGCCAGTGCACGTGGACGCCGCGCGCGACCACCGAGCCGCGGGCCAACCCGAGGGCGTCGTAGGCCGCGAGGAACAGCGCGAAGGGCAGCACGCCGCGCAGCCAGCGCCGCAGCACGGGCATGGGTGGCCCGACCAGGGGCGTGGCCACCAGGATGGCGGCGGTCGTCCACTGGATCGCCCCCGCGGCGCCGAGCCGCGCCATCACGGCGAGATAGACTCCGCAGGCTCCGAGCCGGAGGCCGGACTGGCGGAGGACGGCGGGTGAGAGCCAGCCTGGCTCCTTGGTGGCCACCGCCTCCGTGGCCCGCGGCTCGATCCTGGTCGAAACCTCGTTCGCGCTAAGCATGTGTGACCCTTGTACAGGCCACGTGGCGCGGCTTCTGCGAATGTCGAGTGGCTCTACAGAAACAAAACCCCATTCCGGTGTTGTTTCATCGTCAAATCCTCGACGAGATTGAACCCGAAGCGCCGGAGCCGACTCGGGGCCAGGCGGGCTGCCCGAGGAGTCCTTGAGCCGGTGGACGGGATTGAACCGTCGACCTACGGTTTACGAAACCGTTGCTCTACCACTGAGCTACACCGGCCGGCGCTGGGAGGCGAATGTATGCCGCGCCAGCCGGTCCCCCGTCAAGGCGAAAGGCGGCGGCGGCCCGTGGCCGCCTGCCACCCATTCGCTGCTCGCCTGTTCACACGCGCGCGGTGCTGGGGGCGCTGGCCGACCCGGCCGGGTGGGCCGCGTCGTGGGCATGCCCATGGTCGGTTCGCGGCATCGACACGAGGAACATGATCACCGTCGCCGTCACGTCGACCACGAAGGCCAACGAGCTGAAGCGGAGGAGCAACAGCGCGAGCCCGAGGAACACGAAGGACAGATACGGCAGGATCTGCGCCGCCCGTCGCGAGTAGAGCGCGGTCGGCGCCAGCACCAACCAGGACAGCGCGATGGCGCCGCTCACCAGCTGGTCGACGCCGGTCGATGCCAGGGCCACGACGATCACCGGGAGCGCCAGCAGATAGCTCGCGAGGTAGCGCGGCCCGGACAGGGTCCTCGCGCCCGAGGCGACGAGCCCGCCACCCGGGCCCCCGACGATTCTCTCGCGCGCCTGGCGGCTCTGGTCTCCGTCTCGCGCCTCGCGCGGCCAGCCGCGGGAGGCGGCCGTACGGTCCATCCGAGGCATCGCTTCACCCCGACGCATCTTCGCTTCGCCGTCCTGAATCGTGGAATCGTCGAAAGACATGACGTACCCCTTTCGCTCACGGGAATCGGGAGGCGTGGCCGCGCGGCGTGCGCCAGGCCAGCGCATGTGGTTAAGGTATGTCCTTGAAGTGCTCCCGGGGCCTGAACTTCAGGCAAACTATTTCGGCCGGTGCCCCGTGTCCGCCGTCGCTTCGGGCCGGCGGGCGGACCTCGAACCTCGACCGGAGGGCGACGTCTCGACCTCGTCCAGAGCTGTAGCAGGAGCCCCGATTCGGGGTTCTTTTCCGGGTGCCCTCGGCACCGGCCTCCCGAGCCCGCGCGGTCCTCAGGCCGGCTCGGTGCCCGAAGATGCGGGCTCCACCACGCGACTGACGAAGCCGATGATGCGTCCAGCCTTGTAGAGGAACTTGGTGATCTGGCGGCCCTCGAGGTGCTTGGCCACGTTGGGGACCGCGAGGGCGGTCCGGCGGGCATCCTCCTCGCAGGTGTCGCGCGAAAGCTCGATGGTGCCGCGCACCTTGCCATCGACCTGTATCGCCACGGTCACGGTCGCGTCGCGCGTCAATTCCTCGTCGTACCCCGGCCAGCTGGCCTGCACCAGGAATCCTGGCTGGCCGAGGCGCTCCCAGGCTTCGTCCGCCAGGTGGGGCGCGAAGGGCCCGACCAGCCGGATCAGCGTCAGCAAGTCCTCGCGGCTCGCCCCTTGGGCCTGCAGGCCGTTCACGTACTCCATCATGGCGGCGACCGCGGTGTTGAACTGCATCCGCTCGAGATCGACCGTGACCCGCTTGATGGTCCGGTGGCGCAGGGTGCGGTTCGGGTCGGCCGCGGTGGCCGCCGCCGCCCCGGCGGCGTGCTCGTCGGTGAGCCGCCAGACCCGCTTGAGGAAGCGAGCACAGCCCTCGATGGCCCGCGGATCCCAGGGCTTCGGGAGCTCGAACTCGCCCATGAACATCTCGTAGAGGCGCATCACGTCCGCCCCGTGCTCGGCGATGACGTCGTCCGGGTTCACCCCGTTCATCTTCGACTTGGCCATCTTCTCGACCGAGGCCTTCACAGGCTCGCCGGTGGCGCGCAGGACCGGCTGCTCGCCGCGCCACTCGATCTCCGCCAGCTCGTGGTATCGACCGAGCGCGTCCTGGTAGGAGTACGCCAGCACCGTGCCCTGGTGGCGCAGCTTCTTGAACGGCTCCCTGGTGCTGACCACGCCGAGGTCGAACAGCACCTTGTGCCAGAAGCGCGCGTAGAGCAGGTGCAGGACCGCGTGCTCCGCCCCTCCGACGTAGAGATCCACCGGCATCCACTGCTTCTCGGCCGTGGCATCGAAGATGCGCTCGGGATTCCGGGGATCGAGGTACCGCAGGTAATACCAGCATGAGCCCGCCCACTGGGGCATGGTGTTGGTCTCGCGCCTGGCCGGGCCTCCACAGGTGGGGCAGGTGGTGTTGACCCAGGCGTCCACCGCGGCCAGGGGCGATTCGCCGGTGCCGGTGGGCGCGTAGCGCTCGATCTCGGGCAGGCGGATGGGCAGCTCGTCCTCCGGCACGGGGACCGCGCCGTGGGCCGGACAGTGAACGATCGGGATCGGCTCGCCCCAGTAGCGCTGCCGCGAGAACACCCAGTCGCGCAGGCGATAGCTCACGGTTGCCGTCCCCACCCCGGCGGCCTCGAGCTCGGCCGTGACCTTCTGCTTGGCCGCGGCGGTGGCGAGCCCATCGAGGCTGCCAGAGTTGACGGCGACGCCCTCCTCGGTGAAGGCCGCGTCGGGGGACGGTGGCGGGGAGCCCGGGGTCGGGGCCACCACGGTGACGATGGGGATGCCGAACTTGCGGGCGAAGGCGAAGTCCCGCTCGTCGTGGGCGGGCACCGCCATGATCGCGCCGGTGCCGTAGGTCGCGAGCACGTAGTCGGCGATCCAGATGGGGATCTCGCGCCCGGTGACCGGGTTCGTGGCCATGGCTCCGGTGAACACGCCGGTCTTGTCCTTGCCGAGGTCAGTGCGCTCGAGATCGCTCTTGAAGCGGGCCTGCTGCTGGTAGGCGGCCACCGCGGCCGCCGCCGCCGGCGTGGTCAGCTCGGCGACGAGCGGGTGCTCGGGCGACAGCACCAGGTAGGTGGCGCCGTGCAGGGTGTCGGGGCGGGTGGTGAAGACACGAATCTCGCGGCCCCGGACCGGGGCGGCGCTGAGGAAGCGCACCTCGGCGCCCTCGCTGCGGCCGATCCAGTTGCGCTGCATGGCCAGGGTGGACTCGGGCCAGTCGAGCTCCGCCAGATCGTCGAGCAGGCGGTCGGCGTAACGGGTGATGCGCAGCAGCCACTGGCGCATGTCCTTGCGCTCGACCGGGGTGCCACAGCGCTCGCAGCGGCCCTGCGAGACCTCCTCGTTGGCGAGCCCGGTCTTGCACGAGGGGCACCAGTTGATGGGGATGGTGCCCTCGTAGGCCAGCCCGAGCTTGAAGAGCTGCAGGAAGATCCACTGGGTCCATCGGACGTAGTCCGGATCGGTGGTGTTGAGCTCGCGCTCCCAGTCGTAGGCGAACCCGACCGAGTCGATCTGCCTGCGGAAGTTCGCGATGGCCTCGAGGGTGGTGATGCGCGGGTGGATGCCGTGCTTGATGGCGTAGTTCTCGGCCGGCAGGCCGAAGGCATCCCAGCCCATTGGGTGCAGCACGTTCCACCCCTGCATGCGCTTGAAGCGGGTCACGATGTCGGTGGCGGTGTAGCCCTCGCAGTGACCGACGTGAAGCCCGGCCCCCGAGGGGTAGGGAAACATGTCGAGGGCGTAGAACTTGGGCTTGGCGGGATCGAAGACGGTGCGATGGAGCCCGGCCTCGCGCCAGCGGGACTGCCATTTGGGCTCCACGGAACGGTGGTCGTACGGGGGCATGGGGGCTTCATATTAGCCGCAAAACCCCGGCGCGTTCCCGGGAACCGCAGCGATCAGGGCCTGGGTGGGCGGGGCGTCCGCGCACCGTCCGGAGCGGGAGCGGGAGCCATGCCGGCGTCGCCGGTCACGGCAGCGCCGGTGCCCGGTCCAGCTCCGGACCCGCCGCCGGCTCCGGCTCCGCCTCCGCCCGCGCCACCATCGGGCCGAGCGGTCGGGGAGGTCGCCGCCAGGGCCGTCCCGGCATCCGTGGGCGACGAGGGAGCCGGCACCGCGTCCTGCTGCGAGGCCGGTACGATTGGCCCGAGCCCCATGATCTCGCGGCGGGCGTGGTAGAGGGGGGCCCCGTAGAGCAGCTCGGAGAGGCAGACGTGGTACGGGATGGAGACGTCCTGTCCGCTCGCGGCGGCGATCAGGGTCGCGTCCCTGGTCGAGATCACCCGCCGCAGGCCATCGCGCTCGGACCAGTACACGTCGAGGTCGACCCGGGGGGAGACCACCACCGCCTCGGGCAGGCGATCCCAGTTCTCGTCGAGCACCCGCCGCAGGGTGAAGATCTGCGCGCGTCCCTCGAAGCCGAAGCGGCTGCGACCCGCGCGCAAAGCGTGACCCCCTCTTTGCGTCTCGAACTCGGTCGAGCTGACCAGGATCGGGGCGGGCTCCTTCCTCGCCTCGATGTCGTCGAAGTACGACTGCAGCCCGCACATGTCGTCGAAGCCGACCTGACCGGCGGGGATCTTCGACAGGTCGCGCTTGATGGTGGGCGCGCAGGCGGCCGACCACAGCCCGAGGCCGAGCAGGGCCAGGCAGGCCGGCAAGGCCACCGCGGGCCGATGGCGCGGGACCTCTTCGGCCGGACCTTGGTCGCGTCCTTGGTCGCGTCCTTGGTCGCGTCGTTCGGTCGCGGCGCCGGGGGCGCCGAGGTCGCGTCTGTCACCATGGGCGGACTGCCCAACTGCCCGAAGAGCCACGATCATCGCGCGCGAACATACGTACGCCGGAGCCGGGTGTAAATATCCCCAGCCTCGCGTCCCCGACGGTGGCGGGCACCAGGTTCGTCCGGTCGTCGGGGCCAGGCTTTCGACGCGTCTTCGGCCTGGACGGGCGGGAATCTTCGCGGATTCGTTACAATACAAATGCGAGTTGCATTTGTGTGCGGCGTCGATTAGTCGCATTGAAGATGAAATCGCAGCAAAAGCTTCCCCGCCATCCACCATCGGGCGAGCTCTGGAAATTTTCCATGGATCGGCTTCGAGAGCTGCGTGGGGCAGACACCCGCGAGCGCGACCTCGCCAACGTCCTCGGCTTCGAGCACTCCCGGGCGGTGCGCTGGAAGGAAGGCGAGATGTACGTCGATCGGGCCGAATATCTGGTTCGGCTGGCGGAGGTGCTCGAGGTCGACACGCTCCTCGTGGTCCAGCTGGCTGCCGGGATCATCGGCGCCGATCAGGCCCAGCGCCGGTTGCGCCGGGGCACCCGTCCCGACGAGGGATCGAAGAAGCGCAAGGCCGGCGCGGGTGGGGCCGCGGCGTCGTCTGCCGCATCCGGCGGCGACGGGGAGCGCTTCGACTTGAGCGCGGATGCCGGGCAATTTGCCACCAATCCAGCGCGGTTGCAGGCGGGCGGCGCCAGCGTGGTGCTGCTCGTCTCCGAGAACGGCGAGGGCCGGGCCGAGCTCGCCAAGGTCATGGACCGCCATCCCGAGCTGGTCGGGCTGGTGGCGCCAGGCCTCTCCATGGGCCTCGCGCTCGCGGAACGTTACCGCCCCGAGGTGGCCCTTCTCGACCTCGGGGCCGCGAACGTCCATGCCTTCGAGGCCATCCGGGTGCTCTCGTCGCTCCAGACCCGGGCCAACCGACGCTGTCGGGTGGTGGCGGGCACCTCGGCCCTCACCGAGACCATCGAGAAGGCGGGGGTGATGGCGGGGGCCGCGGCGGTGGTCCTCGTCCCCTTTCCCTCCACGCTCTTTGCCTCGGAGGTCGACCGGCTGGAGGAGCGGCTCGGCGCCCGCAAGCCTTCCCGTCGCTGAGATCTCGGTTCCCGATCCCAGCTCAGAAGTTGGGCAAGAACGACAGCAGGACCACGAACGGCAGGGGGTGCGCCCGGGCCGCGGTGGACGTCGGCCCACCGAGGCAGTTCCGGTCGCGGCGGGCGAGCGGCACCGCGAGATCGACGGACAGCATCTGCTGGTAGACGCCGAAGGCGTCGTGGAACACCCGCAGGCTGTAGCCCACGTCCCAGAAGAGCCCGGCGTCGCGGGGCGCGAGATCGGCGCAGGAGCTGACCGCCCCGGCCTCGACGAACACGGTGCCCCCGAAACCCCGCACCGAGGTGAAGTGCAGGATGTTCCAGTCGAGATCGCTCACGTACCGATTGCGGAGCTCGATCCGCACCAGCACCCGCCCGCGCCCAAGGAGCTCGTCGAGACCGTAGCCGCGCAGGCCGGCCGGTCCCCCGAGCGGCAAGAGCTGCGAGCGTCGCCGGAGATCTCCGAGGGTCGCCGCGAGATCGAGATCGAGCGCCAGCACCTGGCCCGGCGCGAGCTCGAGCAGGCGCAGCACCTCGAGCTCGCCCGTGGCCTGCGAGAGGCGCTGGCCTCCGTCGAGCGCGGTGAGAGCGTAACCGAGGGCGGCCTGGAGGCCGACCGCTCTCCAGGGATCGATGAGGTACGCGCGATCGTCGTGCTCGGCGAAGAGGCTGGCGGACAGTCGCCACCCGGGCTCGGCGGGCGCGCCCGCCGGCACGCCGAAGTGGGGATCGAGGCGCGCCACTCCGAGCCCGATGCCGGCCGCGGTGGTGAGCCGGTTGGGGTTGGCCTTGGCCCCGAACCAGCGCTCGTAGGACGCCTCGGTCCCCACGAGCAGGGCAGGCGAATGCTGGGCCACCACCAGGAGCGCGTTGCGCAGATCGTGCTGCG
>Ga0265331_10000875_pt1 | contig 24557 bp, 22 predicted proteins | sample 41923metaG_FD_202088 | JGI IMG/M metagenome (GOLD analysis project Ga0265331, IMG submission 202088) | Rhizosphere microbial communities from Carex aquatilis grown in University of Washington, Seatle, WA, United States - 4-19-23 metaG | ecosystem: Host-associated > Plants > Roots > Rhizosphere... | reverse complement strand
CCAGTCGAACGACGGCGGCGGAATCGACGGCACATATTCGGCCAACGTCGTGCAGCCGCCGAGCGTGAGTGCCGCGCAAAGCGCGACACCGACGCGCAGACGCGCGGACGCGGCAGCCCCGCGGTGCGCGGTCATTTTGCGGGAGCCGGCGCGCTCGCCGGTGCCGTGGACGCGGGTGCTGCCGCGGGCGCTGCGGCAGGCGCCGACGCGGGTGCTGCGGCCGGAGCGGCCCCCGCGGCCGGGGTTGCCGGCCCGCCGGCGGCGTCGAGCTTTGCCTGCAGATACGGACGGTACTGCGAATTGGCGTCGAATTTCCCGAGCGCGGCTTCATACGCGCTGCGCGCATCCGCGGTGCGTCCCGCGGCAAGGTAGACGTCGCCGCGGAGGTCGGCGTAGATCGGAGTGAACGAATCGTCGGTCTTCGCGTCGAGCGTACGCAGCGCGTCGTCGTACTGCTTGTCGTCGAGCTGGACCTGGGCCAGGCGAAGGCGTGCGATCTCCTTCAGCTCCTCCTCGCTGCTCTGGTCGATCACGAAGGCGAGCTGCGCCTTTGCACCGTCCTTGTCGCCGGCGTCGAACAGCGTCTTCGCGACGAGCAGCGCGCCACGCGGCGCGTACGCAGTGCCGCCGAAGCGGTCGGCAAGCTGCGCCATCGCGTCCTTCGCCTTCGCCAGGTCGTTGGCCGTGACCGCCGTGACGACGCCGCTGTAGAGGACCGACGCCTGCTCGGCGCGACTCGTCTGCCACCAGCGCCAGCCCTGCACCGACGCGAGGCCGACGCAGACGGCGATCACGATGCCGAGCACCGTGTTGCCCCACTGCTTCCACCACGCCTTGAGGTCGTCCAGCTTTTCCTGCTCTTCGAGATCGTATACGGCCATCTTCAGTCCTTCGTTGCGATTGCGTTCGGTGTGTGTTCAGGATGCGTGCGCTTCGAGCCTCGCCGCGACGTCGGCGGCGGCGACGGCTTCCTGCGGGCCGCTGGCGCGCAGCGGCCTGACGGCGACGGTGCCGGAGGCGGCCTCGTCGTCGCCGATGATGAGCGCGAAGCGGGCGCCGCTGGCGTCGGCCTTTTTCATCTGCGACTTGAAGCTTCCGCCGCCCGCATGGACGACGACCGCATGGCCGCGGTCGCGCAGCGACTCGCCGAGCACTCGCGCGATCGGGCCGGACCGCTCACCGGCATGCACGATATAGGCGAGTGGGCCGGTCGTGACCTGCGTGCCCGCGGCGGCCAGGAGAAGGATCATGCGCTCGATGCCAATCGCAAATCCGCACGCGAAGTTCGGCTTGCCGCCCACGAGCTCGAACAGCTTGTCGTAGCGGCCGCCGCCGGCCACCGTGCCCTGGGCTCCGAGGTCGCCGCCCGTGGCCACCCACTCGAACACGGTGCGGTTGTAGTAGTCGAGGCCGCGCACCAGGCGCGGGTTGATCGTGAAGGCGAGCCCTGCGCCGGTCAGCATCGATTGCAGCTGCTCGAAGTGCACGAGCGACGCGTCGGCGATGAAGTCGACGAGCTTCGGCGCGTCCTCGATCATTGCCTGCATCGCGGAGTTCTTGCTGTCGAGGATGCGCAGCGGATTCGCGTGCAGCCGGCGCTGCGCGTCGGCGTCGAGCAGGCCGGCGTGGCGCTCGAAGTACGCGATGAGCTCCTTGCGGTGCGCGAGACGCTCATCGGCATTGCCGATCGAATTGACCTGCAGGTCGATGCCGGAGAGGCCGAGCGCCTTCCACAGCCGCGACAGCATCACGATCTGCTCGGCGTCGACGTCCGGACCCTCGAAGCCGAGCGCCTCGGCGTCGATCTGGTAGAACTGCCGGTAGCGGCCCTTCTGCGGCCGCTCGTGGCGGAACATCGGTCCGCTCGTCCAGACGCGCTGCGGGCGTTCGTATGTCAGGTTGTGCTCGATCGTTGCACGGACGATGCCGGCGGTCGCTTCCGGCCGGAGCGTCAGCGAATCGCCGTTCAGCTTGTCCTCGAAGGTGTACATCTCCTTCTCGACGATGTCGGTGAACTCGCCGATGCCGCGCACGAACAATGCGGTCGACTCGACGATCGGCACGCGCAGGTTGCGATACCCGTATTGGGCGAAAATGGCGCGCGCCTTGTCCTCGAAGTGCTCCCAGAGGGGCGTCTCGTCGGGCAGCACGTCGTTCATGCCGCGCACGGCCTGGATCGGCGTCGCCATCGTCATTGCGCCTTGATCGCGATCGTGCGGCGCTCCGGCGTGAGATGCGGTGCGCGGAGGCCGCCGCCGTAGGTCGTCCGGACGTAGTCCTCGACGATCTGCTGGAATTCCTCCGCGATGCGCTCGCCCTTCAGCGTCACCGTCTTCGCGCCGTCGACGTACACCGGTGCGACCGGAGTCTCTCCCGAGCCCGGCAGCGAGATGCCGATGTTGGCGAGCTTCGATTCGCCTGGCCCGTTGACGACGCAGCCCATCACCGCGACCTTGAGCTCGGCCACACCGGGATACAGCGAGCGCCAGACAGGCATCTGCCGGCGCAGGAACGACTGGATGCTCTCGGCCAGCTCCTGGAACGTCGTGCTGGTCGTGCGGCCGCAGCCCGGGCACGCCGTGACCATGGGCGCGAATGCGCGGAGGCCCATCGTCTGCAGCAGCTCCTGCGCCACCAGCACTTCGCGCGTGCGGTCGCCGCCGGGCTCGGGCGTCAGCGACACGCGAATTGTGTCGCCGATGCCCTGCTGCAGCAGCACGGCCATCGCGGCGGTCGACGCGACGATGCCCTTGCTGCCCATGCCCGCCTCGGTCAGGCCGAGATGGAGCGGGTAGTCGCAGCGGCGCGCGAGCTCGGTGTAGACGGCGATGAGGTCCTGCACGTCGGACACCTTGCACGAGAGCACGATGCGGTCGCCCGGCAGGCCCAGCGCCTCGGCCTGCGCGGCGCTTTCGAGCGCAGACACGATGAGCGCCTCACGGGTGACGACATCGGCCGACTGCGGCGTCGCGCGTGCCGCGTTCGCGTCCATCATCCGCGCGAGGAGCTCCGCGTCGAGGCTCCCCCAGTTGACGCCGATGCGCACCGGCTTCCCGTTGCGGATCGCCTGCCCGATCATCACGGCGAACTGCGAGTCGCGCTTCGATCCCTTGCCGACGTTGCCGGGATTGATCCGGTATTTCGCGAGTGCACGCGCGCACTCGGCGTTGTCCGCCAGCAGCTTGTGGCCGTTGTAGTGGAAGTCCCCGACGAGGGGCACGCGACAGCCGGCGGCGTCGAGGCGCTCGCGAATCGCGGGCACCGCGGCGGCGGCGGCGGCAGTGTTGACGGTCACCCGCACCAGCTCCGATCCGGCGTCGGCAAGTGCCTTGACCTGCGCGACCGTCGCGGCGACGTCCGCCGTGTCCGTGTTGGTCATCGACTGGACGACGATCGGCGCGGTGCCGCCGATGGTGACGCCGGCGACATCGACCGCGCGCGCATGGCGCCGTCCGAGGCGTGCCGGTTCGCTCATCGTTCCTGTCCTCGCCCGCGATCGTCAGCGCAGCGTGAGACGCGCGACGTTCTGCCGCGTGTACGGCACGAGGTCGACACGGGCGCCCTTGAACGTCACCGTCACGTCCGCAGCGTTGCCGATGACGAGGTCGAGCGGTCCGTCGCCCGTGATCGTCTGCGTGGACCCGCCGGGGTTCATCCGCGACATCAGAATGACGCCATTGCGGTCCCTCGCCTCGGTCCACGAGTAGTCGCGAAAGGCGAGCAGCACCGACGCGCTGCCGGTGGAGGCGGCGGCCTTCGGCGGCGTCGCGGGGGCCGCCGCGGGCAACGCCGCGACCGATGGCGCGGTCGCGGCCGGCGCTTCGCCCGACGGCGCCGACACAGGCGCGGCAGCCGTCTCGCCCGGTGTAGCGGCGACGCCGGAAGTCGACGTCGACGCTGCCGGATTGACGAGCGGCGTGCCGGCGGGCTCCGTCGGCGCGGGATTCGGGTCCGGTGCGGGTGAAAGCGCGACGGCGGCGGCGGGAGCCGCTTCGGTAACGGGCGCGTCGCGACGCGCCTCCGCAGCAGGGCGCATGAATTCGTAGAGTGCGAGCGCCGCCACGATGGCGATCATCGCTGCGGGAATCGCCCAGCGGGTCCAGCCGAGGCCGGTGCCTTCGGGTGCGGGAAGCTCGCCCATGTCGGCGGCCGGCGGCTGAAGCGACGGCGTTTCCTGTGTCGCGTCGGCGTCGGGAAGCGCCGCAAGCACCGTGTCGATGTCGAGCCGCACGAGCCGCGCGTAGTTGCGCACGAAGCCGCGCACGAACGTGCGGCCGGGAAGCTGCGCATGATCGGCGTCCTCGATCGCCCGCACCTGGCGCGGCGCGAGCTTCAGCTGCTGCGCGACCGCGTCGACCGAGAGGCCCGCGCCTTCACGTGCGGCACGCAGCATCGCACCCGCACCGGGGCGCGCTGCCGCCTGTGCGGCGTCGGCATCGTGGAGGCTGACCGGATCCGTCACTCGCAGGCTCCCGCGACCAGCGACTTGACTTCCGCGGACTCCGGATACCGGTTGCGCAATTGCGACGCGTACGACAATTCAGCGGAGCGATCGCCCAGCTTCCTCTCGATGCAGGCGCCGAGCAGCAGTGCTTGCGCGGGCGGATTCGTCTGCTGCATCACGACCTTCATCCAGCCACGCGCTTCGCCGGCCTGTCCGTCGCGGTAGGTGAGGCGGGCGAGGCCGTAGGCCGCCGCCGGATAGCCGGGGGAGACCGCCAGCGCGCGCTTGAAATAGACCAGTGCTCCCGCGGTGTCGCCGGTCGCGGTGCTGCAGTTGCCGGCATTGGTGAGCGCAATCTCCGGCGTGCGGTAGAGCGGGTTCCGGATCGCCTGCTCGAACTCGCCGATCGATTCGCCCGGCTGTCCGTGCGTGCACAGGTACCAGCCCCAGTTCTGGTGGATCTCCGAATCCTGCGGCGCCAGCTGGAGCGCTCGGCGGAACGCCTGCTCGGCCTTCGCATCCTCGCCGACCGTCGTGTAGACGAGTCCGTAGACGTTGTAGGTGCGCGCGAGATTGGGATCGAGCTTGACCGAGGTCTCGAGCTCCTCGAGCGCGACGTCCATCTGCCCGCGTTCGTAGTAGCCCGACGCGAGCTCCGTATGGATCTTCGCGCGGTCGACAGGGCTCATTTCCGGCGCCTTGGCAACAGGCGGCTGCGTCGGCATCGTCGGCGCTTCCGATTTCGGAGTCGACGAGCACGCGGCGACGAGTGCGAGTACGGGCAGCAGGGCGAGTAGGCGGAGGGTGCGGTGCATGGTGGTTGTCCCGGGTCTCGTCAGGAGGCACGCTGCGGCGTGCCGGGGGTATGGATGCGCACCGTGCGGCGCGTGCGGTCCTGCACGCGGCCGGCCAGCTGCCCGCATGCGGCGTCGATGTCCTCGCCGCGGGTCCTGCGGATCGTGGCGACGAATCCGGCGTCGGTCAGCACCTGCTGGAATTCCTGGATGCGCGCGCGCGGGCTGGTGCGGAATTCGGCACCGGGGAACGGATTCCACGGAATCAGGTTGACCTTGGAAGGAACGTCGGCGAGAAGCACTGCGAGCTCGCGCGCCTGCGCGTTCGAATCGTTGACGCCGTCCAGCATCACGTATTCGAACGTGACGAAATCGCGCGGCGCGAACGGGATGTAGCGCCGGCATGCCTCGAGCAGCCGCGCGAGCGGATACTTGCGGTTGATCGGCACCAGCCGGTCGCGCAGCGCGTCGTCCGGCGCATGCAGCGACACCGCGAGCGCGACCGGGCAGGCCGCGGCGAGGCGGTCGATCGCCGGCACGATTCCGGACGTCGACAGCGTGACGCGGCGGCGCGAGAGTCCGTACGCGTTGTCGTCGAGGAACACGGCAAGCGCCGTGACGACGTTGTCGAAGTTCGCGAGCGGCTCGCCCATCCCCATCATCACGACGTTGGTGACGGGAGCGCGGCCCTGTGCGACCCACGGCGCGTCGCTGCCCTCGGCCAGCAGCGTGCGGTTGGCATGCCACAGCTGGCCGATGATCTCGGCGGCGCTGAGGTTGCGGTTGAAGCCCTGCTTGCCGGTCGAGCAGAACGCGCAGTCGAGCGCGCAGCCCGCCTGCGAGGAAATGCACAGCGTGCCGCGATCGTCCTCGGGGATGTACACCGCCTCGATCGCGTTGCCGGCGTGGACGTCGAGCAGCCACTTGCGGGTGCCGTCCGGTGCCGTGTGGTCGCTCACCACCGCCGGCGCCTCGATCGTCGCCGTCGCCTCGAGCTTCTCGCGCAGCACCTTGGCGAGGTCGGTCAGCGCGAGGAAGTCGCCCGCGAAGCGCTGGTGCACGCCGTGCATCAGCTGGCGCGCCCGGAATGGCTTCTCGCCCAGTGCGGCGACGAAGCGCTCGAGGCCCGCGGCGTCGAGACCGAGGATGTTGGTGATTTCCATTCGTTAGCGTCCCGTGCCGGGGCGGGAATGGTGCGGCGTCACAGCTTTCAAGGGGCTCTCGCGGCGGGTGGGCAGGCGGCTAGCGCCCGTGAATCGCAAGCGCGGGAAAGAAGTAGGCAATCTCGGTCTTCGCCGTCTCGGCGGCATCGGAGCCGTGCACCGCGTTCGCATCGATCGAAGCGGCGAAATCCGCGCGAATCGTGCCGGCCGCCGCCTTTTTCGGGTCGGTCGCACCCATGAGGTCGCGGTTCTTCGTGATGGCGTTCTCGCCCTCGAGCACCTGGATCATCACGGGGCCGGACGTCATGAAAGCGACCAGGTCATCGAAGAACGGACGGCCGCGATGCACGGCATAAAACCCTTCGGCTTCGGCGCGCGAGAGCTGCCGCATCTCGGCCGCGACGATCGCGAGGCCGTTGGTCTCGAAGCGGGAGTAGATCTTTCCGATGACGTTCTTCGCGACGGCATCGGGCTTTATGATCGAAAGGGTGCGTTCGACAGGCATTCCGGCGGCTCCAACGTGACAATTTCGCTACAAAAGCGAATAAATTCAAAATTATAACACGATTGCCCCTTTTTGCCCGCCCGGCACCCCCTCGCGGAGTGGGCGCCGGCGCTTCGCGAAGCGGTGTCGCCGGGTGCGCACCCGGCATCCGTGGGTCAAGGGCAGGCACGTCGGGGAACAGGAGCAGGGCCGCCCCAGGCGGCTGCGACGAAAAAAGGGCGCCGCGGCGGGAGGCCGGGGCGCCCTTGCGCGTGCGGAAGCGTTTGCGTCAGAGCATCCCCATCGCTCTCGGCAGTACCAGCGTGAGCCAGGGCCAGTAGGTGACGATCACGAGGAACACCAACATGGTGATGAGCCACGGCATGACCGCCTTGGTGAGCTCGGTGATGCCTAGCTTGGAGATGCCGGACGCCACGTAGAGATTGAGCCCAACCGGCGGGTGGCAGAGGCCGACCTCCATGTTGACGTCGATCAGGATGCCGAGATGCACCGGATGGATCCCGAGCGCCATGGCCGCCGGATAGAGGATCGGCGCCATGATCAGGATGATCGACGACGGCTCCATGAAGTTTCCGGCGACGAGCAGCAGGATGTTCGCGAGCAGCAGGAATCCGACGAGGCCGAGATCCTTGGCGAGAATCCAGTCGGCCAGCGCGTGCGGGATGTTCTCGTTGGTCAGGATGAAAGAGAACAGTGCGGCGTTGGTGATGATGTAGAGCAGCATCGCGCTCATGTTGGCCGACGTAAGAAGAACCTTCTTCAGGTTCCTGAGCGGCAGCGCCTTGTACACGAATACGGACACGAAGAACGCGTAGACCGCGCTGACGGCGGCGGCCTCCGTGGCAGTGAAGATCCCGGAGTAGATGCCGCCGATGATGATGACGACGAGCATCAGCCCCCATACGCTCTCGCGAAACGCCTTCAGGCGCTGGGCCCAGGTCGCCTTGGGCATGCGTGCGTAGTTGTTGCGCCGGGAGATGAACCACGTCACGACGCAGAGCATCGTCGTCAACAGGATGCCGGGCAGCAGGCCGGCTACGAAAAGCGCGCCGATCGACGTGTTGGTCGCGATCGCGTAGATCACCTTCGGGATCGACGGCAGCATGAGGATGCCGAGCGATCCCGCGACGGTGATCACTCCAGCGCCGAAGCGCATCGGATAGCCGCGCTCGACCATCTCGGGAAGGACGATCGAGCCGATCGCGACGACGGTGGCGACGCTCGAGCCGCAGACGAGCGCGAACATCGCGCAGGCGAGAATGCCGGCGAGCGCGAGGCCGCCGTGAAAATGCCCGATCATCGACATCGCGAAATCGATCATCCGTTTCGCGACGCCGCCGTGGGTGAGGAAGTTGCCGGCAAGAATGAAGAACGGCACCGCCATGATCTCGAACCGCTCGATGCCGGTAAAGAGTTTCAGCGCGACTGACTGGATCGGCACGTTCGTCATCGTGAACACGAACGTCAGCACGGTGAGGCCGAGCGCGATCGAGATCGGGGTGCCGGTCAGCATCAGTGCGACCAGCACACAGAACAGCACGAGCGAGCTCGGCAGGCTGAGCCCCGCCACCGCGAGGACCAGCGGCAGCATCAGCAGGATCGGGAGCACGGCGAAGAAACGCGTCAGCGGTCCCATGGCCGGACTTGTCGTGGCGCTCATGGCCGCGCTCCGACCGTGCCCTCCGCCGGGTGCAGGGCGGCGCTCGCCGATTCGTCGACGCCTTCGACGTGCGCGACGTCGTGCTTGGGCAGTTCACCGGTCCGCGCGAACGCCACGGCCACCTGGAGGAAGCGGAAGCACATGAGGTACGAGCCGAGCGGTATGCAGAGATAGACGATCCATTTCGGCAGCTCGAGATCCGGCGACGTCTGGTCCGTATGGGCCATGTTCCAGGTGAAATACGCGCCGAACGAACCGATGGTCGCCGTGAAGAACGCGCCGGCGAGCAGGCCGAACAGGACGTAGCTGTAGCGCCAGCGCGGTGACAGGTGATTGATCACGACGTCCACGCCGACGTGGATGCCGGTGCGCACGCCGTACGCGGCACCGAACTTGGCCATCCACACGAACATGTAGATGCATAGCTCCTGCGCCCAGGAGAGATCGATCTTCAGGAGCCAGTCCTGGACGACGGGGATCGGCGCGCCGGCCGCATAGCGGTGAATGACGGCGACGACGATCAGGAGGGTCGCGCCCGCCATCAGAAGCGTGATCAGCCATTCCTCGAGGTGGTCCAGGACCTTCAGCATCGACGTCCTCCTTTGCGCGCGCCGTCAGATCTGTGTCGTCGGCCCGTCAACATGAGAACGCCATCGCCGCACTTCTCGGATTCCGGCGATGGCGTTGCGGCGCGGCGGGTGCGGTGCTACGGCTTCAATCCGACCGCCTTGTACACCTCATCGATCGTTTCCTTGCCGACGCGCGACTCGTTTTCCTTGTGCACGACGAGAAGCGCCTTCTTCATCGCGGCCTTCTGTTCCGGTGTCAGCGTTATGATCTCGGTCTTGCCGGTCTTGCGCACGGCCTCGAGCGCGTCGTCGTTCTCCTTCTGGGCGATGTCGTTCGCGAATTTCGTCGCGTCCTTCATCGCGCCGTCGAGCGTCGCGCGAATGTCCGGCGGCAGGCCGTCCCAGAACTTCTTGTTGACGATCACCGCGTACTCGATCACGCCGTGATCGGTGAGCGTGAGGTACTTCTGCACCTCGTTCATCTTCTGGGTGTAGAAATTGGAGGGCGGGTTCTCGGTGCCGTCGACGACGCCGGTCTGCAGCGCCTGGTACACCTCGGAAAACGCCATCACCTGCGGGATCGCGCCCAGTGCCTTCATTTGGTCGCCCAGGACCTTCGACGACTGGATCCGCATCTTGATGCCCTTGTAGTCGGCCGGCACACGGAGCGGCTTGTTCGCGCTCATGTCCTTGAAGCCGTTGTCCCAGTAGGCGAGTCCGGAAAGCCCCTTGCTCTCGAGTCTCTTGAAAAGCGCCGCTCCGGCCGGACCGTTCGTGACCTTGTGCAGGTCGTCGCGGTTGTCGAAGATGTAGGGGAGGTCGAACACCTCGAACTCGCGCACGCCCAGCGGGCCGAACTTCGCCACCGACGGGGCCAGCATCTGGACCGAGCCCAGCTGCAGGGCCTCCATCTCCTCGCCGTCCTTGAACAGCGTGCTGTTCGGGTAGACCTCGACCATGACCCGGCCCTTGGTTCGCTCCTCGGCGATCTTCTTGAAATACTCGGCGGCCTTGCCCTTCGGCGTGTTGAGTGCGACGACGTGGCTGAACTTGATGACGATCGGCTGCTGCGCGTGCGCGACGCCGGCGAGGGAAACGAGGAACGCTGCGGTGACAGCGACGGCGAATCGGACCTTCATGAAAACCTCCTGGAATGGATCGAGACTTGCGCGCTCTTGTTGAACCGGCCGCCGGCGCTCGATTTCCTGCTCTTGACTGCGGCAGATTAGGCCCCGCAACCGCGCCCATTGTCAACCTCGCCAAGGCGCTGTGAACGCCCCGCCGAAGCCGCGCGCATCCGGCGCATTCCGGCTGTGCGTGCGCGGATGCTGGCGCCGGAACAGAATCGCCGGATTGATCCGCGTCAATGATGCGGCCCGGCCTCCGTCCCTGCCCCGTGGTTCCCCGCCCGGGACCGTCAACGCATGACGTCACTCCGGCGCCAACGGAGGTCGTACCCGGCGGCGCCGGCGTCGGCCCGAAAGGCTGCGGCGACTGCGACGCCGGGCACGGCAGCGAGCGCATCACCGCACCAGACGAGCGGGAAATCGTCGCGCTGCCAGTGCGGAATGCCCGCCTCCTGCAGCAGGCGCTTCAGCGTCTCGCCGCGTCCGTCGGCGCGCAGCCGGATGCGCTCGCCGCCGCCGCGAGAACGGACTGAGAGCGGCGCGCGCGCGATCGCTTCGGCGGCGAGTCCTTCGCCCCGCACGGGGGCAAATTCGAGGAGTCCATGCGGCAGCACGAGCGTGCTCTCGCCGCGCCAGGGCACGGCAAAGGGATCGACCGTCGGCGCGTGCACGCCGATGCGGCCGCGGTGAATGCCGAGTGCGATGCCTTCGTGCAGGAGCAGGACCCGCGCGTCGGGCGCCGCGTGGACGAGCTGATCCAGCATCGCAGCGAGCCGCGCCGCCGATGGCGCGCGCAGCCCGTGCAGGCGCAGGAACCAGCGCAGCAGGTTGCCGGCGCGATGCGGCGCCTCGACCGCGAGGGCCGCGAGCGCATCGCGCGCGAGCGTGCTGCCGAGACGGGGGTCATCGGCGATCGAATGCTCGCCGTCGCGCGCCGCCAGCGCGTCGGCGAGGAGCGCCGACTCGGCCTGGTGCGCGGCGGCGCGGGCGAGGGTCGCCGGATAGCCCGGAAACGCCTGCGCAAGCCGCGGCGCGATCTCGTGCCGAAGAAAATTGCGCCTCACGTCGGTGTCGGCATTGGACTCGTCGTCGATCCACGGGACGCCGCGTGCGGCGGCGCGGGCCACGATATCGGCGCGCGGCAGCGCGAGGAGCGGCCGGGCGAGCGCCGGACCTTGCGCTGCGCGGCGCAATGCCGGCATCGCAGCCAGTCCGTTCGGACCTGCGCCGCGCAGGAGCTGCAGCAGCACGGTCTCGGCCTGGTCGTCGGCGTGGTGCGCGAGCGCGATCACGTCGGCGTCGGTCTGCGCGAGTGCAGCGAGGCGGGCCTTGCGTGCCGTGGCCTCGAGGCTCGCGCCGGATTTCCGCGCGAGTTCGATTCGATGCACGGTGAGCGGCACGCCGCGCTTCGCGCATTGCACGCGGCAGAAATCGGTCCACGCGTCGGCGTTCGGGGAAAGGCCGTGATGAACGTGGACGGCCTGGAGCGTGAGCGACGCGTCGGCGGCGGCGCACTGCGCCAGCGCGTCGAGCAGCACCATCGAATCGCGGCCGCCGGACAGCGCGACCGCGACGCGCAATGGCAGCGCGCCTTGCACGGTGGCCGCGCGCCATGCAGGCAGCGCCGCGGCGAGGGCGCGCACAACGGGATCGACGGGACCGCTCCGTGGCGACGCGCGCGCCTTCGGCGTGTCTCGCGCGGCGTGCGTCCCGATCTTCGTGGCCGGGCGACCGCGGCCCGGCTCAGCCGGCCGTGATCTCCTTGTACTTGCCATACGACAGGACCTTGTCCTCGCGCATCTCGAGCAGCGTCTCGAGCGATTGCTCCTGCGTCTGCCGCAGCGCCTCGGTCAACGCCTTCTTGAGCGCGATCATCATCGCCGCGTGGTCGCGGTGCGCACCGCCCGGCGGCTCGTTCACGACCTTGTCGACGAGGCCGAGCTGCTTCAGGCGAGGCGCGGTGATGCCGAGGATCTCGGCCGCCTCGGCAGCGTAATCGGCGGACTTCCACAGGATCGACGCGCAGCCCTCGGGCGAGATCACCGAATACGTCGAATACTGCAGCATCAGCGTGATGTCGCCGACGGCGATGGCGAGCGCGCCGCCCGAGCCGCCCTCGCCGATGATCGTCACGATGATCGGCGTGCGCAGGCCGGCCATCTCGTAGAGGTTGCGGCCGATCGCCTCCGACTGGCCGCGCTCCTCGGCGTCGATGCCGGGGTACGCACCCGGCGTGTCGACGAACGTGAACAGCGGCAGCCCGAATTTTTCCGCGAGCTTCATGAGGCGAAGCGCCTTGCGATAGCCTTCGGGGCGCGGCATGCCGAAGTTGCGGTGGATTTTTTCCCTGGTGTCGCGGCCCTTCTGGTGGCCGATCACGACGCAGGGCTGCCCGTTGAAGCGGGCGAGGCCGCCGACGATCGCCGGGTCGTCGGCGTAGCTGCGGTCGCCGTGCAGCTCGCGGAAATCGCTCATGAGCCCGCTGATGTAGTCGAGCGTGTACGGCCGCTGCGGATGGCGCGCGACCTGCGCGATCTGCCACGACGTGAGCTTCGAGTAGATGTCCTTCGTGAGCTGCTGGCTCTTCTTCTGCAGCCGGTTGATCTCGTCCGAGATGTCGACCGCCGAGTCCTCGTGGACGTAGCGGAGCTCGTCGATCTTGGCCTGCAGTTCGGCGATCGGCTGCTCGAATTCGAGAAAGGTCTGCTTCATGGGTGCCGGCACTGGAAAGCGATGCCGGCCATCATAGCAAACGCGCCGGCGCAATTCTGTCGCGGCGGTCTGCCGCGCGTCTCGCGCCTCGTTCGCCGCGACGACGTTCCTGTCGCGGCGGCCGGTACAAAGGCTCCCTAAGGCCCCGGTGCCGCCCGCGGCGCGTCGGTATCGTCATGACCGGTGCGCCGCGAGCGCCATGCGGCAAGCGATTCGTTTGCGATTACTGCTGCCAGCACGATCATGCCGCCGGCGAGCGCCGCGTCGTCCGGACGCTCGCCCATGAAGGCCCAGACCCAGAGCGGCCCCATGATCGGCTCCAGCAGCGCGAGGAGGCCCAGCTCGGTCGCGGACAGATGGCGCGACGCGGCAGTGGCGAGCAGGCATCCGGCGCCGAGCTGCACGCATCCCATCAGCGCCAGGATCGCGAGGTCCCGGCCGGTCGCTGCAAATGGGGGCGAAAGCATCAATGCGACGACGAGCGAGATCACGCCCGCCACCAGCACCTGCGGCAGCATGTCGACACGCGCGTGGTACTTGCGCAGCACGGTGAGCTGACAGGCGAAGCAGCATGACACGCCGAGCGCCAGCAGGTTTCCGGTGAGCCGGCCCGCGTCGAGCGAGTCGGCGAACATCACGACGATGCCGGCGAACGCCGTGCCGATCGCGATCCAGGTGCGTGCAGGGACCGGTTCGCCGAGGATGAGCCGCCCCGCGAGCGCCGCGAGAAACGGCGACACGCTCATCAGCACGAACGTGTTGGCAACCGTCGTGTGGGTGAGCGAGCCGATGAAGAAGAAGAACGTGCCGGCGAGGAAGAGGCCCGACAGCAGGCCGGGGCGACCGGCGGCGACGACGGCCGCGGGCATCCTCCGGCCGTGCATCACGGTGAGCACCCCAATCACGAATGCCGCCATGAAGAGGCTGCGCCAGAAGACGATCTCCCACGCATTCGTGATCGAAAGCGCGCGCACGAGAAGTCCGCCCGTCGACCAGCACGTGGCGGCGACAATCATGAATACGACGGCGCGGCGGTGGCGGGCGGCGGGCGACACGGAGCGGGTGCGGCGGGATGCGAAGCCAATAAAAACGCCGGCGCGGGCCGGCGTTGCAGCGTACGGTTCCCATCGTACCAGATGCGCCGCGTCCTCGTCGGGACGCGGCGCAGTGCGTCGGACGCGCCGTCAACCGTCGCGCAGCATCTCCACGTGCGGAATGCCGTCCTCGATGAACTCCGCCGACGCAGTGCGAAAGCCGAGAGCCGCGTAGAAGTGCTCGAGCCGCGCCTGCGCGGCGATGCGGATCGGGCGGTTCGGCCAGACGGCGGCGGCGCGGGCGAGGCCCTCGATCATTGCGATCCGGCCGAGCCCGACGCCGCGGTGCGGCGGCAACGTGAGCACACGGCCGATCGACGGCTCCGCATACTTTACCCCGGGATCGATGACTCGCAGATAAGCGGCCAGCACGGCGCCGCGTTCGCCGTCGACCCAGCCCAGCAAATGCCACGCGGACGGATCGAGTCCATCGGCGTCCTGGAACGCGCAATTCTGCTCGACGGTGAACACCTGCTGCCGCGCCGCGAGCACCGCATAGAGATCGGATGCGGCGAGCGCCGCGAAGCGCGACCACTGCCAGCGGCATGCCGCGGCGGTGGTGCGGGGTGCTGCACGCGATGACGATTCCATCGCGCGAACATACCGCAGCGCGACGATGCCGTCGACCGCTGCCCTGCCATCAGCATCCGTATGAGCGCACCCCGCCATTTCAGCCGGGCAGCGCCGCCTTGACGGGAAGCCGGCAATCCATCGCCGCAGCCAGCAGCGCGAAATCCTCGGGCGGCACCTTGATGAAGCCGAAGCGAAATGCGGCACCCCAGTGCGCCTTGTTGCGAATGAAGGAAAGCGCGTCGATCAGCGGCCGGATCGGCGCCGGCGCCGCCGGAAAATACTCGACGGCGATGCGGAACGGCCCCGGTCCCGCCCCGCCGCCGGCGCGGTAGACGACGCCGGTGCACACGCGGCCGATCACGGTGAAGGCCTGCAGCGGCGCGCCGTCCGGCCACGTTGTGCGCGGCGAATAGACCGCGAAGCCGTCGCCCGCGCGCATGCGTTCGAGCGGCCCCGCCTTGCCGTAGGCGACCTCGGCATAGCCACCTGCCACGCCAGCGAGCGCTTCCTGCTGCGCGATTGCCGCGATCCAGTAGTTGGGGACATCCATGCGATCTACGTCGGAAGGGAGCGGCATTGCTAGAGGCCGCGTGTCGCGAGCTCGGGCGGATCGATCACCTCGATGCGCACCGGCCGGCAGTGCCACGGCGCGATCGGCACGCGCACCGGCGCGACGCTGCGGCGCAGGACCTCGGCCGCAAGCGTGCCCGCGGCCATGATGGCGATGCCGCCCGCCGTGATCGACGGGATGGCGAGCGCCATCGGGACGTCGATCGACGTCGGTGCCAGGCGGAATGCGAGCGAGGACATCTGCGCGAGCGCGTAGAGCAGGGTGCCTGTCAGCGCGGCGCCGATGCAGGGACGCGGCAGCCCGCGAAACCGGCAGCGGCCGCGCTGCGCGTGGCGGGCGAGGGCAAGCGCCGGAAACGCGAGGACGATGGCCGTGCCGACAAGAATCAGTGCATATCCCGCCGCTCCAACGAGTGACGGACCGCCCGCGCCGGCGGCGTGGACGTCACCCGCCAGCGTCACTGCAAGCGGCGGTGCAACGTCTAGAAGGAGTGCCAGCTGCAGCACCACGAGCGTCGCGAGATAGGCCGGCCGCCCGACGCGCGAGGAGATCGTGGCGTAACGGTTTGTGGCGCTCATGCAACGCTCCCTGCATTGACCGCGGGCGGCATGCCCGCGCTTGATGAGGAACATTGTGGGAACGTCCGGGCGCGCACGCCATCGTCCGGATGGCCGATGCAAGCGCGGCGGGGCGCGCCGTGTACCGCGAACTCGCTGCGGTGGAAACCGGGCCTCCGAAAGGATTACCCTACGGGCATGATCGACGGAGGACGAACATGGCTGCCCATCGCATCGCAGTGATTCCCGGAGACGGCATCGGCAAGGAAGTGATGCCGGAAGGCATGCGCGCCGTCGAGGCGGCGGCATGCCGCTTCGGCATCGCCATCGAGTGGCGCGAGTTCGCGTGGGACTGCGACCATTACGTGAGGCACGGCCGGATGATGCCGGAGGACTGGTTCGACGTGCTGCAGCCGCACGCTGCGATCTTCTACGGCGCGGTCGGCTGGCCGGCGACGGTGCCCGATCACGTGTCGCTGTGGGGCTCGCTGATCCAGTTCCGCCGCCGCTTCGACCAGTACGTGAACCTGCGGCCTTGCCGGCTGATGCCCGGCATCCCGACGCCGCTCGCGAACCGCGTGCCGGGCGACATCGACTTCGTCGTCGTGCGCGAGAACACCGAAGGCGAATACTCGTCGGTCGGCGGACGCATGTACGAAGGCACCGAGCGCGAGATCGTCTTCCAGGAATCGGTGTTCTCGCGGAAGGGCGTCGACCGCATCCTCAAGTTCGCGTTCGAGCTCGCGCAGAAGCGCCCGAAGCGGCATCTCACGTCGGCGACGAAGTCGAACGGGATCTCGATCACGATGCCGTACTGGGACGAGCGCTTCCGCGCGATGGCCGCGCACTATCCGGACGTGCGCACCGACCAGTTCCACATCGACATCCTGACCGCGCATTTCGTCCGCTTTCCCGACAAGTTCGACGTCGTCGTCGGCTCGAATCTGTTCGGCGACATCCTGTCGGACCTCGGGCCCGCAGTCTGCGGCACGATCGGCATCGCGCCGTCCGCGAATATCAATCCCGAACGCGACTATCCTTCGCTGTTCGAGCCGGTGCACGGCTCCGCCCCCGACATCGCCGGCAAGGGTGTCGCGAATCCGGTCGGCCAGATCTGGTCCGGCGCACTGATGCTGGAGCACCTCGGGCATGCCAGGGCCGCCGCGGCGGTGGTCGGCGCCATCGAGCGGGTGCTGCAGGACCCGGCCGCGCCGCGCACGCCCGACATGGGCGGCAAGGCGACGACGTCCGAGCTTGGAAAGGCGATCGCCGCGGCGATCTGATCAGGGTCCGGGGGGCGCGCCGTAGCGGAAATGCACGAGCGCCGCGCGCAGGAGGTCCACTTCCTCCTGCGTGTCGAGGCGGGTCTGCAGTCCGCCGGGCAGCGGCGGCTGCGTGTAGTCGAACCCGGCCTGCGCGGCGAAGCGCCGTGCGTAATGCGCCCATCGCGCGTCGTAGCGGCCGCTCGACTGGTGGAGCAGCAGGAGATCCGCCGGAACCGCGAGATTCGCGCCGGCCGCACTGGCGCGAAACGAGAAATCGGCGTCGTAGCAATGAAAGCCGTCGTAGCGCTCGGCATCGAAGCGCACCGTTTCCCACACATGGCGTCGCACAGCGATGAACGCGCCGTCCAGCATCCGCATCCGCTCGGACACGGGTTGCTGCAATCCCGAGACGAACAGGCGGACGCCGCGCTCGCCCGCACCGCCGGGATGCAGGACGTGGCCGTGGATGTGACGCTGTCCCGCCTGGCCGACGTGCGCGCTTCCGACCCGCGACGCGCCGGCGACGCCGACCCCCTCGAAGCGACCGAGGTGTGCAATCAACCGCGCCGCGAAATCACGGGTGACGAACTCGATGTCGTCGTGGCAGAAGATCAGCAGGTCGCCGGTCGATTGTCCGGCTGCACGGTTGTAGCCCTCGGCCAGCGAACGCGCGTCGTGAATGCCGATGATCTCGTGCGCAATGCCGGCGAAGCCGCGCTCGCAGCTCGCGCGGAACGTCCCGAAGCGCGCCGGATCGATCGAGCAGACGAGCACCGAGACGCGCGGCGACGCCGTGGCGGCGGCCGGCGGCGGGAAGGTGCGCGCGACGAGATCCTTCTGCCGGCGCGCCCAGGCGAGCAGCGTGCGCAGGTACGCGCGTTGCGCCGCCTGCCACTCCGGCCGCGCGTCGACCAGTGCGCGCGCGGGTGCCAACGCGCGTTCGACGGCACCGTCCGCGAGGGCCGCCTCGATGGCGGCAAGCTCGCGATCGGCGGCATCGCGCCTTGCCGCGGCCCGCTGTGCGACCGAGGCGACGCCGATCGCGTCCACGCGCGGTGCGGCACGCCGGCGGCACCAGCTCCGCCACGCATCGCGCAGCGCTTCCTCCAGCGCGCGGGTGAAGCGCGCGACGTCGCACAACGCGCTTTGCTGGACGCGCATCGGCAGGCCGGCGCGCAGCGCCGCCAGCGATTCCAGCGCCTCGGGCGTCGCCAGCGCGCGCGCGACGATCGCCACGTAGTCGTGGCGGCCGGACGCGATCCAGCTCTTCATGCGCAGCGCGGACAGGATCGACGCGGTCGAGCGTGACGCGGACGTGAGCCCGGGCAGCGTCACCACGGGAACACCCTGCCACAGCGCTTCCAGCGTCGTCGTCGCGCCGGAGAATGGCATCGGATCGAGCGCGATGTCGACCCGGGCGATCAGGCGGCGGAGCTCGTCGGCGGGCATCCGGCCGAAGACGTCGACGCGCGCTGCGGCGCCCGCGCGCGCGAACGCGGCCGCCACCCGCTCGCGCGCCATTCCCGGTGCCAATCCGGCCACGACAAGCCGCGCGTCCGGCACGGCCTGCATCAGGTCGGCCCACAACTTCAGCGTCGCGTCGGTGAGCTTCGCCGGGTTGTTGAACGATCCGAGCGTCGGCATCCCTGTCGCGTAGGCCGGCAGCGGACCGGGTACCGGCGGCGGCGACGGTGCCTTCCAGCACCATTGCGTGTCGGGCAGCCGGAGCAGCGTCTCGCTGTGCAGCGCGTCGCTCGCGCCTGGCGGGTCCGCGATGGCGTCGGTCAGCCGATGGTCGATGCCTTCGAGGCCGGTCGTGTTGAGGTAGTCGAGCCAGGTGACCTGCAATGGCGCAGGCTTCATCCCGAACACGCCCAGCCGGTTGTGTCCCGTGTGGCCGGCGATGTCGATCAGGATGTCGATGCCGTCGTCGCGGATCCACTGCGCAACGACGTCGTCCGTTGCGCCCAGCATCACGCGCGCGGTGAGCGGTCGGAGCCGCGCCAGCGTTTCCTGCGCCTGCGGATTGTTGAAATACGCGAAGATGTCGAAGTGCGCGCGGTCGTGCGCGGCCAGCACGGGTTCGAGGAATGCCGGCAGCGCGGTATGGCAATCGGGCGAGACGTACCCGATGCGCAGCGGTCGTTCGGCATCGGGCGTATTCGAAGGCGGCACGTAGGCGCGCTGCCACGTCCATTCGAACCGCTCGGCGAACGCGCGATGCAGCGCGAAGATCTCTTCCGGCGTGTGCCGGGGCGAGAGCTTCGTCAGCGCGAGGAGATTCGAGAACGCCGGGCGGAAATCGGGCCGCAGCGCGCGCGCCGCCGTGTAGGCCGCGAGCGCGTCGTCGAAGCGGCCCTGATCCTTGTACAGGTTGCCGAGGTTGTTGTGGATCTCGGCGGAATCGGCGATGGCCTGCCGTGCCGTCTCGAGGACGCCGGCGGCCGCGTCGACGTCACCGCCTTGCTGCAAGGCATTGGCGAGGCCGATGTGCGCGCCGAGCGAACGGGCGTCGAGCTCCAGCGCACGACGATAGGCGCCGATCGCATCGCCGGTCCGCGCGAGGCGCAGACAGGCGGTGCCGAGGTTGGACCAGATCGCGGCGTCGCCGGGCGCGTCGGCCGCCGCGCTGCGCAAGAGCGTCCGCGCGGCGCGCCAGTCGCCCGACTCGAGCGCGAAGGCGCCGAGCTGCGCGCGGATCGCCGCGACGGCGGGGAAGCGGCGGGCGAGCGCATCGAGGAGCTCTACCGCACGCTGCCGCTCGCCTGCGCTCCACGCGGCGCCGGCGGCGGCGAGAACACGGGCGATGTCGGCACGCTCGCGCTCGTCCGGGGTCGCTTCCGGCGCGTTGGGCTCGCTCATCGTGAAGGTGCGTTGCGGCGCATGGCGGTGCTGGGGCCCCGATGGCGCATCCTATGATATGCGAGCCGGCGCGGCGATCGATCCGACATGCGGCGCCGGCGCGACGGCATCCGGCGCGCGAGTTTGATCGCGGGCAAACTATTGGCGCACCCGGATCGAACCGCCGGGGCCGCATTTGTGGCAGCATTACGCGAACTCACGCATCTGCCCGGCCCCGCGCCGGGTGGTGTCACTTTGGGGACCCGGCCATGCTGATCGGCATTCCACGCGAGACTCGCACGGGCGAGACGCGCGTCGCGGCGACGCCCGAAACCGTCAAGAAACTGGCCGCGAGCGGCAAGCACGAGATCGTCGTCGAGGCCGGCGCCGGCTCGGCATCGTCGATTCCCGACGACGCCTACGTGGCTGCGGGTGCGCGCATCGGGTCGGCCGCCGAGGCGCTCGGCGCCGACATCGTCCTCAAGACGCGCGGCCCGGCGGGCGACGAACTCGCGGCGCTGAAGAAGGGCGCGCTCCTGGTCGGGCTCCTCAATCCCTTCGACGCCGCGGCCGTCGAGACGTATGCGCGCGCCGGCGTCACCGGCTTCGCGCTCGAGTGGCTGCCGCGGATCACGCGGGCGCAGGCGATGGACGTGCTGTCGTCGCAGGCGAACATCGCCGGCTACAAGGCAGTGATCCTCGCGGCCGCCGAGTACGGCCGCTTCATGCCGATGCTGATGACGGCGGCCGGCACCGTGAAGGCCGCGCGCGTGCTCGTGATGGGTGTCGGCGTCGCCGGCCTGCAGGCGATCGCGACGGCCAAGCGTCTCGGCGCGGTCATCGAGGCCTCCGACGTGCGGCCCTCGGTCAAGGACCAGGTCGAGTCGCTCGGCGCCAAGTGGATGGACGTTCCCTACGCCAACGACGAGGAGCGCAAGATCGCCGAAGGCGTGGGCGGCTATGCGCGCCCGATGCCGCCGGAATGGATGGCGCGGCAGGCGGAGATCGTCCACGAGCGCTGCAAGCAGATGGACATCGTGATCACGACGGCGCTCATTCCCGGCCGCGCGGCGCCGAAGCTCGTCAAGGCGGCGACGGTGGCGGCGATGAAGCCCGGCTCGATCCTGGTCGACCTCGCGATCGAGCAGGGCGGCAACGTCGAGGGTGCCGAGCTCGACCGGATCGTGGTGAAGAACGGCGTGAAGATCATCGGCATCCCGAATCTCGCGGCGAGCGTCCCGGCGGATGCGAGCGCGCTGTACGCCCGCAACGTCCTCAATTTCCTGGCGCTCTCGCTCAACCCGAAAACCGGCGACTTCGCCGTGCCGAAGGACGACGAGATCGTCAAGGCGACGCTGATCTGCGAGAACGGCGCGGTCGTGCCGCGCGGCTGAGTCACTGGAACCCGGAGCAACCATGGTCGATCCAATTGTCTTCTATCTGATCATCTTCGTCCTGGCGATCGTCGTGGGCTATCACGTCGTCTGGAGCGTCACGCCGGCGCTGCACACCCCGCTGATGTCCGTGACCAACGCGATCTCGGGGATCATCCTCGTCGGCGCGATGCTGGCGGCCGGCCCGGCGACGTTCGACTGGGGCGGCTGGGTCGGCGTGCTCGCCGTGGCGCTCGCGTCGGTCAATGTCTTCGGCGGCTTCCTCGTGACGCAGCGGATGCTGGAGATGTTCCGCAAGAAGGAACCGAAGGCGGCCGCCAAGGAAGCGCAGTGAGCGCGCGGACGGAAAGGCAATCATGAGTCCCGATCAGGTCGCGCTCTGGTATCTCGTCGCGTCGGTCTTCTTCATCCTTGCGCTGAAGGGGCTGTCGCACCCGTCGACGGCGCGTCGCGGCAACGTGTTCGGCATGACCGGCATGGCGATCGCCGTGATCGTCACGCTGGCGCTCGTCTACTCGCACACCGGCAACGTCGCGATGATTCTCATCGGCATCGCCGTGGGCGGCGGCGTCGGCGCGGTGATCGCGCGGCGCGTGCAGATGACGCAGATGCCCGAGCTCGTCGCTGCATTCCACTCGCTGGTCGGCCTCGCCGCGGTGCTGATCGCGGTCGCCGCGATCAACAATCCGGCGGCGATGAACTTGCCCGTGCCGCTGCCTGCCGGCAACAAGCTCGAGCTCTTCATCGGCACGTTCATCGGCGCGATCACGTTCTCGGGCTCGGTGATTGCCTTCGGCAAGCTGTCCGGACGAATTTCCGGCGCGCCGATCGTGTTCCCGGGCCAGCATCTCTTCAACCTCGCGATGGCGATCGCGATGGTCGGCTTCGGCGTCTGGTTCTTCATGGGCGGCGGCTGGATCCCTTTCATCGTCATGACGGCGCTCGCGTTCATCCTCGGCGTCCTCATCATCATCCCGATCGGCGGCGCCGACATGCCGGTGGTGATCTCGATGCTGAACAGCTACTCGGGCTGGGCGGCGGCGGGCATCGGCTTCTCGATCAACAACCCGATGCTGATCATCAGCGGATCGCTGGTGGGGTCCTCCGGCGCGATCCTGTCCTACATCATGTGCAAGGCGATGAACCGGAGCTTTTTCAGCGTCATTCTCGGCGGCTTCGGCGCGGCCGAAGGCGCGGCGGCGGCGGACGCATCGCAGAAGACGGTGAAGTCGGGCAGCGCCGACGACGCTGCGTTCATCATGGGCAACGCCGAGACGGTCATCATCGTTCCCGGCTATGGGCTCGCCGTGGCGCGCGCGCAGCACGCGGTCAAGGAAATGGCGGCAAAGCTCAAGGCCAAGGGCGTGAACGTCAAGTACGCGATCCACCCGGTGGCCGGCCGCATGCCGGGGCACATGAACGTGCTGCTCGCCGAGGCGGAGGTCCCGTACGACCAGGTGTTCGAGATGGAGGACATCAACGGCGAGTTCGGCACCGCCGACGTCGCGCTGATCCTCGGCGCCAACGACGTCGTCAACCCGCTCGCCGAGCAGAAGGGCAGCGCAATCTACGGGATGCCGATCCTCGAGGCGTACAAGGCGAAGACGGTCATCGTCAACAAGCGCTCGATGGCGTCGGGCTATGCGGGCCTCGACAATCCGCTCTTCTACATGGACAAGACGATGATGGTCTTCGGCGACGCGAAGAAGGTCATCGAGGACCTGGTCAAGGCGATCGAATAGTCGATCCGTGTTCCGCGGGGAGTAGCCCATGAGCCGGAACCGCACGCGGCACCCGTTCCGCGCACCGCGGAACTGGCTGCTTGCAATGCTGGTCGCCGGCGCCGGATGGCCTACCCTGGCCGGCGCCGAAACGATCGCCATCCTGTCCCTTGTCGGCGATCGACTGACGATCGTCAGCCCGGCGAAGCAGATCGGCAGCCACCTGGACCAGAACCAGTACCAGGTGGTGAAGCTCGCCGAGACCGGATTCGACGATTCCGCCGTTCGCAGCGCGCACGCCGTGATCACCCGAGCGCGGCCCGATGTCACGCTCGCTCCGTTCCGTGCCCGCGATCCCGAGCTGTACGCGCTTCGCGACGCGTGGCTGGACGCAGATTCGGTCAATGTTCGCGCATTGATCGCTCTCGTCGCGGGGAGTCTTCCGCCCGATCCGGACGCCCGGCTGCTGCTGATCGCGCCGTACAAGGCCGAGATTCAGCTCAAGACCGAGCGACAGTATCGCGGGAGCGGCAAGGTCGCCGGACTGGGCTTCTATCTCGACAGCACCACGCGCATGGAACGGCCCGACACGCTGGAGTCGGGCATCGGGTTTCTCGGCGTGTTCGCGAATTTCCAGCTGCTGCTGATCGATCTGAGGACCAGTGCGGTCGAGGCGCATGAACGCATCGTCGCCGGATCGACCTTCCCGGCTGCGATGGCGCCCGACCGAACGCCGTGGAACGCGCTCGATTCCGCCCGGAAAAGTGCGGAGCTCGGCGCCCTGATGGACCAGGAGATCGAGCGGGTGCTTCCACGCATGCTGCGCGCGAGCCCAAAGTAGGCGCCGGCTGCATTCGGCGCGGCGGATGGCATCGCGTTCGTGCGGTCGCCCGGCAGCGCCGCCGCCATGGATTGTGATACAACGGCCTCCATGTTCACGGCCGGCATCTCCCGCAAACCTGCATTCTGGATCGCCTACGCGCTCGTCGCGTGCGCGGCGCTCGGCGTCGCCTGGCGGCTCTTCCCGCTGGCGATTCCGATCGTCAATCTCGAGATCCGCATGGACAGGAACGGCGCGCTCGACCGTGCGTTGGCGCTCGCTGCCGAACATTCGCTCGCTCCGGCGGACGCGCGCAGCGCAGCGCGCTTCACGCAGGACGAGTCGACGCAGAACTACGTCGAGCTCGAGGGCGGCGGCAAGGAGGTCTTTGCGAAGCTCGTCGAAGGGTCCGTTTATTCGCCCTATGGCTGGGAGGTGCGGCTCTTCAGGCCCGGCGAAGTGAGCGAGGCGTCCCTGCGCTTTCGCCCGGACGGCGCGATCGACGGCTTCACCAAGCGTCTCGCCGAGACTTTCGTTCCCGCCGATCCCGCCGGACTCGCGCTGCCGGCGGAGGCGGCGCGGCAGATCGCCGAGACGCGCGCGCACGCCGATTGGGGTGTGGAGTTCGCGCCGTATCGTCGGCTCGAGACGACGCAGCAGACGCGCACGACCGGCCGCGTCGACCACACGTTCGTCTACGAGCGCACGGACGAGCGCATCGCCGAGGCGCACTTCCGGATGCAGCTC
>Ga0265331_10000867_pt1 | contig 24622 bp, 24 predicted proteins | sample 41923metaG_FD_202088 | JGI IMG/M metagenome (GOLD analysis project Ga0265331, IMG submission 202088) | Rhizosphere microbial communities from Carex aquatilis grown in University of Washington, Seatle, WA, United States - 4-19-23 metaG | ecosystem: Host-associated > Plants > Roots > Rhizosphere... | reverse complement strand
AGCAACGCACCCGATCGGGCCATCGGCCCTCCTTGGGCGCTGCTGTTTCTCCTTATCTCTCATCTCAGAAAATTCAACTACCTTCTTTTCAAGACCCTGTATTAGGTTATGCAACAGCTTCTAGTCAAAATGCCTTTCCGGGACTAAAATCCGGCCTACCATGGACAACCTTACCGCACGTCGTGAATTTCTGAAGTTTTTGGCTGCCAGTCCGTATGTTGCCTCGCTTGGCGGGGTGACTTCCTTCCTCCGCCAGAGTGCCGGCGCGCAAGGCGGGCGCAGCGATGGGCTCGCAAGCCCGGCAGAAGCCATCAACGTCTTCGACTTCGAAGAAGTGGCGCATCGCAAGGTGGCGCAGGGCCACTGGGCATTCATGTCTAGCGGCGTGGACGACGACGCCACGATCGCTGCGAATCGCGAGGGATTCAAGCATATCGAACTTCGGCCGCGCCGCTTGCGTGACGCGACCAAAGTGGACATGAGTGTCAACCTTTTTGGCACCTCCTACTCCAGTCCGATCTTTCTGTGTCCGACGGGCGGGCAAAAATCGTTTCATCCCGATGGTGAAGCAGGCGTTGCCAGGGCGGCCAAGGCTCGCGGCGCGTTGCAGTTTCTTTCAACGGCGACGGCCACTCCGATCGAGGAAGTGAATGCAGCCGGGGCGCACCCGGTGTGGTATCAGGTGTATGCCATGCGCACGTGGGAGGGAAACGAGAAACTTCTGCGGCGCGTGGAAGCCGCGGGCAGCACCGTGATTGCGCTGACGGTGGACACCGCGGGCGGCGGGCATGCCGAATCCTATATGCGCAATCGGCCCAAGGATTTGAGCGTTTGCGCGTCATGCCATGACGTGAAAGGCGACACCATCACCGTCAGGGACCGTCCGATGCGGGAAGGTATGGATCCGCCGAACGCGATGCCCGTGCCGCTCGACTGGGCGCTGGTCGATCGCATGCGGAAACTCTGGAAAGGGAAATTCATCATCAAAGGTTTGGTGACGCGGGAAGACGCGCGGCTCGCCATCGAGCATGGAATTGACGGCATTCTCGTGTCGGACCACGGCGGCCGCGTTCTCGAATCTCTGCAGCCCACCATTGAAGCTCTGCCCGAAGTTGTGGATGAAGTCAAAGGCCGCATCCCGGTGTTTGTGGACAGCGGCTTCCGGCGAGGCACCGATGTGTTCAAGGCGCTGGCGCTGGGCGCAACGGCCGTTGGAATTGGCCGTCCTATGCTTTGGGGACTCGGCGCATTTGGCCAGGCGGGAGTCGAGCGCGTGCTCGAAATTCTGCAGGGCGAGCTGAAACTGGTGATGGGAAATTGCGGAGCTCATACGGTTCACGACATCACCAAAGATTTCGTCAAAGTGAATGGCGCAAGAGGTTGATGGATGCCGGATGGTCGCGGGTATAAGGGGTGATTTCATGAAGATGCAAAACAGGATTTTGTCGCTGGCGGCAGTGCTGTTGCTGGCCGGCACCGTTGGCCGTGCGGCGACCGTTACCGGAACTGTGAAAGGCACGGATGGCTCGCCATTTCAGGACGCGTTCGTCGAAGCGCAAAACGTGAAAACCAAAATTAACGTGATTGTGCTTTCCGATCGAAAGGGGCAATACCGCATCGAGAACTTACCCGCCGGCGATTACCGGCTGCAAATTCGCGCCGTCGGATTCAAGGCCGATCCCGTCACCGGAGTCATCCTGGGCGCGGACAATAGCGCTTCCTACGATTTCGCTCTCCAGCCGGGAATGGTTCACTGGAACGATATTTCGATGTATCAAGCAAAACAACTATTGCCCGCTGCCAAGGGAAAGGATTTGATCGTCGCCCGCTGCGGGTCGTGCCATCTGTTCCAGACGCGTATGGCCTCCGTCACGCGCGACGAGGATGGATGGAAGGACCGCCTGCAATATATGCGTAAAGTGTTGCATGTGAGCGTCTCGGAACAGGACGCGGACGAGATTTCTTCTTACCTCGCTACCGTGTTCGGTCCGGATTCGGTGTTGCCGAAATCGCCTGCGGATTTGCCTGGGTATAAGGCGACGTTACGCCCGCTCGACAATGATGGACTGAAGCTTGTTTATGTTGAATACGATATGCCCGGTCCTACACGCATGCCGTTCAGCGCCGCTCCGGACAAGGACGGCAACATTTGGATTCCAAACTTTGGTGTTGCGAATAAGATTACCCACCTGGACCCGAAAACCGGCGCCATGCAGGATTTCCCGGTTCCGAACCTGGATTCGGCGATGATCCATTCGGCGGTGCCTGCGCCCAACGGCACAGTGTGGCTGGCGGAAACCGATTCCAACCGGCTTGGCGAATGGGACCCTGCAACCCAGAAAATTACCGAATATCAGGACGCGTTCATTCCCGGAAAAGAAGGAATGCCGGGCGGCGGCGGGAAACACACTGTCCGGATCGATCCCAGCGGAAATGTGTGGGGCAGCGGCGCTCCTCTGACGAAATTCGACCCGGAAACGAAAAAGTTCACGCGTTTTGAAGAAGTGCCGAACGCGTACGACGTGAAACCAGACAAGAATGGCGATGTCTGGTTCACCACCGGTTCCGGCGCGAATAAGATCGGCAAAGTGGACGGCAAAACGATGAAGGTCACGCAGTGGTCGATGCCGGCACCGAAAAGTTTTCCACGGCGCATGGAGATTGGCTCGGACGGAATGATCTGGGTCGGCGAATTCAGCGGCGGAAAAATGGCGCGGTTCGATCCCTCCACGCAGACGTTCAAGGAATATCCGCTGCCTGGTGCGGATCCGAGCCCCTACAGCATGGGTTTCGACGCGGACGGATATCTCTGGTACGACTCGCACCACATGGATACGGTGAACCGCTTCGATACGAAAACCGGGAAGGTTGCCGAATTTCCGGCTCCTCATTCCGAAATCGCGATGCGGGAATTCTTCCGCGATGCGCAGGGACGAATGTGGTACGGCACGAATCCGAATAACAAAGTGGGATATTTTTATCTGGCAAAGTAGGCGTCCGGCAAGCTGACTTGCGAAATAATCAAGACTTTTCACGATTCACTGGAGACTCGGAATGCAGCTTCGCCCGGCGCTTTATACCAAGGCTTTGTTTTTATTTTTAACTTTCACTTTTTTTGCCGCATCCGCTTCCGCGCAAACGCATGCTCAGCGGTCCACTCTGGACATTTATCTGATCGATGTCGAGGACGGCAACGCGGTCCTGTTTGTGACTCCGGCAAACGAATCGGTTCTGATCGATAGCGGGCGCGACGGCGTCAGTGCCTCGCGCATCATCGCTGCCGCAAAGGATGCCGGACTGGCGCAGATCGACCACGCGATCACAACGCATTACGACGGCGATCACTACGAGGGGCTGGCTGCGGTGAACGCCGCCGTACCCATCAAGGATTACATTGACCACGGGCCGACGACTCAACCCAATCCGCGCGCGGAGCAGTTTTTGACAGAAACATATCCGGCGCTCTACAACAAGGCCAAACACACCATCGTAAAAGCCGGCGATAGGATTTCGCTTGCGGGCGTCGATTGGCGGATCGTGGGAGCTGCTGAGAACATGATTAAAGTTCCAGTGCCGGGCGGGGGCATTCCGAACCCATATTGCTCCAGCTTCGCACCGCCTGCGGACGCGCCGTTCAGCACAATGGAAGATCCTCAGTCGGTTGCGTCCTTCATCGCGTTCGGAAAATTTCGCACCGTTCATCTGGGCGACCTCACGCAAAAGGCTGAATACGAATTGATGTGCCCGAAGAATCCCATCGGAACCGTGGATGTGCTCCTTGGGATGCATCACGGACAGATGAGTTCGAATTCGATTGTGGCAGTACACGCGTTGCGACCCCGCGTCGCAATCATGAACAACGGCCCCATGAAAGGCGGAGAACCCGAGGTGATGAAAATAATTCATACCTCACCCGGACTGGAAGACCTGTGGGAGATGCACTTTTCGGCGCTGAGCGGGCAGGAATATACCGTGCCCGGAATGTTTATCGCGAATTTCCTGGACGATCAGCAGCCGGACATGCCGATCGCTCCAAAACCGGCGCCGCCCCGCGGTCCGAACCGGCCTCCCGACCCGCTGCATAACGGCGCCGCCTACTGGATTAAAGTTTCGGCGCAACGGAATGGCACGTTTACGGTCACCAATTCGAGGAACGGCTTCACCAAAACATACGAAAACGAAAAATAGGCGATCGGAAACCGTACGCACCCTAGAATAACTTTAAAGTTCTAATATCGGATTGTCCCAAATCATAGCAACAACATTATTTTGTGGCAGGCACCAGTTTTTCCAACTCGGCGAATGACGGAACCGGCCGCGGAAGGTGAATCGACATATCGACGAGAGCCCCATTCCCGCCGATTACGCTAAAAAAGTGTGGCGTACCCTCCGGAACAAGTATGAAATCTCCCTTGGAAACTGTCCGCGACACTCCGCCTTCCACGCCTGTGCCCGAAAGATTTGTCGGATTCGTTCGAGTTTCGTTGACCAATTTGCCGCCGGTGATCAATGTTGCCGTTCCCTCAATAATATAGAAAGCCTCCGCCTCACGCTCGTGCACGGCAGCGGGGCCAATGGCTCCGCGGTACTCCATATTCACGCTGTACGGATCAAAGGAGAGCAGACGTGAATTCACGTTCGCCTGGTCTGGCTTTCGCTCGCTCTTTGACTTGGCGATGAGTGCCTGGACATCTGCAGCCGAGGTGTAGGTTTTTAACTCCGGAGTAGCCCTCGATGCGGCCGGTTGTTGGGCTACGGCCACGGCGACTGCTGCTACGGTCACAATTGTAAGCACAATACTGACGGCAAATGTTCTCATGGGAACCTCCAATTTGAGTTTTCGCTATTGCTGGATCTAAGCCGGGATTTCCATTTTGACTTCCAGGAACCTGCGGCATTTTACATCGAAATGCTTCCTTCGAGCCTGTTTATCGAGTGGCCCAACTGCTCACCGGAAAATTCAGGTTCGAAAGATGGCCCATCCGCCCGCAGGCGCGGGAAGATCTCTGCCCGAGCTTGACATCAAGGTCCCATCACCTGCCCGGTAGAGGTTGCAGCCAAATCAATCATGATCGGATCTTTCGTAGGAACTACCACACTCCTGATGTCCAGGACTCGAGTGCGGCCAATCGTGATTAACAAGAATCTCCCGGGAGATCCCAGGCCTGCTAAAGTGAAGGTCCCTGACTTCCCTGAGACGACGAGCCGATCTTCAATCAGGTAGTTTGAATACAGACCTACAAGTCTTACATAGATGGGTTCTTCACCTTCATCGAAGTTCTTGACCGTTCCTGATAGAGGCCAATTTGGCGATGGAACCTCCGGTAATTCCTCTCCTACTGCCAATCCAACTAGTACCCAAACCTCTGACTTAAAAACGTAGACAACCCTTTTTGAACTCCTAAAACCGGTAACGTGAATTTTCAAGGTATAGGCGCCGTAAGGAACTTTGGTTGCGACGTTATCGCGAAACCGGTTAGAGAGCTGGTGTCGATTTTCTTCGTTCGAAAATGAGTCAATGTGTGCAATTCCGAGATTCTTCCCGGTTTCGTCAACGACTACAATATGAACAGTTGCTTCCTCCAAATGTCTCTGCGCCGCCAACTGACTCGGCCGAATCGCTAACTGAGCTAGAACAAGAAGCATGATCATCGATTGCTTGATGCACATAGTTCCTCTCTTGAAACCGTGAGGAGTACGCGTGAAAATTCAAAATCCGCGCAAAGCAACTTTACAACGGGCCTGCCACCCGCCGGTGTGAATTTTGAAGTGGAGGGTGATTCGAGGATCGGACAATTTAAACCCAACCTCTTCGAAAACCGCGAAGGAGCTGCCACCCGAAAATTCAAGTTCGAAAGCTGGCCCACCCTTCCCGCCTTCGATATTCAAAATGCTCCAGCTAAAGTGGATAGAACATCTTCCGGAAGTGAGCGATACACAAGAATGTGGTATCCTTACACATAGGAAGGTAAACAGGATGCGAACCAACATCGATATCGATGACCGGTTGATCCGGCAGGCCATGAGGAGCAGCCGATCGCGGACGAAACGGGCTGCGGTCGAGGCAGGATTACGCCTGCTGATTCAGACCCAGGCGCAGGCCGGCATTCGACGACTTCGAGGCAAGATCCGTTGGAACGGCGACCTTGGCAAGTCACGCGCCGGGCGAATTGCAGAGTAGAGATTATTTGCGGAGTGGAAATCGATGATCATCGTCGACACCACGGTCTGGATCGATTATCTGCGCGGCGTGCGGAACAACGAGACCGATTACTTCGAACGCGAGCTCGGTCGCCAACGCTTTGGACTCACGGACCTGATTCTCTGCGAAACTCTTCAGGGGATTGGAGACGAGAAGGCGTTCACGCGAGTCTTGCGTGAACTTCGCAAGTTCGAGATATTCGAGACCGGAAGCGAGGAACTGGCCATTGAGGCCGCCAGAAATTTCAGGCGTCTCCGTCAACGTGGACGCACCGTCCGCAAGACCATCGACTGTTTGATTGCCACGTTTTGCCTGCGTCACGGGCATTCCCTGCTACACCGGGATCGCGACTACGATCCATTCGAAGCTTATTTGGGCCTCGCCGTAATTCGTCCCTGAGGTTGCTCAGAAACCGTGACTGCGCCACTCGTCCTATGAAAAAGAAAATCCCAACCTTTAAGAGCGACCGCCAGGCGGCGGCTTTCGTCGAAAAGGCCGATTTGACGCAGTATGACTTTTCCGGAGCGCAGTTGACGCGCTTCGAGATCAAGCCCAAAGGCAAATCCATCAACCTGCGTCTGTCGGAAGAACTCTACGACGCGGTGCGCGAACGCGCTGCGCGCGCCGGTCTGCCCTATCAGCGTTTCATCCGACTGACGCTGGAGCGCGCTGTCGCCGCCTCGAAATAAGAGACGCGTGAGACTCTCGGTAGTGTGCGGAGGTGCGGGTGCATGCTACATTGAGTTGCGATGATTCGAGCATCGGACAATCTAAACCCAGCCCCTTCGAAAACCGCGAAGGAGCTGCCACCCGGAAATTCAAGGTCAAAGGCTGTGCCACCAACCACATGAGGCGATATTTCCTGATCACTGGAGCTGTCATTCTGGCTTTGATTCCGTCGGGCTTGGCAATGGCTCAAGACGATCCATTTGTCGGCACATGGAAGCTCAACGTCGCAAAGTCGCACTACGATCCAGGTCCGCCGCCGAAAAGCCAAAATCGAACGTGGGAATCCTCCGGAAAGGTCACCGTCAGGGGAATTGACGCCATGGGAAAGCCCAAGAATTCGGAATTCACCTTCAAGACTGACGGCAGGGATTATCCGGCCAGTGGCGCGACGAATGGGGCGGACAGCGTCGCGGGCAAAATCATCGATGCGAACACAGTGCAAGCAACTTTCAAGATGAGCGGTAAGCCGATTGAGGCGGCCACTTATACCGTTTCAAAAAACGGGAAAGTCTTGACGATTGCGTCAAAGGGAACCAATGCGAGTGGCCAGTCGTTCAAAAACTTCCAGGTGTATGACAAACAGTAGATCCGCACGGCCTGCCAGGCACCTCACCCTTTGTAGAGGTTCAAGGCGTGGCGGTCTTGATCTCTGAAATGACGGCTAGCTATGAAATGACCGGCCGGGTGCGCCAGACCTTGAACTTCCGAGTGGCAGCTCCTTCGAAAGCCACGAAGCGTCGCCCACCCGCCCGAGCCTTGTAAAATCGCGGACATTCCAGGTCAGCAGAACGTCCGCTCCCGCTTTCAGCGCGCAATGACCGATCAGCGCGTCATAGGCGGCTGCACCGACGATACTCCCAGTGGAAGCTAGCTCAAGAGCGGAAACGTATTCCTGCTCATTGAGGGTAATCAGGGTGAGCCTTTCGCGTATTTGGTTTACGATACTTATGCCCTCCGGCCCAGTGATGCGTGGCCGAAGTGGCAGGCCAGTAAGCGTAGCGTAGACTTCGCCCAGTGTGCGAAGCGCGCAGAAATCGCTTTTCCCTGCCTCAAGGAATAATTTTGCGCTGGATGCGTGTTGCGGATGGTCGGCGTAAAAGACTGGAACCAGAACTGAGCTGTCGAAGAAGCGCTTCAAGGTCGATTGCCCAGGATGTGCTGCGCCCTTTCTTCGCGGGCTTGGCGAATAGCATCATCGACCATGGGCAATGGCAGCGGCTTGCCGGTACGGTAGACAAATAGCCCATTTTCCCAAACCATGCCGCTGCCCTCCGAACGGGAAGCATCTTCCGGCTTAAGCGGCAGCTCTTTTTCCACGAGTTGCTCAAGGTAGTCTTCCACTGACAACCCTTTGGCGGAGGCCAGGGCCTCCAGTGCGGCGGCTATTTCGGGTTTCAAATCCAGCGTCATGAGGTACTACTCCAGCCCACTTCAAAAGTTTAAGTCACACATGGTTCTGTGTCACGGGGAAAATGCGCTTGTGACGGTAACTGCGAAGATTCAAAGGGCGAAACTAGCACGGCGTGAATTCTGAAGTCGCGGGTGATTCGAGGATCGGACAATCTAAACCCAGCCCCTTCGAAAACCGCGAAGGAGCTGCCACCCGGAAATTCAAGTTCAAAGGCTGGGCCACCCGTCCTCGGAGCAACACTCCTCTTGTTCCTCTGATAGCATTAATGTATGGATTCAATCTGTTGCATCCTCGGTGCGGGTTACTCGCACGCCGCAGGTGCTCCCCTGACCAGGGAACTCTTCGCAACGCGTAATGTTGCGGTCTCTTCCGACGCTGCTGCCCGCAGATTCCAGACGGTGTGGAGCGACTACGAAGAATGGAAGTCTGAGAATTCGTCCCGGAACGCCGAGGAGTACTTGGCAGACCTTCATAGGCATCGTGAGTCAGCGAGTTGGGCCCTGAACAAAGGATATATGTTTGGCCACCACCCGCTGAGAACAACAGAAGCAATTGAAAAGCAATGCGCGACCTTCTCGTTTCCCGATTTGCCGGTGCCAACTCGCGCCGTCCCGCCGTTTGAGTGGGCCGTGGAGTTGATCGGAGCCGTGCTGGCAACTCCGCTGTCCTCTGACACGACGACAAAAAACTTTCGCTATGGAGCACGCGTTACGTTTCCGTTCCACTGCACTTCGCACTCTGTATTTTGGCGCGAAATCACAGGGAAAGGGCGCCACGTCGCAGCACTGACCACTAACTACGATATCCTCATCGAACGCGGACTGCGACACAAACGCATGTTGCGCGTTTTCGGACCAGGCTTTTATTACGGCGGGATTCCGAAACCGCAATTATTGCGGGGCGCGTTCTTGCCTTGGGCTGATTGCGGCAGCCACATTGAGTTGGAAGGCGCAATCCCTGTCTACAAGTTGCATGGTTCGCTGAATTGGTCCCACGGACGGGATGGGCTGGAACTGTTTCAAGATCTTCGGCCCGCATTTCGGGGCGGTGGAGACGCAGCGATTATCCCGCCGATACCCGAAAAGGAGATACCCGCATGGTTACGACCGGTTTGGCAGTGCGCCGAACAGGAGCTTAGCAGAGCCGCCGCCTGGATCATATGCGGGTATTCGTTGCCGGCATACGACACCGCCATCGTCGACTTGCTGCGGCGGGCAGCAACGGTCGGGAATCTGAGACGTATCCTGATTCTCGACCCGTACGCCGCGGAAATATGCTGCCGTTATTCGGCCATCGTCCATAATATACAAGTAGTACCGCTGGATGGGTTGCCCAACGGCGTCAAAGAGTTGGAGCAACTCCTGTAGCCATCGCGCAGTTCCCAAGCTGATCTACGTTGTGCGGAATTTCTGATATAAGGGTGATATGGATCAGATTGAAGAATTTGTAGATGAGCGACAGAAGTCCTGGTGCATCCACTGCGGGGGATGGATTGCTGAGCTTGATAGCAACCATGACCACGTGCCTTCTAAGAGCCTACTCCGAGAGCCCTATCCGGCGAATCTCCCTGTTGGGGAGGTATGCAAAGGCTGTAACGAAGGCTTTTCGCTGGATGAAGAATATCTGGTTGTTTTCCTGAATTGCGTGCTCGTAGGCTCAATCGATCCGGATCAACAGCGGAATCCCCGGGTCGAGCGCATTTTGAGAAAGAAAAGCAAGATCCGGGCGAGAATCGATGCTTCCAGGAAAAGATATAAAACGCTCGGCGGTGAAACCCGGTCCGTTTGGACGCCCGAATTGGAGAGGGTGAATCGTGTGATCATCAAGAATGCACGCGGTCATGCCCTCTTCGAATATGGCGAACCCATTCTCAGAGAGCCACAATCTGTCTGGTCGGCGCCATTGGAAACCTTAACCACAGAGCAGCGCACTGCCTTCGAGACGATTGAGAGAGGGGTGTGGCCCGAAGTTGGGAGCCGCATGCTCACGCGAGTGGTGACCGGCCAGGATCTCTCAGGTTCCTGGGTGATTGTCCAGGACGGAACCTATCGGTATGCTGTTGCACAACAAGGTGCAATACTCGTCAAATCGGTCCTCTGTGAATACCTCGCCACCGAGGTGTTCTGGTGCGACTAACTGGGGACTACTCTCTTACTGGGTGCGCCAGCCTTTGAACTTCCAAGTGGCAGCTCCTTCGCGGTTTTCGAAGGGGCTGGGTTTAGATTCCGCGATGCTTGAATCATCTTTCGTCTGGAGTCATGCCCGACGAACCCCACCCTCGCATACATCGCAAGGATGGGGCACCCCCAGGAAATCGGCTCATTACTTCCTATAGCTCACCGCGGTTTTGCGGCATCGATTCGAATTCCCCTCAACGCCTGCGTGTCGGCAGGCAAATCGGTTGCCCCGGCCGGGTACTGGCTCATGCTGAGGATGTAGGCGGTGATGTCAGCGACCTGTTCGCGGGAGAGGCTGCCGGGCTTGTTTTTGGGCATGGTGGTGCGGATGCGTTCGAACAGGTCGGCCATCGACTGGCCGGTCCACTTGTCGATGAAATCGGGACCGGCGAGGGGCGGGGCGATTTCGATGCCCTCGAGGCTTTGCCCGTGGCACGCCGCGCATTGCTGGGTGTACTGAGCGTGGCCGCGATTGGCTTGTGCAGCGGTGTAGAGCGGCGCGCTGGAAGCCGCGACTTGACCCGCCACTGCGGCCGCCGCGGGCTGCGCCGGTTGCATGGCGCGCGATACCGCCGCAGGCGTCGAGGCATTGCCAGACGGCAGCTTGTACACCACCAGTTCGGCAGAATAATTTCCGCCGCTGATCGCAATCGCAAGATATTGCTGGCCGTTGAGCATGTACGTCATGGGCGAGCCGCTCTGCGGGGCCGGCATGAAGACTGCGCCGACTTCCTTGCCGGTGGCTTTGTCGTATGCGCGCAGCATCGCGCCGCGCTGTCCGTTGGGAGCGGTGAAAAAGCCCGCTTCGCCGATGATGACCAGGGTCTTCGTCACCAGCGGACCGAGCAGGCCGGTGCGTCCGGTGCGCGGAATATTCAGGCCTTTCAGCGCCGGGCTGTTGCGGACATTATCCGGCGTTTCTCCGTGGGCAATTTCCCAGGCGAGATCGCCCTTGTCCAGGTTGATAGCCGTCAGAATTCCGTAGGGCGGCTTCAGCAGCGGCAATCCGCGCACGGTAAGAGGCCCTCCGCCACCGGCGGGTGGGGGTGCGGCTGTGGGGGGAGGCGGAGCCACGACAGCGCCCATCGCACGCGCTGAAGATGGAATCTGTCCCGCGCGTCCGGTGACGTAGTCCATGTCAGAAACTTCCGGCGGAGGATGAATCAGGCTCGAGACCTGACTGGTAGTCTCCGAAAAGACGTACAGCAGGTGCGTCTCCGGATCGTAGGCCCCTCCCGGCCAGTTGGTTCCGCCTTGTCCGGCCGGTGAGATCACGACGCCGAGCGGGCCTTCCGGATTGCTGACGACCGGAGGCGTGAACAGCGGCCCCATGTCGTACTTATTGTCTTTCAACAATTGCAGGGCTTCGGCGCGCAACTCCGGCGTGAAATCGATCAAGTCATTTACCGTGACGCCCTGATGGCCGTATGCGGGCGGTTTGCTGGGAATCGGCTGCGTCGGCGAATACCATTCGCCCGGTACGCTGCCCTGCGGGACGGGCTTTTCCTCGATGGGCCAGATCGGCTTGCCGGTTTTGCGATCCAGCACGTAGAGGTAGGCCTGCTTGGTCGGCTGCGCCACCGCCTTGACGATTTTCCCATCCAGATTGAAATCCACCAGCATCGGCGCGCAGGGGATATCCATATCCCACAAGCCGTGGTGTACCAATTGGTAATGCCAGATGCGCTTTCCGGTATAGAGATCGACGGCGACAATGCTTTCGCCAAAAAGTCCCGCGCCGGGCCGGTGGCCTCCGTAGCGATCTCCGGTGGGAAGCTCAACGGGCAGATAGGCCATGTTCAAATCTTCGTCCACCGAGATCTGCGCCCACGCTCCGGTGTTTCCGGTGTACGACCAGGAATCCTTCTCCCAGGTGTCGAAACCGAATTCGCCGGGCCGCGGAATGGTATGGAAAATCCAGAGGCGCTTTCCGGTGCGCACGTCAAAGGCGCGGACATAACCCTTCACGGCGGTCTTGCTCTTGGGCACGTTGCCGTCGAGCATGGCGGCGCCCACGATCACCACGTTCTTCGCGACGGTCGGAGTGGAATGCAGCCCAATGGGCGCGGTGACCGGGTCCATCGTCTGATCGTCGTCTTTTTTCAAGTCAACCACGCCGTCGGCGCCGAATTCGCGCACCGGGATTCCGGTTTTTGCATCCAGCGAAATCAGCCGGTAGCCGGTGGTGACGTAGAGAATTCTCTCGTCCTTGCCGTCGGTCCAGTACGCCACGCCATGGCCGGAAAACTGCCGCGGAGCGTTGTCGGCGCGCACGCCTTCGTTCTCGCTGTGCATCCAGATCAGCTCACCCGTCAGGGCGTCGAGGCAAACCACCGCGCGGCGCGATCCGGCGGTGACGTAGAGCTTGCCTTTCACCATCAGCGGCGTGCCTTCATATTGATATTCCGGCCGCGGGCCCAGCATGTCCGTCTTGAAGCGCCATGCAACTTCCAGCCGGCTGAAGTTGGAAGCATTGATTTGATCCAGCGGCGCGTACCGCGTGTACCCGAGGTCTCCCCCGTAGCTGCGCCATTCCCCGTCCTTGGTGCCGGACTGCGAGTAGGCCGCGGGAATAATCCCCGCCATGCAAAAAATCAAAACGATCGCAAGAAACGACCGGAAACATCGTAGCATTTGCTTCTTCTCCCCTGAGGCGCACCCAACTGCTGTCAGCCCGGAACTTTAGCTTTAATTGCCTGAATATATGGAAATCCGGCAGCGCAATACTACTCTAATTTTTCGGCTTTTAGATAGTAATCCGGAAATCGACCGGTGAATCCTGGGAACGCCAATCTCCCGATTGGCGTTTTGTGCTTCGGCACCGTCGCCAATCGGGAGATTGGCGTTCCCAGGCTAGAGTCCGAAATCGCAGCCGTACATTTCAGGGCGGATCAGCCCGCGAAAAACTTAAGCCGCGCGTTGTATCCAGTTTTAAAACACCCTCTGGCAATTCTACTTACTGCGTGGCTTTAGCACGCGAATCTTGCGCTCTGTGGCAACGACAAAACAACCGGCCCACTCGCCAACATTTTCCTTCTGAAACAATTCCCCGACCCGCTCGATCAAATCTCTTCGGTTCGGGGAGCGGAGGCGTACGAGCAGGATGCCGTGATGCGAACCGGGAGCGAACCGCCGCAAGTCCGAGAAATCCAAATCCTGCGTAATTAGGAATCTCGATTCCTTCTGCGCCGCTTCCCAAATCTCCCTGTCTGCATGACCGATAAGAGACTCGTCGTGCAGCGTATGGGCGTCGTGACCGAGGTCTTTCAGCAGGATTGCAAGGCGAAGGGGAAGATTCTCGTCCAGCTTGATTTTCATGGAATGCGCGGAACTGCCGGAACGGGCAGGTCCTCTTCGGCCGAAGCTGCGGCAAACGCGATTGCGGCTTGAATGTCATCGGCTTTCAGGCTGGGAAAATCAGCAAGAATATCCGCGGCGGAATCTCCGCCGGCCAGGCTCGCGAGCACGGTGCGGAGAGTGACACGCGTTCCTTTGAACACGGGTTCCCCACCGCAGATTCCACAATCGCGGACGATACGCTCTTCGTACTTTTTCGGGTTGTTTATTGAGCCGCTCACGGCACCTGCCTCAATCTCGATCGATTCATTTTATCATCTGAAGTCATGTTTGTGGCGATTCTGTGGTTATCTACGGCAATCGTTGCCTCGAAGGACCTCCAAACGGGCATACCATCGGCCGGGTGCGCCACGCTTTGGAGTGTATTAAATGTTGGGTGCCGCACCCTTTGGTTTCCAAGGGTGCGGGTTTAGATTCACGACGGCCACTCGAACAACACCCCGCTACGACCCCTGCGGGTTAAACAACTGGAATGTTTGGCGGGCGAATCGTTGTCCAGTCAAAACGCTGGGTATCGGAAAATCCGCACCCTTAAAAATCAAAGGGTGCGCCACCCGGCTGCACCTGATTGAGGAGCTAGAAGCCCCGCATCCTTCTAATGGCTGCGTATGACTCTTGAACTTGGCGGAATTTTTCGGCGTTTGCCGCTTTGCTGTACCGACTCCGATCAGGATGGTACCTCTTCACAAGCCTGCGAAAGGCTGCCTTTATTTCCGCCTCAGTCGCGTGTTCACTTAGCCCAAGAAGGTCGTATGTGACGGCGATGGATGGCGAGGGTATTCCCCGCGCTTCTCTTTCCCGTTCAGCTTTCTGTCGAACTCTTTCCGCATCCGCAGCGGCAGCTTCGGCTTTATTGTAATCGTCGGTGATCCATACTTGCCTTCCCCAAATGACAGGGAGCACAAAAAAGACGAAGGTAAATATGAAGTAGCCGATGCCCGATGCGATTAGTTGAACCACTTCAGATGGGTGAATACTGGTGGCGATGATTGCTTGCACTGATTCGAGCGGATGGACAATCGCATGTAGCAGGACCGGTAGCGCCGGGAGCAAGTCAAAAGTCAGCGAGATCGCGGCGACTACCTTGAATGCGGTGAAAGTTGCTTTTCGGTGGGGCTTTTCGAACAATCGGGCATAGTTATGTAGTCTTCTATTTACTCTCTCTTTTAGGCCCATCGACAACCCACTCCCGGTAGAAAGCTATGAGGAAAAAGAAGCAGAACGCGCCCATTCAATCGGACTTTTTCACATGTGAACCATCTGTTGTCGGATCAACTCTTTTTGCAAATAGCTCGCGAAAGATGATGATGGCTTGTTGAATACTAAACGCGGCTAATATGAAACCTGCGATTCCCAGCCATCCTCCATCGAATTCAGAAGCCAATGCAAGCGCGACAGCGTGGATGCAAAGATAAATCCCTGTAACCATGCTGCCTACAATCACTAGTAGATTGAACATCTTTCCCATATCGCAGGTGCCGTGCCTGAATATGGCGCAAAGGAAATAGGCGGTGCCCGCCAGAAAGACGGCGATGAGGATGGCCAAGACCTGATTCATTTGAGCAACTTGTCTCCGACAATTATTCCGATAAGTGCACCAAGCGCTGCGCCCGGCAGACCTCCTGCAAGAGCGCCAATCCCCGCGCCAGCAGCAGCACCCGCGAAAGCTTTCTGCTGCGGCGTAAGAATCCGTTGAAGCTGGGGCTGACCACAGTAACCACACGTGTACGTTCTCGGATCGCCTCCGGGATCTGTGTTAATGGTTCCGCAATTGCGACAAATCAACGCCATGGTCGGGCCAACGTTCGCCCAGACTATATAACAAAGTCATAGAAAAACACGACGCCCCATGCAAAATGCACCACCGGGAAAGGTGGTGCCGGGGATATTTGAAAAGGCTTCGCGCGGGGAGTCGAACGGCGAGTGGCGGGTCCTTTCGCCTTTGAAAGGGACGAGTAAGGTGATTTCACATGGCTTCTAGTGCCTGTTAGCTCTTTCACCACGATGCCGGTTGGAACCAGTCAACTAAGTTTGAAACACAGACCTGGACAATTCAATTCTGATCTTGCTGGTCAGGTTGTTTTCGCAAGTTCACACAGGAAAGACGCACTTCACAGAAGGCGTGAAGAGCGCGCCACCGGATGAATCTGTCCCATCTTGAGGCAGGACGCGGCAAGCCGAGGGGTGCATGGTAAAATTCGCATATGCTGTTTTCTTGGCCCGATATCATGAAAACCATATTTGGCGCAATTGGCGGCTACGGCGTCAGATTCATCCAAGCCGAAAACCGTAAGCGGCGGATGCGACGGCAGCTATACCGGGAAATTTCCAGAAATAACCAGAGCATCGTTGTCCGCATCGGTCTGGCTACTTCCATCACAGGCTTAGCGCAAGGGCTGCCGCTGCGATTCGGTGAGGGACTGGACATTTCATTCGACGTTTGGAATTTTTACAACGACAACAAGCAGCGCCCATTTCTATTTGAGTTGAAAGAAGCCGACGCAATCAGCCGCATTTACGAAAAGACCGGAAATATCGGAAATGAAGCCCCAAGTTCTGGCTATCAACTTGTGCGCGCCAAGGAAGCCGCTGCCGAACTTGACGATAGGCTCCTTGACGGGAGCTTGAATAAGCGGATTTATAGGCGGGTGTCAATCAAAGAGGCGCGGGTTTTCACTGATGATTTGCTCAAGGGTAAGCGCCATCCCTATCGCAAATTCCTTGGCCACCTGTAGAGCAGACTGGCGGGATTCATTAGATGACTTCGCCGGCTTCTAGATCCGAGTAAACTTGGGAGAGCTGCCCCATCCCTCCCAATTTCTCTCTAAATCTCCGCGCCACTTCACCTTCCCGCTATTCCACCAGCGCATACGCCACAATCACTCCAGTCTCCGCCAGAACGATGTACTGCTTCCCTCCCACCATATAAGTCGCCGGGGCGGCGGACGATCTTTGGGCGAGGTCGATGTGCCAGACGGGTTTGCCGGTGTTGGCGTCGAGGGCGATCATTCCGCCGCCGGTGCCGAAGAAGACCAGTCCTCCGGCGGTGGAGAGGACGCCTGTACTCGAGCCGGGCGGTTCGGGATAGTCCCAGACTTTTTTCCCTGTGCGGACATCCATCGCGCGGATGAAGAGACCGCCCGGATAGCCCGATTCAAGAGCTTCGAGCGCCTGCAACGACTCTGGGCTGGAGTTGCCCCGGCCGAACCAGCGGTTGCGCGTGAGCGGGTCCACGCTGGCGGCGTAGACGCCGCAACTGTCGTTGACGCGGACGTAGAAAAGTTTGTTCCCGGGATTGTAGGAGACGTCGGGCCAATTCGCGCCGCCTCCTCCGGCGGGGCATAGCGCGACGCCGTCGGGCGTGGATTCGAACGTGGACGTGAGAATCGGGCGGCCATCCTTGCCATATCCCGTGGTCCACGTGACTTTCGTGGAGAGCGGACTGGCGCTGAGCAATTCACCGCTCGTGCGATCGAGGACGAAGAAGTATCCGTTGCGGTCGCCGTGGATCAGAAGTTTGCGGAGCTTTCCCTGGAACTGCTCGTCGGCCAGGACCATCGGCTCGGTCGAATCCCAGTCGTGCGTGTCGTGCGGCGTGAACTGGTAGTACCACTTGAGCTCTCCCGTTTTTCCGGAGAGCGCCACCACGCTCGCGGTATAGAGATTGTCTCCCTTGCGTTCTTCGCCGTTCATATCCGGGCATGGATTGCCGACGCCCCAATAAATCAGGTCCAGGGCCGGATCGTAGGAGCCTGTGAGCCACGTCGCGCCGCAGCCATGCTCGAGCGCATTGCCAATCCAGGTTTCCGAACCTTTTTCACCGCGCCTGGGAACCGTATAAAAGCGCCACGCGCGTTCGCCGGTATCCACTTTGTAAGCGTCAACGAAACCGCGCGCGCCCTCTTCCCCGCCCGCCACGCCCACCACAACCGTGTTGCCAACGATCATCGGTGCGCCGGACGCGCTGTAGTTTTCCTTGTACGATCCCATCTCGACGTCCCAGAGCTTCGTTCCCGTCTTCCGATTGAGCGCAACGACGTGCGCGTGATCGGTGATCATGAAAACGCGATCACCGGATACGGCGACGCCGCGATTGGCGCCGCTGCCGGCTTCGCTGAGGATGCCTTCATGACGCGGCTCGTCGTAGGACCACACGACATGTCCGGTGGTGGAGTCCAGCGCATAGACTTCGTTCCATCCGGTCACGTACATGATGCCGTCCACCACGATGGGCGTGGTTTCCAGACGCGGCGAAGTGGGAATCGAGAACATCCACACCGGCGCAAGTTTCTGCACGGTGCCGGTATTGATCTGCTTCAGCGGGCTGTAGCGGTTTCCGGCGTCCGTGCCGTGATAGGTGAGCCAGTCGCTCTTGGGCTCGATCGGCTTGTCGCGGTATTTGTCTCCCTCGCGCGTGAGCAAATGAAATTTTCCGTCCGGAGCCAGCAGTTGCGCATCGAAGTCGGTCTGCGCCATCAGCGCGCCTTGCAGAGTTTTCCCGTCTGTAAGCGTGAGCGTCGCAGGCGTCCCATGATTTTCTCCGCGAAGCACGCTCGGCGAAGCCACCCGCCGAACTTCACGCTTGCCTGTGAAGCCGCCCGTCGCCATCGAGGGATCGGTCCCCGTCAGGCCGCGCAATTCGGCGAGGACGTCGCGCAAGTCATCGGCCGAAAGCTGAAACGCGGGCATCCCTTTTGCAGCCCTGCCCGTTGCGATCACGTCGGTCACTTCAGCGTCCGTGTGATATCGCACAAACTGCAGAATGGAAGGCGCGCTGCCGCCGGTCGCCTCCGCCCCGTGACAAGTGGCGCAGCGAGAATCCAGCGGACGCGGCGCGGGAATCTGAGGCGTCGCCGCCGGAGGCTGTTGCGCAAAGGAACTCACGGGCGCGAAGAGGACAGACAGGCAAAACAAAATTGCGGACAGAGTTCGCATCGGGTTTAAGCTCTCCTTAAGACACATTTCTATCGATCAAGGCGTTCGCGTGTTCCGATCTGCGTTCGCTGGTTTCGCACAGTAGCGCGTAGGATAACTCGATAATCAGCTGTTACTAGACGTCGGTTGAGACCGTCGAAGTCGTCTAGTTCGCGCTCTCAAGACGGGATAAAAACGATTGGAGCACCCCGTCCGCGTTCGGTCACATGAAGCCTGGCTTTGCCATTCCTGACAATCTGTTGCCGGCCCTGAACAGCTTGTTCAAGGACGGTTCTTGTTGAAATCAACGCTAGAACCTTTCTAGGTAACGCGCCGATCGCGAGCGACTCTCGGATCTTACGCATCCAATTCACCTACTAAAATGGGACTTTATCATAAGTACCCTTAACCACTGGTCTGAATATCGCTCGTCGCACAAATTTGCGCTGAGCCGTTCGACACACGCGAAAGAACGGTGCTTAAACAAACACATGTATATGCATTTGAATTGTTCCTGAATCGCGTATTTGCATTTACAATCCCCAATCAGGTTGCCTGGACTAGAAGGCTCAATTGAGGCTAACTCGTGCCCTATTACTTAGAGATTGATTCAACCAAGCGGATAGCCCGCTGCCGGTTCGAAGGGTGCCTTACGGACGAAGAGCTTAAGGAATGGTATCGGACTGCCTGTGAGATCGCCGCACTAAGCGATCTGTACGCGGGCATTGTCGATCTGTCCGCCGTAAAGTCCTACGAGGTTTCGTCCCGCACGATCCATAAATTGGCAAAGTCTCCGGCGATCATGCCAAATCCGGATCTTGTTCGTCTGATCATTGCTGAACCGCTGCACATCTACGGGATGGCACGCATATTTATGTTTGTTGGGCGGCACACCCGTCCGAACCTGCATGTAGTTCGTTTCGAGGAAGAAGCGTGGACTATCCTCGCAGTCACGAAGCCGCAATTCAAGCCCTACAAAAGATAGTTTATGTAGCCTTTTTTGCGTTGGCCCCTCGGAATATGCCCCATAACAGTGCATTACTAATAGTAATGTATTGACAAATGAGCGCATCGAAGAATATTATCCGCCCGCTTGCATCGTCTAGCTCCCCGCCTGGTGAAGCAAGCGAGTGAAAGATATGTGATCGGGAAGGTTTGGTTTTTTGGCGAACTAAGGTGTTCTGCGTAGTTGTGCCAGACAAACCCTGCGATCTTTTGCAGAGGTTTGTCTCAGGGCCCGCTGTTTTCAACGGTGTTTCCCAGACTATAGTTATCGGGATTTGTAACTGAGTCCGAGATCGCGAATGTTATTCGTCCACGCTGACGATCCTAGGGACCATTGTTTGCATTTGTTAATTAGAGGCTGAATTGCAAGTGAGAACCGCAGTACTTTTTCTGTCGTCAATTCTGGTCGCGTGTCTGGCTAGCGTTTCGACCTATGCCCAAGGCACGGGTTCGGCACCGGCAATCACCAGTGCAAGTAGTGCGACATTCACTGTAGGCAGTGCAGGAACATTTACAGTGACGGCGACTGGCACGCCTGTGCCTACATTTACTGAGAGCGGAGCGCTGCCTAGTGGAGTTACGTTGACGTCCGGGGGAATACTTAGCGGGACGCCGGCAGCAGGGACAGGGGGAAATTATCCGATCACAATAACGGCACAAAACGGGGTGACCCCGAACGCGACACAGACGTTCACGCTGACTGTGAATCAGGCGCCGACGATCACCAGTGCAAATAGTGCGACATTCACTGTAGGCAGCGTAGGGACATTCACAATGATGGCGACCGGCGCGCCTGTGCCTACATTTAGCGAGAGCGGAGCGCTGCCCAGTGGAGTGACGTTGACGTCTGCGGGAATACTTAGCGGGATGCCGGCAGCAGGGACAGGGGGAAATTATCCGATCACGATAACGGCACAAAACGGGGTGACCCCGAACGCGACACAGACGTTCACGCTGACTGTGAATCAGGTACCGGCAATCACCAGTGCGAGCAGCGCAACATTCAAAGTGGGCAGTTCCGGTACGTTCACGGTGACAACAACAGGTTTTCCGAAGCCGACACTAAGTGAGAGTGGATCTTTGCCCAACGGAGTGACGTTCACGCCATCGACGGGTGTGGTGAAAGGAACCCCGGCAACAAGTACGGGAGGAAGTTATCCGATCACGGTCACGGCGCAGAACGGAGTGACTCCCAATGCAGTGCAGACGTTCACGCTAACAGTGGACCAGGCGCCGAAAATTACCAGCGCAAGCAGCACGACATTCACGGTTGGGAAAGCGGGCACCTTTACGCTGATAGCTACGGGCTTTCCGGCACCGACGTTTAGTGAGAGCGGTGCTCTGCCTAGTGGGGTGACTCTCTTGCCCACCGGAGTGTTGAGTGGAACGCCAGCGGCGGGAACTGCAGGGAGTTATCGCGTCACGATCACGGCGCAAAACGCGGTGACGCCGAATGCTACCCAAACATTCACACTGACAGTGAATCAGGCACCCTCGATCACCAGTCCGAACACTACGACCTTTACCGTGGGGAGTGCGGGAACATTTACGGTGACAGCAGCGGGTTCACCGAAGCCGACGTTAACGGAAAGCGGGAAATTGCCTAGCGGCGTGACGTTCACAGCTTCCTCGGGAGTATTGAAAGGGACGCCTGCAGCAGGCACGGCGGGAAGTTACCCTATCACCCTCACGGCGCAGAATGGGGTGACACCAAACGCCGTGCAGACGTTCCTTCTAACGGTGAATCCACAACCGGGAGTTCCAGTGGTTACCAGCGCGACCACCGCAAATGGTACGGTGGGGGCTGCGTTCTCCTATCAGATCACCGCGACAAACTCGCCAACGACTTATTCAGCAAGTGGATTACCTGCTGGTCTAACATTGAATACGGGGACTGGATTAATTTCCGGAATGCCTACGGCAGTGGGAGTTTCGAATGTTACAGTGCATGCTACGAACAGTATTGGAACTGGGACCGCAAATCTAGCCCTAACGATCACGTTGGCGCCATATGTAACAATCAATCAGGCAGCAACTCAGCCAGATCCGACAAACAATTCGCCAATTAACTTCACGGTGGTATTCAGCGCGCCAGTGACGGGCTTCACGAACGCGGGAGTGGTCCTGGGAGGAACAGCGGGAGCGACGACGGCGGTAGTGAGCGGAAGCGGAACGACGTACAACGTGGCGGTTAGCGGGATGACGCAGACCGGAACGGTGACGGCAACGGTTGCGGCAGGGGCGGCGAGTGCAAATGGGAGCTTGAATACGGCCTCGACGAGCACGGACAACGTAGTGACGTACGACATCACGGTTCCGACGGTGACGATCAACCAGGCGGCAGGGCAGGCTAATCCGGCGACCACATCACCGATCAACTTCACGGTGGTGTTCAGTAAGACGGTGACGGGGTTGACGAGCGCGGGAGTGGTACTGGGAGGAACGGCAGGAGCAACGACGGCGGTGGTGAGCGGGAGCGGAACGACGTACAACGTGGCGGTCAGCGGGATGGTGCAGACGGGAACGGTGACGGCAACGGTTGCGGCAGGGGCGGTCCACGATTTAGCTGGAAACACAAACACGGCCTCGACAAGCACAAACAACACGGTGACATTCAATTTTCCTGCGCCAACGGTAACGATCAATCAGGCAGCGAGCCAGGCGGATCCGACCAACGGTTCGACGATTAACTTCACGGTGGTGTTCAGTGCGCCCGTGACGGGCTTCACGAATACGGGAGTGGTACTGGGAGGAACGGCGGGGGCAACGACGGCGGTAGTGAGCGGGAGCGGAACGACGTACAACGTAGCGGTTAGCGGGATGACGCAGACGGGAACGGTGACGGCAACGGTTACGGCAGGGGCAGCGAGCGCGAATGGGAGCTTGAATACGGCCTCGACGAGCACGGACAACGTAGTGACGTATGACATTACGGCTCCGACGGTGACAATCAATCAGGCGGCAGCGCAGGCAGACCCGGCGAGTGCTTCGCCAATCAACTTCACGGTGGTGTTCAGTAAGACGGTGACGGGGTTGACGAACGCGGGAGTGGTACTGGGAGGAACGGCAGGAGCAACGACGGCGGTGGTGAGCGGGAGCGGAACGACGTACAACGTAGCGGTCAGCGGGATGGTGCAGACGGGAACGGCGACAGCTTCGGTTGCGGCAGGGGCTGCAGTCGACTTAGCGGGAAATTCAAGCACGGCATCGACCAGTACGGATAACACTGTGACGTTTGCTTTATCCACAACGCCGTTCGGACATGTTTTCGTCCTAGTCGAGGAGAACGCGAACTACTCTGATGTGATTGGCAGCGCATTGATGCCGTACTTGAACGGTTTGGCGAATCAGTATGGGTTGGCCACCCAATATTACGCGAACACCCATCCTTCGATTGGCAATTACATGATGCTGACCACGGGGCAGATTCTTACGAACGATGACACCCAGACTCCACTTACTTTCCCGGTTTCCGTTGATAACGTTGTAAGAGAGCTGTTGGCTGCGGGAAAGACCTGGAAGACGTACGCGGAAAGTATTCCTTCGATTGGCTACGTGGGAGGTGACTCTGGAGAATTTGCCACCCGTCACGTTCCATTGCCTTATATGACGGACGTTCAAGATAGTCCGACGCAACTGCCAAACATCGTGCCGTTCACGCAATTCGCGACGGATTTAGCGAACGGAACATTGCCCAATTATTCGTTCATCACGCCGAACTTGTGCGACGATGCCCACGATTGCGGGCTGGACGTCGCCGACAATTGGTTGAAAACCAATATCGATCCGCTGATTAAGAGTTCGCTGTTCCGACAGGATGGAGTGCTCATCATTACGTTCGATGAGTCAGGCTCAGACAACACAAACGGTGGAGGACAGGTCCCGGCCGTGATTGTCAGCCCGTTCACCATCCCTGGTTATCAGTCCACGACGCTGTATCAGGAGCCAAGCGTTCTTCGCCTGACACTGGAAGGTTTGGGGGTACACGCTCTCCCAGGGGCTGCGGCCACAGCGCCACCAATGTGGGAGTTCTTCAACTTTGGGTCAACTTTACCTACGTCGCCGAAGGTAACAGTCAATCAGGCAGCAACGCAGGTGGATCCGACCAATGGTTCGCCAATCAACTTCACGGTGGTGTTTAGTGAAGCGGTGACAGGGTTCACGAACGCGGGAGTGGTACTGGGAGGGACGGCGGGAGCGACGACGGCGGTAGTGAGCGGGAGCGGAACGACGTACAACGTAGCGGTCAGCGGAATGGCGCAGACGGGAACGGTGACGGCATCGATTGCGGCAGGAGCGGCGACCGGAGTGAGTTCAGATATCGTGAACGCTTCTTCGACGAGCACGGACAACGTAGTGACGTACGACATCACGGCTCCGACGGTGACGATTAATCAGGCGGCAGGGCAGGCTAATCCGGCGACTACATCACCGATCAACTTCACGGTGGTGTTCAGTAAGACGGTGACGGGGTTGACGAACACGGGAGTGGTCTTGGGAGGAACTGCGGGGGCAACGACGGCGGTGGTGAGCGGGAGCGGAACGACGTACAACGTAGCGGTCAGCGGGATGACCCAGACGGGAACAGTGATCGCTTCGATCGGAGCAGGTGTTGCGCACGATTTGGCTGGAAACACAAACACGGCCTCGACGAGCACGAACAACACGATCACGTTCAATTTTCCTGCGCCAACGGTAACGATCAATCAGGCAGCGAGTCAGGCGGACCCGACCAACGGTTCGACGATTAACTTCACGGTGGTGTTCAGTGCGCCCGTGACGGGCTTCACGAATACGGGAGTGGTACTGGGAGGAACGGCGGGGGCA
>Ga0265331_10000865_pt1 | contig 24639 bp, 20 predicted proteins | sample 41923metaG_FD_202088 | JGI IMG/M metagenome (GOLD analysis project Ga0265331, IMG submission 202088) | Rhizosphere microbial communities from Carex aquatilis grown in University of Washington, Seatle, WA, United States - 4-19-23 metaG | ecosystem: Host-associated > Plants > Roots > Rhizosphere... | reverse complement strand
TGGAACGGCGGCCGACATGGTGCACGAGATCGTCCGCGTCTTCCTGCATCCGGTGTCGACCGCGCAGATCGTCGCAGGCGTGTCGATGCTCGGCATCGCCACCTGGGCAGCCGCGGCGTTCGCGCTGAAGCGCGAGTAGCGACGCCCCTCACGCAAAACGAGAACGGCCGCCCGAGGGCGGCCGTTTGCATGGGTGCGTGGAATCGGGCCGGCTCAGTCGGCGACCTTGAACCCGATTTCGCCTTCGACGACGTACTTCTCGCCCTCGGCCGTGAATTTCCACATCCGGACCGCGACGATGACCGCCTTGTCGAAATACCGCGGCGGATCCGCGCTGACGATCCTGACGTCGGTGACGTTGCCCCTCTCGTCGATGGAAGCCTGATAGACGACCGTGCCCTTAAACACGTTGTCCTTGAGGGCCGCGCGGGGATATTCCGGCGGTTCCTGCGAGATCGGCTTGATGCCGCGGCGGATGGCCGGCTTCGGCGCCGGCGGCGCCACCGGGGCCGGCGCCGCGATTACATGCGGCTCCGTCGGCGGGGCCGCCGTGACCGCGGTGATCACCGGTGCGGTGTTGCTCACGACCGGGACGTCCGGCGGCGGGACATAGGTCTCCAGCGGCTTCTGCTTCGGCGCCTCGACGATCTTCTTCGGCGGCGGCGGAGGCGGCGGCGGGGCCTTCAGCTCCTCGATGATCGTCGCCGTCAGCGGCTTCTTGATCACCTCGACCGCCTTCCGCGCAAGCCCGGTCACGAGCGCGTAGATCACGAAGACGTGAAGCAATACGACGAATCCGATCCCGATCGCGTGGCGGGTCGGGTCTCTCTGCTGTCGTGCGTAGTCCATCTTGCTTTGACTCCTGGTGCCGCGCCTTGGTGCCGTTCCCGGCTACTCGGAGATGAACTGCTCGCTGCCGACCAGCCCGATCTTGGTGAGGCCGAGCCGCTGCGACGACGCCATCACCGCGGCGACGATGTCGTACTTGGCGTTCTTGTCGGGGCGCAGGTGCAGCTCCGGCTGGACGGGCTTCGCGGCGGCTTCCCGCAGGCGGTCCTCGAGGTTCGCCCGGTCGGGGACGATCTCGCCGTTCCACCATATCCGCCCGTCGCCGTCGACGTCGACCTTCAGCACCTCGGGCGGCGTCAGCGGCGGCGGCGGATTGCCGGTCGGCATGTTGAGATTGACCGCGTGCAGCTGGATCGGGATGGTGATGATCAACATGACAAGGAGCACCAGCATGACGTCGATCAGCGGTGTCGTGTTGATGTCCATCATGACTTCCGGGTCGGCCGAATTGCTCGAGCCTACGTTCATACTCATGCGCTGTTCCTCGTACTCTCTCGGGGCGTGACGGCGTCAGCCGCCGCGCACCGGCGGCTCGGTGATGAATCCGACCTTGGCGATGCCGGCGCGCTGGACTGCGTAGATCACGCGCCCGACACCGTCATAGCGTCCGTTGCCGTCGCCGCGGATCTGCACCTCCGGCTGCGGCGTCAGCACCGACACTTTCTTCAGGCGGTCGATCAGCGCCGCCGTGGACTGGATCTGCAGGTCGTTCCAGAAAATGCGGCCGGTCGCATCGACCGAAATCACGATGTTCTCCGGCTTCGTCTCGCGGATCTCGTTGCGCTCCTTGGGGAGCTGCACGGGGATCGACGTCGTGACGACCGGAATGGTGATCAGGAAGATGATGAGCAGCACCAGCATCACGTCGACCAGCGGCGTGGTGTTGATCGTCGAGATGGTCTCGTCGCCTCCGCCATCGGGCGGCCCGACGTTCATGGACATGGTTCAGCCCCGCATGGCCGGCTTCGGCGCTGAGAGGAGGACCGCGTGCAGGTCGGCGCCGAAGCCGCGCACGTTGTCGAGCGCCGCCTTGTTGCGGCGAACGAGCCAGTTGTACCCCAGCACGGCGGGAACTGCGACCGCAAGGCCGAAGGCCGTCATGATGAGCGCCTCGCCCACGGGACCCGCAACCTTGTCGATCGAGGCCTGGCCGGCGATGCCGATGGCGGTCAGCGCGTGATAGATGCCCCACACCGTGCCGAACAGCCCGACGAACGGTGCGGTGGAACCGACGGTGGCGAGGAACGCGAGGCCATCCTGCGTGCGGCTCTGCACGTTGTCGATCGCGCGCTGGAGCGACATCGTGATCCATTCGTTCATGTCGACCTTCTCGAGCAGGCCTGTGTGCTTGTTCGAGGCCTCGATTCCGGTTTCCGCGAGGAAGCGGAACGGGCTGTTCTTCTTCAGGCCTTCGGCGCCCTTGACCACCGACGGCGCGCTCCAGAACGTCTTTTCGGCCTGGCGCGCGTGCTTGTTCATCTTGTACTGCTCGTACACCTTGGTGATGATGATGTACCAGCTGCCCATCGACATCACGACCAGGATCCCCAGCGTGAAGCGGGCGACGATGTCGCCGCCGCGCCAGAGCGCCTCGAGGCCGTAGGGATTGTCGACGATTTCGGTCGCTCGCATCGACGGGGCGGCCGGGGCCGGCGCGGCGGGCGCCGCGGCGGCAGGTTCAGCGGGCGCGGCAGCGGCCGGGGCTGCGGGTTGCGCCTGCGCGATCGCCTGCTGCGGCAGGGCCGTCAGCGTCGCGGCGAGGGACAGGACCGCGGCCAGTGCGGCCAATCGGGTCATCTTCAGCATGGTGTCTCCAGGCAATAAACGATTCAGTCAGAAAACCGGGTTACGGACCGACAGGTTCGGACGATGCGTGCGTCGGCGGTGGATGGGCCGCCGGCCGCGAGGCAGGCTGATGGTGGTTTCGGCACTGCCAGTTGCGTCCCGGCACGTCCCGGCGCGAGAACCGTCCCCGGCAACGGCGGGGGCACGCGGGGCGACTGCGCCAAAACACATTGGCCCCGCAGTGCGGCGGGGCCAGGCTTCGTCGGAAAACCGCGGGATTTTACACGAATGCGGGACGATCTCCAAACGCCGGGTTCCGGCGGCGGCGGATGGCGCGCCACCGGATCGGATCCGCGAGGTGAGAGGAGCGGCAACACGCAAAACTCCGGCGACATCGAACCGCTAGGGCACCAGAGGGAACGCTTCGGCGATGCTGTAGAGCTGGATGGCGCGGATCTGCGCCTCCACCTGCACGTAGCGCGCCGCCTTCCTGGGCGGGAGTGCCCTCATCAGCTTGTTCTGCATCTTTCGCCGCGCCCGCACTTCCGTTTCGTCGGCCGCGATGAGCTCGTTGGCGAGCTGCTTCGCATAGAGATCGGACATCGGCCTGTCGCGCGCGATGAGACCTTCCAGCGCGCGATTGCGGCTGCGATTGGCCATGTCGACGTCGGCCTGGTAGGCGTCATAGATCGGCCAGAATTTCTTGGCTTCGGCGTCGGTCAGCCTCAGCACCGATGACACGTAGGCCTTCTTGTCGGCCTTCACCGACTTCTGCAGCGCCTGCAGGTCGTTGACCGGCGGTGTGCCGTCGGCGGCTCCGGCGAGCGGCGCGACAAGCATGGCGGCGGCAACAATGAAGGCGGCCAGTTTTCTGTTCATCGTCGTTCCTATGATGTCGTTGCGATTCACTGCGCAGCGCGCCATCGCCGGCGCCGCCGCGTCGAAATGTGCCGGCGCACGGGCCTTGCGGGGTTCAACCGCAGCAGCGTCGCACGACCGGGAACACGCGGATATCCGCTAGGCTCCCGAGGCCACGCGGAGCCATGTGTCTTTTAGCACATTTGCCCTGCGGCGGCGACGCGTTTCACGCCCGCCGGGGCGGGCGGCACGAAAATCGCCCGGGACTGCGGACGCCTGCGGCCGCGGCGGACCTTGGCCGCCGGCGCGTTTCCGCGGTCGCTGCGCGCCACCGCCGGCAACCCGGATTCCGTGATGTAATCTCGCCTGACCATCCGCCCGCGCCGGCCCGCACCGACGGCCGTGTCGGGCGGCTCACCGAAATTCAGGAATTCCACATGCGAATCAGCTTTCTTGCCGCAGCCCTTCTGTTGACCGCCGGTACCGCCCATGCCGATGTCACGCGGGACGCGCTTGCCGACATCGTCAAGTGCGCCGACATCGCCGATGCCGCGAAGCGGCTGGAATGCTTCGACGCCGCAACGGTGCGCGGCAAGGCGGCGCTCGCCGCACCGCCGCAGGCCGCACCCGTGGCCAAGGAAAGGAGCCTGCTCGACTGGTTCGGCTTTTCGAAGCCGGATCAGGTGACCAAGCCCGAGGATTTCGGCAAGCCCGCGCCACCGCCTGCGGCGACCACGAACGAGATCACGCAGATCTCGAGCCCGGTGCTGGAGTTCGCCAAGACGGCGCACGGCAAGGCGCTCTTCGTGCTGGAGAATGGCCAGGTGTGGCGCCAGATCGACGGCGACACGACCGACGTTCAGCCGCCGGCGCCCGGAACGACGATGAAGGTCACCGTCGAAATCGGAATCTTCGGCAGCTACAACCTGACCATCGAGGGCCGCAAGTACCTCGTCAAGGTCAACCGCCTCAAGTGATCGGGCGGCCCGCGGCGCGGCGGCATGCCTGCGGCGTCAGCGGGCGACCGCGCCGAACTCGCCGATCCATGCCGCCGTCCACTGGCGGAACATCGCATCGAACCAGAACTGGTTCGTGACCGCAAAGGCGGGATTGATCCGCGACGACAGCTCGCGGGCCGTGCCGCGATCGACGACCCGCGCGAGCAGCGTTCCGTTTGCCGAATCGCGCGCCTCGAGTGCCAGCGTCGCGTCGCCCGCATCAACGTTGAACAGACGGGCCGGCGAAGAGGCCGGCACGTCGGGCGCATTGACGTAGAGCTCGGTCACGCGCGGCGCCACCCGCAGCACGCCGGGACCCGGGGCCGTGACGATCTCGTAGCCGCGCGACTTGAACGCGTCCGCGATGGTGTTGTTGAGGCTCGCCGCCGCGTTGTCGGCGATCTGCTGCTGGTCCGACGCGGTGAGCCAGCGTGACAGATCGCGCGTCGCGTTGATCGCCTTGAGCCAGCCCTTCCTGAATTCCACCTGCGCAGGATCGATGATGACCTTGCGATAGCTCGCGAGATCCGCGTTCGGGCGCACCGAGAATTCATCGAGCTTGCTCGCCTGCAGCGTGACGAGCCCGTCGCTGCCGACCGGCCCCGTCGGGGGCGTTGCGGCCAGCGTCGATGCACTGCCCAGGACCCAAAGCGAAAGCGCAACCAATATCCGTTGTGACATAGCGGTCTCCATCCACGGGGAACGACGTCGGTGTCGTTCCGATGCTACTCCGTAGCTTGGACCGGTTCCAGCGCGGATGCGTTCCTGCCGCGCCGGTGCCTCGCCGGCCAGGTCGTCCGGCGGAAGCGCGACTCAGGCGCTTTTCGCCGGCGGCACGTAGCGGACGTCGCGATAGGCGTCGTCCGGCAGCGCGAAGATCGTCTGCAGCAGTTCGTCGTCTTCGTCGACGATGTCCGGATAGAGCACGTTGGGAATCGCCTGCACGGCAAACAGTTCCTGCACCGCATCCCCGAACTTGAGGAGTGCAATGGTCTCGCCGGTTTCGATGTTCACCACCCACACCCCGCTCATCCGGTCGATGTTCTCGTCGGTGATCGGTATGTCCGTCAGCGGATTGGTTTCGCGCAGCTGCGAGAGCCCGACGAATGCGAGCGGACCCACGAAGTCGAGGCCGCGCGTGAACCCCGGCAGACGCGCGACCGTTTCGACCTTTCCGCTCGCGAGATCGATGGTCGCGAGGCTTCCCTTGCCGGATTCCAGTATCCAGAAGCGATCGCGGTACCACCGCGGGCTGTGCGGCATCGACAGTCCGCGGACGATGACGTCGCGTGTCGCGTAGTCGATGACGACGCCGCCGTTCTTGGTGTTCGCGCGCCAGCCCTGAGCACCGTCGGTCGCCCCGAGCGCGGTCAGCCAGCGCGGCTTGCCGTCGGCCATCGCGAGGCCGTTGAGATGGCACCGGTCCTCCGGAGCGAGCGCCGAGATGAAGTTCGGCCGCCAGCGCGGGCGGAAGCTGGTGTCGGCGTCGAGCGTGCACAGGCACGAAAACCGCGTGTTGACGAACCAGCACTCGTTGTCGGCGCCGATCGCCATCTCGTGGATGTCGATGTCGCCCGTGACATGGTGCTTGCGGTAGATGTAGACCGCGTCATGCCGATGCGGCGGCTCGAGGCGCTGCGCCACCGATGGGATGTTGCGGAATTCGCGGACGCCCGTCTCGGTGCCGATCATCAGCCGGTCGCGGGTCACGGCGAGCCCCATCGGCTTTGCGAAATGCGCGTAGTGCGTGTTGACGGTCGCGCCGTCGGCGCGCAGCGCGATCAGGTTGCCGCCCTGGTAGTTGGTGACGAGCAGCGAGGTGTTGAGGTAGCGCAGTATCTCCGGGAGGTTGTGCGTATGCACGCTCGCGAATTTCGCCGGGTCGGAATCCGGCGTCGGGAGCCCTGCCGCGGCGGCGGGCGCACCGGCGGCCGGCGCCACGCTGACCTGGGAAGCGAGGTTTTGAGGCGGCTTTGCCGGCGAGGCGAACAGATCGCGCACGGCGACGAAATGGCGCGCCTTCTCGGCGACAGGCGCGAGCGCCGGAAGCACCGGCGCGAGTTCACCTTCGCGCGTCCGCCACTTGTCCGGCGCCGGCGCCGTCAGCGTGTGCATGGAGAAGGGCAGCTCCGCGGGCGGGGATCGATCGAAGGTCACGCCGGCGAAATCGCAGATGGCCCGGAGCGTCTCGTCCGGCTTCGCCAGGAAGTCGGCGAGGTTGAGTGCGCGGATCGCAGCGGGATCGATGTCCGCCATGTCCCGGAGAAGATGCTCCTGCGTCGCGCGCCACTGCGCCGCAACGATCTCGGGCAGCGGCCGTCCCGCGAGCTCGCGCCAGCCCGGAACGAGCAGGTAGGACCATTTCGGTCCCGGCCACTGCGGCAGATCGGCGTAAGTGACGAACTGGCCGGATTGCCAGCCTTCGATCATGCTGGAAAGGCTTTCCTCGGGCTCGCGCCACAGGTACAGAAAACGCGCGTCGGGAAATACGGACCGCAGGAACGGAATGCGCAGCGCGTTCTTCGGCGTCTTCTCGAGCAGGCGCAGCGCGTCGACGCCGAAGGCCGCGCGGCGGCCTTCGCGGTCGCGCAGCGACGAAATGAAGCGCGCGCGCAGGTCGGCAGCGACCTCACGCGTGGCATCGGAGGCTTCGAGCACGTTGGACGCGAATCCGCGTCGTTCCGGCTTGAGCGCATCGATGCCTTCGATCTGGACGTGGCTCTCGTTGCCGACGGTGAGCCAGTCGGGGCTGCACGCCGCGAGGCGCTCGAACAGCAGCGTGCTGCCGGAGCGCGGCGCGCAGAGAATGATCAGCGGCCGCGTGATCGCCGGCCGGCCCGTCGGGCGCGGCGTCGCGACGTTCGGAGCAAGCGCCACGGCGGCGAGCGGATCGGACTTCGCCGGAGCCTGCCCGAGGTCGGGAACGGAAACCGTGCCGCCGACCGCGAGGCCGGGTGAGTGCATCGCGGGTGCGAGCGCAGTCTCGACCAGGCGCGCGAGATCGAGCCCGTTGCCGAGCGCGATGGCGCCGGCGTAACGCGACGCAGCCTTCTGCATCGTGCGGACGAGCTCGGCGAAGCGCGGCCAGCCGCCGGGCGCATCGCCGTGCGCGGCCCACGCCGCGCGCCAATCCTGCTGAACCTCCCGCATGTCGGCATCGAACGACTGGAGCACGCCCGGCGGCGCGTTCGCGGCCACGGCGTCCTTCTGCCAGCCGGACCAGATCGCGGTGAATTCGTACGGGCTCATCACGACCGGGAAGTTGGTCGATTCGAGCGCCAGCGGCGCATCGGCACCGGCAACGTATGGGATCGTCCGCGCTTGCGTCGCGCCGTCGTGCGTCATCGCCCAGAACGCGCCGCTGCCGACCGTATCCGCGACGAGATGTATGCGTTGCGTGCCCGCCGGATTCAGCACGTTGTGCGGGCGCCACGTGTCGAAGATCCAGATTTCGCCAGGACCCATTCGCGTCTCCGCATCGCCGCAGAGGAAACGCACATCGGGCGTGGTGACGATCGGAATGTGCACTCGCACGCGCTGCGACCAGTAATAGTTGGTGTCGACGTGCGCCGTCGCTTCCGCGCCCGCGTCGAGCCGCATCAGGCGCGTGCGCCCGAGCGGGGCGCCCAGCGCCGCCAGCACCTGCCGCAGATAAGGGCAGCGCGCGAGATGCGGCGTCGCGCGCATCGGCCCGGCCACGCCATCGTCGTCGGGCTGACCGCCTCTCGCCACCAGCGGAAGCGCGGTGTTGCCCGGATGGCCCTGCGGATGGGCGCGCCAGTCCGCCGGACCGAACTGTTCGATTTCTGCGTGGAGGCGCGACGCGTCTGCCGTCAGCGGCAGACGGATGAAAGGTTTCGCAAGTTGCATCTTCGTTGCACGGGCCGGCCGGGCGCGGGCGACCACGCGACTTGGCGCCCGAAATTTGGGCCCCGGATTGTAACATCCGCATCGACGCATCCTGAATGAAACCGGGCGCGTCGCCGCGCTCGATGCGATGCTTGCCGCGCCCGCAATTCGAGACACTTCGAATCCGCGCACGACCCGTGCAATTTCGACCCGCGCTTCGATTCCGCAGCGACATGCGAAGCGCCGTCGGCGAATCGTTCGGTCGCCTCCGGACGGAGCGGATTGGGTACACTGACGCCGCGATCCTCCCCCGTCGACAACACCCGCAAGCCTTTCGGTACTGCACGAGCGCGGTCCCGGAGGCTGCCCTCTCAATCATTCGCCGTGGCCACCGCACAGCCCGCCTCGATCGCCGACACGCTTCTGCAGCAGCTCCCGGTGTCGCCGGATGCGTATCCGCAGAAGGTCGATCTGATTCGCGATGCGATCCTGCTCACACGTCAGGACGCCGCCGGCTATCGTGCGGCCAGCTTTCTGGACGACCGGATTCTCGGGCCGGCGACGCAGGGGGCATGGCTGCCGCTGGACGCCGTTGCCGGCGCGGCCGTGCATGCACGAAACCTCCGGCCGCTGCATTTCATCTTCCATACGGGCCACGTCGGCTCGACGCTGGTGAGCCGGCTGCTGGACGAAACGGGAAGCGTGCTGCCGTTGCGCGAGCCGCTGCCGCTGCGAACGCTGGCCGAGGCGCACGACCTGCTCCTCAATCCCGAATCGCTGCTGAGCGAACCGGAGTTCGATCGTCGCCTCGCGTTGTTCGCGACGCTGTGGAGCCGCGGCTACGACACGACGCGCTGCGTGGTCCTGAAGGCGACGAGCTCGGCCGGACGCATGGCGGTGCCGATGCTGACGCGCAGATCGGATTCGCGGGCGGTCTACCTCAACCTTCGCGCAGAGCCCTATCTCGCCACGCTGCTGGCCGGACAGAATTCGCCGACGGACCTGCGCGGCCACGGCCAGGAGCGCATCCGCAGGCTGCAGGCGCGCGTGCGCGTCGCGCTCGCGCCGCTGCACGCGCTTTCGCCCGGTGAAATGGCGGCGATGAGCTGGCTCACCGAGTCGTGGACACAGGACGAAACGCTGGCGCGCCATCCCGGTCAGGTCGTCGCGCTCGACTTCGAGGAATTCCTACGCGGCGTCGAACCCTGCCTCGAGCGGGTCCTTGCCCATTTCGGACTGCCGCACGGGACGGACCAGTTGTCCGCGCTGGCGCGCAGTCCGGTTCTCGCGCGCTACTCCAAGGCGCCCGAATATGCGTACACGCCGGCCGAACGGCGTGCGATCCTCGATGGCTCGCGTGCGACGAACCGCGAGGAAATCGGCCGCGGCATGGCCTGGCTGCAACAGCTGGCACGCGCCGACGACGGCGTCGCCGCCGTGCTGGATCGACGCGGACTCTAGCCGGACGCGGAACCCTCCGACGATCGATTCGGGCGCGTCGCACCACGGGTCGGCGACGCGATCGCATTCCGCCGCGCGCAGGACGGTCGCGCCGCCTGCACGGATCACCCGACGCGGATTTTGCTATTCTTGCAGCCGATCCGTCGGCAGTGCGAAGGCCGACGGCCGTTGCGATCCCTACCGAGGCACCATGGAACCCCCACGCACCGACGCTCGCGCGCTGGCCGCTGCCGGCCTCGACGCGCTTCGCCGGGGCGATGCGCGCGTGGCCCGCGAATCGTTCGAGCAGATCGTGCGCCAGGGCGAAGCGGACGCCGGAAGCCTGCTGGCGCTTGCGCATGCCTGCAGCCGGCTCAACGACGCGCCTGCCGCGCTCGCCACGCTGGACAAGCTGCTGGCGCAGGAGCCGCGCAACATTCGCGCGCTGATATTGAAGGCCGATCAGCTGGCCGCGCTCGGCGACGACCGCGCCGCGTCGTCGCATTACCAGTTTGCCGTCCAGGCGGCGCCGTCGCCCGACCAGCTCCCGCCCGAGCTCGTGCGCGAGATCGAGCGTGCGAAGTCGATGGGCGGCCGCTACGCGCAGAAATTCGAGCAGTTCCTGCTCGATCGACTTGGTGTCGCGGATGACGGCACGAGCCCGGCGAGCGCGCGGTTCCGGCAGTCGCTCGACATCATGGCCGGACGGAAGAACATCTACTTCCAGCAGCCGCAGGCGTACTACTTCCCGGAGTTGCCGCAGATCCAGTTCTACGATCGCGGCCTTTTCCCCTGGATGGACGCCGTCGAGGCTGCCACAAGCGCGATCCGCGCCGAGGCGGCCGCGGCGCTGAAGGACGGCTCCGGCTTCCGGCCCTACGTCGAAGGCGATCCGCGCCGGCCGCGCAAGGAACAGTCCGGCATGACGGACAATCCCGACTGGAGCGCGTTCTACCTCTGGAAGAACGGCGAGGTGGTGCCGGAGAACGCCGCACGCTGCCCACAGACGATGGCCGCCCTGGCAAACGTCCCGCTCGCGCAGGTCTCGAACCGGTCGCCGTCCGTCCTCTTCTCGCTGCTGCGCCCGGGCGCGCGCATTCCGCCGCATTCCGGGCTCGTGAACACGCGTCTCATCTGTCACCTGCCGCTGATCGTTCCTCCCGGCTGCGGCTTGCGTGTCGGCAACGATTCGCGCGCACCGGTCGAAGGCAACGCGTGGGCCTTCGACGACACCGTCGAGCACGAGGCCTGGAATGGCAGCCGCGAGCCGCGCGTCATCCTGCTGTTCGAAGTCTGGCGCCCGGAATTGAGCGAGGATGAGCGCGCCCTGGTCCGCGCGATGTTCGATGCCATCGATGCCTACAGCGGGCAGAAGCCCACATGGAGCATCTGATCCAACCTCACGGAAGCACTTCCATGCAAGGCATCACTTCTCCATCCGGCGAAATCGACGCTCTCGAAGCTGCGGCGCTGCAGGCGGCGCAGTCAGGCCGGGACGGCGATGCGGTCCGGCACTGGAACCGGATCCTCGAGATCGATCCGAAGCACGTGCGTGCACTGAGCGCGCTCGGCCAGCGCGCATTCCGGCAGGGCGACATGTACGCCGCGCGCGCCGCCTTCCAGAGGATCGTCAGCGTCGACGGCACGATTCCGCAGCAGTGGATCCAGCTGGCGGTCACGTGCCGCAACCTGAAGGACGATGCGGCGGAGGACGTCGCGATCCAGAATGCGCTGAAGATCAATCCGCGCGAGCTGGTCGCGCTGCTCCTTCGCGGCAACCTGGCCGAGCGCAGGGGCAGAACCCACGAGGCGAGCCATGCCTATGGGGCGGCCGCGGCCGTCGCGCCGCCGGCGCCGCAGCTGCCGTCCGACCTGCGCCCCGCCCTTGCCGCCGCATCCGCCTACGTGGAGAGCTACAACCGCGAAAAGGGCCGGTTCCTCGACGCCTTCCTCGATCGGCACTACCAGGCGCTGGCGGGCGAAAATCTCGACCGTTTCCGCACGTCGGTCGACATCATGGTCGGCCGCAAGAAGCGCTACGACTCGCAATCGATGATGTACCACTTTCCGCAGCTCGCGCCGATCGAGTTCTTCGACCGCGGCCTGTTTCCGTGGATCGGCATGCTCGAAGCGGCGACGGACGTTATCCGCGAGGAGTTTCTCGGCGTGCTCCGCACCGAGGAGGGATTCACGCCGTACATCTCGTATCCCGCCGGCGTCCCGCTCGCGCAGTTCGCGGAGCTCAACAACTCGCCGCGCTGGAACGCCTTTCACCTGTTCAAGGCGGGAACGCGGGTCGACGCAAATGCCGCGCGATGCCCGAAGACCATGGCGGTGCTGGCGCAGGTGCCCCAGCCGGACCAGCCCGGACGCACGCCGGCGGCGATGTTCTCGCTGCTCCAGCCGAAGACGGAAATCCCGCCGCACGTCGGCGTTTCGAACGTTCGCCTCGTCACCCATCTTGCGCTCGTCATTCCCGAAGGATGCACGTTTCGCGTCGGCAACGACGTGCGGCAATGGGTGCCGGGCCACGCATGGGTGTTCGACGACACCATCGAGCACATGGCGCGCAACGACAGCGACAAGCTTCGCGTCGTGTTCATCTTCGACGTCTGGCACCCGCACCTCACACCGCCCGAGCGCGCGCTGATCACGGCGCTCGGCGCCGGCATCGACGCGTACTTCGACGGGTTCGACGTCGACTCGCTGCAGTAGCACGCCCGTCCGGAACGCCGCCCGCAGGCCGGCTCGGCCGCGCGATGCGGCTGCCCCCGCGGCGAAGGCCCGCTGCCGTCCCATCCTGATGCGCAAAAAAACGGCGAGCCCGAAGGCTCGCCGCTGACTCGAATTGCGACTTGTATCTAAGGTCAGTACTTGCCCGTGATGCTCAGGAACAGGTTGCGGCCGAGCGAGTCGTAGACCTGCGGATACGTGTTGCCGTTGCCGAACGGCGGGCCGGCGATCGCGGAGCTGATGATCGGCGGATCCCGGTCGAAGATGTTGTTGGCACCGGCGTACAGCGTCCAGTTCTTGTCGATGTTCCACGCGACAGCGAGATCGATGTAGTTCTGCGAGCCCAAATGCTGATTTACCGAGTCGTATGCGCCGGCGAGCAGCGTCTGGGAGCTGCTGGTATCGATGTCCACCGAGCTCATGTAGCGCCACGTCAGCGCGAAGTTCACGTTCCACGGCGTGTTCCACGTGCCGCGCAGCTTCGAGCGCCAGACCGGCAGCGGCGTGCCGCAGGTCGGCCCGTAGAGGCCGGCGCAGTCGTACGAGCCGCCACCCGGAACCGGCGTCGTGACGAAGGTGTCGAGCCAGGTTCCGATCAACGTCACGCCGACGCTGCCGTAGTCCTGGATCGGCTGGTTGTAGTTCAGCGTCATGTCGATGCCGGTCGTCTTCTCGGCGCCAATGTTGATGTTGGTGCCGATCACGTAGCCGTTGTCGCCGCGCCACAGCGAGCCCGACGTCGGATCGCGGTGGACCAGGTCGCAGAACTGGCCGGACGTGACGCAATTGGTCAGCGCCTCGGCCGAAGGAATGATGCCGATCTGGTTCTTGAGGTCGATGCTCCAGTAGTCGACCGTCGCGCTGAACTGCGTCCACGGCGTCATGACCAGGCCGACCGTGTACGTCTTGGCCGTTTCCGGAGTGAGGTCCGCGTTGCCGCCTTGCAGGAACTGGTACTGCCCCGCCGGGCTGTTGAGGCCGGGCGAACCATACTTGCTGGGATCGAGGCCGGAACGCACGCAACCGGCCAGCGTCGCGCTCGGCGTCGGACCCGCACACGGGTCGCTCGCCATGTTGAACAGGTTAAGACCCTGCGGCGTGAACAGCTCGATGATGTTCGGCGCCCGGACGGCCTGCTGGTAAGTGCCGCGCAGCTTGTAGTCCTTGACCGGCGCCCACTCGATGCCGAGACCGTAGGAGTTCGTGGTCTGGTTGATGCTGTAGTCCGAGTAGCGGTAGGAGCCGTTGACGCTCAGCAGGTACGCGCCCGGCGCCTGCTCGATGAGGGGCAGACGCGCTTCGACGTAGCCTTCCTTGACCGTGTACTGGCCGTCGACGTTCGGCACCGCGCCGCCGCCGCCAGAAAGGTTGGCCGAGCTCAGGACATCGTCGACCGCGAAATGGAGTTTCTCGACGCGCCGCTCTAGGCCGAACGCGACCGCCGCGCCATCCTTCGACCACGGCGTGCGCCAGCCGTATGCCGCGCCGAGGTCGGAGTCGAACTGCAGGCCGATCACGCTTTGCGACGTGTAGCCGTTCGAGAAGCCCGGGGTGCTGAGGTAGTTGAGCGCAGCCTGGGTCACGCCACCGAGGTGGAAGATGTCCCACGGCACGCAATTCTTGTCCGTTCCGTTGACGGCCGACGCGCACGCAGGCAGGCCGGTCGCGGGATCGGTGACGACGTCCAGCGAGCGGGCGATCTTGGTCTTGTCGAAGTAGTTGCCCTGGACCTGCGACAGGCTATTCGTGCCCGACTGCCACCAGAAATTGTAGTTCCAGGTGTTGTCGAGCAGGTCGCCCTTCGCGCCCAGCACGTAGCGGTAGTCCTCGAGCGTGATGTCCTGGTAGCGTCCGCCGCCTTCGACGTTGCGGCGCCCGATGTAGATCGGCGGAGAGGGGTTGGCCGCCGTGATGCCGAACGCATCCTTGAAGCTCTGCGACAGCAGAGGGTCGTTGTTGTTGAACGTGTAGGCGGCACTGAAGAATTCGCCGCCCGGCGCGATCTGCGCAATCGTGTGGTTGTTCGAGAAGTCAAACTCGCCGTAGACGCGGACGTTCGGGAACACGTCGTAGTGCGAGAACGCGTTGAAGCCGTAGGTCGTCTGCGGACGCTGGTAGTAGTTGGATGGCGCGAAGTTGTAAGCGTCGGTCGCGGAATTGTAGGGGCGGACATTGCCGGCCTTGTCCGCGATGGTGAAGATGTCGCCTGTCTTGGTGTTGTAGAAGTAGCCCGTCGCATTCGTTCCCGAGCCGCCGCATACGAGCGTGCTGGGAACCCCCGGTTTCGCATGGGTCGATGACAGCGCGCAGGCGCTGTAGTTGTAGTGGTCCTGCGTGATCGGGTTCGCGTTGCGGTAGCTCATGAAGACGGTGGCGTTGCCCTTGCCGTTGGCAAAGTTGCCGCCCATCAGGATGTTGGCGTCCTGCGTATAGCCGATGAAGCCCTGGTCGCCCGGGACCTGGAACTGCGCCGGGTTGGTCGCGGCCTTTGCGGCCAGGTTGCCGTAGCTGCCGTTCTGCTGGTGGTTGTAGCCGTTGCCGTTCCACTGCACCTGAACGCCCTCAAAGTGGTCGTTCATGATGAAGTTGACGACGCCCGCGATGGCATCTGAGCCGTACACGGCCGACGCGCCGCCGGTCAGCACTTCGATGCGCTCGATCAGCGGGGCGGGAATGGCGTTGATGTCCGTCGCCCAGAATTGCGGGCTGCCCGCGGGGACGCGCTTGCCGTCGATCAGCACGAGGGTGCGCGACGAGCCGAGGTTGCGCAGGTTGACCGTCGACGTGCCCGTGGCGCCGTTCGACAGGTTGCTGCCGTAGTCGGCGAACGCCGACGGCAACTGGTTGATGATGTCCGAGGTGTTGGTGATGCCGTCCCACTTGATGTCCTGGGCGGAGATCACGTTCACGGGGCTGACGCTTTCGAGCGTCGGGGACGGCAGGCGCGAGCCTGTGACTTCGACCCGTTCGATCTTCTGCGGCTGCGTCGTCGTGGTGGTATCCGGCGCTGCCTGCTGCGCGTAGGCGGCCGGCGCGGCGAGGCCGACGACGACGCCTGCGTTCAATGCGGCCGTAATGGCGACCGACAGTTTCTTCCTGCTTACATTCCTCATCATGGATCCCCCAGGCAAAGGTGAATTCGCGCTGCGAACCGCAATGAAATCGATTCGCGTTACTCCAAACACCGCCACCTTACCGCAGCGAAGTTTTCGGCCGCAACGAAAATGCGAGGCACGGGAGTCCCCGGCGCCGAACTTGTTGCAAATTTGCTACCGGCCGCCGGCCGTTTCGTCCAACCCGCTGATTTTTCGCGAATCATGGCAATTTGCCGAGAAGCGATTGTGCGTTGCAAAAACGCACAGACGGCCGCCCGCGCGGGGTGCGCGATCGGATCGCACGTCGGATCGGCCGCGCATGCCGCACGCGGTCAAATTACCTTGCGGCGCAATATGCCAGGTGTCGAACCGGCATCCCTCCGCAACCCTGGAACGTCGCGCCCCAACCAACGCATGCAGGCGCTTCGGTTGGCCTGGCAACCCATTTTTGCTGCGATGCGACAGACGCAACTCCGCCCCTGGGTTTGCGCGCGATGGACCCGGTAATGTTGCAATGACGGGCACCGGAGACATTCTTTGCAGCAAATGCAAAAAATCACGTCGACATGGTTATTCGACCGCGCACGGCCGCCCCCTGTCGATGCGCAATCGCCCGCGATCGCGACGACGCAATTCGCAACCGCGCGGGGTTGCAAGTCCGCGACGCTTTGGCGATAGAATGAGTTGCCGGCCCGTGCAGCGGGAGGGCGCATCGCATGGCAGCCGCAGCCTCGCGCCGGCGCCATGCCCTATGCGGGGAGGGGTCCCCGTCGACTTTCGTCTCCCGGGTGCCCTCAACCCGCTCCGGCCACCGAGCTGCATGGCGAAGGAGGTCCGCATGAAGACTTGGATCGTCGCGCTTCTCGCCCTGATGCTGGTGGCATGCGCCGCCGCACCCACCGCGCCTTCGCGACCGCCGCAGGGCATCCTGAACGACCAGCTCTTCGACGGTCCTTCGACGTACGTCGGCGCCGAAGACGTGTTCGCACTGAGCGACGAGATGCGCCGCTTTCTGCGCGTCGACATCGCGGACGAATTGAATGTCAAAGGCACGCGGCAGGGGCTGTTCGATGCGCTGTATTCCCAGGGACAGCTGAAGCTCGAATACGACACGCTCGTCACCAAGAACGCGGCAGAGGCGTTCGCCACGCGGTCCGGCAACTGCCTGTCGCTCGTGATCATGACCGCGGCCTTCGCGAAGGAGCTCAACCTGCCGGTCCGGTTCCAGCGTGCGGCCTCTGGCGAAGTATGGAGCCGCAGCGGCAACGTCCAGTATTACATCGGTCACGTCAACCTGAGCCTTGGAGTGAAGTATTCCGACTCCGTATTCCAGCGCGCCAGCACCGACCAGATGACGATCGATTTCCTGCCGCCCGCGGAAACCCGCGGCATGTCGAGCCGGGTCGTCGACGAGAAGACCATCGTCGCCATGTACATGAACAACCGCGCCGCCGAGTCGTTTGCGCTCGGCAACATGACGGATGCGTACTGGTGGGCGCGCGGCGCCATCCTGCAGAATGCGCAGTTCGTGAGCTCCTACAACACTCTCGGCGTCGTCTATCAGCGAACGGGCCACCTGCGGGAGGCCGAGGCCGCGCTCACGCATGCGCTGGAGCGCGAACCCGACAATACCCGCGTGATATCGAATCTCGCATCGGTGCTCGCGGCCGAGGGACGCGTGCAGGAATCGCTCGCGCTCTCCGCCAAGCTCGATCTTCTGGAGCCGGACCCCCCGTTCCGCTACCTGAATCTCGGCATGGCCGCGCTGCAGAAAGGCGACTACCGGGCTGCGCATGACAACTTCGCCAGGGAAGTCGCGCGTGCGCCCTTCAACGGCGAATTCCATTACTGGCTCGCCGTCGCCGACGTGGGGCTCGGCGAAACCGAATCGGCACGCTGGGAGCTCGCAAGAGCGCTGGAATACAGCTCGACGCAGAAGGATCACGAACTCTACGCCGCCAAGCTCGCCCGGATACGGCAAGCGAGTTCCGCCGTAAACCGGACGCCTTGACCCCACCGCAGACGCCCTCACGCGCCGCCGCACCGCCTTTCGAGATTCGCGAGGCGCGGCGCGAGGATGCGGGGGTCATCCATTCGATGATCGGCGCGCTCGCCGACTACGAAAAGCTGCGGCATCTCTTCGTCGCCTCCGAATACGACATCGAGACGGCGCTCTTCGGCCCGTCGCCGCGTGCGGAAGTGATTCTTGCGTGGCAAGGCGGGGAAGCCGCCGCGTTCGCGCTCTACCTGCACAACTTCTCGACGTTTCTCGGCCGGCCCGGGCTGTGGCTCGAAGACCTGTTCGTGCGGCCCGAATACCGCCGGCAGGGCTGTGCGCAGGCGCTGCTGCGCGCACTCGCGGGGATTGCACAGGCACGCGGCTGCGGCCGGTTCGAGTGGTCGGTGCTCGACTGGAACACGTCGGCAATCGATTTCTACCAGTCGCTCGGCGCGACGATCCTCCCGGATTGGAGGATCGTGCGCGTCGTCGGGCCCTCGCTCGCCGCGCTCGCGCAGGGCCGCGACGGCACGACCGATGCGGCCGCCGCCGCGCCGCCGCTTCCGGTGGATCGATGAGTCCGGAATCGCGCAGGCGGCGGAGGCGCGTGCTCCGGTGACCGACGCCCTGCAACGCGCGCTGCTGCGCGACGCAGCGCGGCACGAGCACGCCGGCCGCCTGTCCGACGCCGAAAAAGCGTACGAGCACCTCCTCTCGCGGTGGCCCGGGCTTCCGGACAGCTGGTACAACCTCGCGCGGGTCCAGCGCGGCCTGGGGAAATTCGACGCCGCACTCGCGTCGTATCGGCAGGCGCTCGACCGCAACGTCCGCGATCCCGAGGAGGTCCACCTCAATCGCGGCGTGATCTTTTCCGACGACCTGCGCCGCGAGGATGCGGCGGAGCGCGAACTCGCTGCCGCGCTCGAGCTCAACCCGGTCTACGTGCCGGCGCTCGTGAACCTCGCGAACCTGAAGTCCGACCTCGGCCGGCGCGACGAGGCCATGGCACTCTACGAGAGGATCCTAGCGATCGACCCGCACTGCCACGCCGCGCTCGCGCGGTATGCCGACCTCGCGCCGGTGTCCACACCCGACGATCCGGTGATCGTGAAACTGACGGACGCTCTGGCAGGGAGCCAGGTGGCGGCCGCGGACCGCGCGGCGCTCGGATTCGCGCTCGGCCGGGCGCTCGACGCGACCGGCGATTACGGCGGGGCCTTCCGCGCGTACGAGGACGCCAACCGCGCGAGCCGCGCCTGCGCGCCTCCGGGCGCAGTGCTTTACGATCGCATCCGCCACGAGCAGTTCATCGACCGCATCATCGCGGCATTTCCGAATGCCGCGCCACAGCGTCCACGTGGCGATCACGCCGCGCGCCCGATCTTCATCTGCGGGATGTACCGCTCGGGCTCGACTTTGACCGAGCAGGTGCTGGCCGGCCATTCGCAGGTGAAGGCCGGCGGCGAGCTCAACTTCATTCCGGCGCTCGTCGCCAAGGAGCTCTCGCCATTCCCCGAACGCATGGCCGAAGTGGCGCCACTGCAACAAGACGAGCTGGCCGGGCGCTACCTGACCGGCATCGCAAAGCTGTTTCCCGGTGCCGCGCACGTCACCGACAAGCGCCCCGACAACTTTCTTCACATCGGCCTCATCAAGCGGCTATTTCCCGATGCGAGGATCGTTCATACGACGCGCGATCCGCAGGACACCTGCCTGTCCGTGCATTTCCTCCATCTCGACCACTCGATGGGCTACGCGCTCGATCTCATGGACACGGCGCACTACTACCGCGAATACCGGCGGCTGATGGCGCACTGGAAGGCTCTTTACGGCGCCGACATCCTCGACTTCGACTACGACGCGTTCGTGCAGGCGCCGGGCCCCGCCGTCCGTCGGCTGCTCGATTTCTGCGGACTCGGGTGGGAAGAAGGCTGCATGGAGTTCCACCGGGTCGCCAATGCGGTCAAGACGGCAAGTGTTTGGCAGGTGCGCGAACCGCTCTACCGGCGATCCTCCGGCCGGTGGCGGCACTATGCGCGCGAGCTCGGGCCCGTGCGCGCCTATCTCGGCGCACTTGTCGCGACGGCTCCGCCCGCCGGCGGCTGAATCCGACTCTATTGCGGCGCGTGCGCGGCAGCTGCATCGCGGACGCCGACCGCCGCGACCGTTCCGCCGCGGAGCGGGTAGCCGGGCGCGGGCGTTCCGGGCGATAATCCGGCCTTTTTCCGCGTCGCACCGGACACCCCGGCGCCGCGCTTCATCGGAGCACGCCACACCCCATGCCCGACGCCGACCGCATCAACGTTTCGGAACTGCCCAGGCTCGAGCGCGCCGACTTCTGGTCGCTGCGCATCGTCGAGGAGACGGGCGAGTCGTTCATCGTCCGCAAGGACGTCGCGCTGCCGCCATTTGCCTGCGCCGATAGCGGCGCGATGGCCACGGTGTACGCCGACGGCGGTTATGGCTATGCCGCGACCGGCGACACCTCGCCGGCCGGACTCGCGGCCGCCCTGGAGCGCGCGGCAGCATGGGCACGCGCCACCGCGAAGCTCGCGCTTTTCGATTCGCGCACGCTGCCGCGGCCCGCGCCGCGCGGCGAGTACGCGTCGCCTTCGCTTGCGGCGCCGATGCGCTCGCGCCGCGAATGGTTCGAGCTCCTGACGGACGAATCGCGGCAGGCCGGCTTCGATCAGCGCATCGTCGACTGGGAGGCCTATCTCGAAGTGCGCACCGCGACGCATCGGCTCATCACCAGCACCGGCGGCGATGTCACGCAGCGCTACCGCTTCCTGTTCCCGGGCCTTTCGGTCACGGCGCACGCCGACGGCGACACGCAGACCCGCTCGCTCAACGGCTATCGCGGCATCTGCCAGCAGGGCGGCGACGAGATCCTCGCGCGCTTCGGCTTCGGCGGCGCCGGACGCCGCATCGCCGAGGAGGCGCTCGAACTGATCGCCGCGCCGAACTGCCCGAGCGGGACGATGGACGTGCTGCTGACGCCGGACCAGATGATCCTGCAGATCCACGAGTCGATCGGGCATCCGCTGGAGCTCGACCGCATCCTCGGCGACGAGCGCAATTTCGCCGGAACGAGCTTCGTCACGCCGGACATGTTCGGCACGTACCGGTACGGGTCCGATCTCCTCAACATCGTGTTCGATCCGACGCGCGACGAGGAGCTCGCGACCTACGGCTGGGACGACGACGGCACGAAGGCGGAAAAGGTTCACCTCATCCGGAACGGCATTCTCGAGCGTCCGCTTGGCGGCGCCATTTCGCAGGCGCGCGCGGGACTGCCGGGCACGTCGAACGCGCGGGCGGACGGGTGGAACCGGCCGCCGATCGACCGGATGGCGAACCTCAATCTCGAGCCGGGCACCGCATCGCTCGCCGACATGATCGCCGGCATCGAGCGCGGCGTGATGATGGAGACGAACAGCTCGTGGTCGATCGACGACTCGCGCAACAAGTTCCAGTTCGGCTGCGAGCGCGGTCGCCTGATCGAGAACGGCAGGCTCGGCGCCGTCGTGAAGAATCCCAACTATCGCGGCATCAGCGCGAACTTCTGGCGCAGCCTCGCGATGGTCGGCACTGCCGACACGATGCAGGTGCTGGGAACGCCGTACTGCGGCAAGGGCGAACCGTCGCAGGTGATTCGCGTCGGGCATGCATCTCCCGCGTGCGTGTTCCGCGACGTCGCCGTGTTCGGAGGCGAGCAATGATCCCCATGACGCGCGCCGCCACGGCAACGCCATCGACCAGGAGCGCATGATGGTCCCCCGCGAAACAGGCACGACGCCGGCAACGATGGAAGCCTATTTCCAAGAGCTCGCGAGCGCGCTCGACGGCATGGTGCATGCCGGCGAGACCGGGATCGCGTGGCTCGCGGCCGAATCCACCGACTTCGTGCGGATGAGCCGCGGCAAGGTGCGCCAGCCGGGAAGCGTCATCCAGCGCTATCTCGACGTCGGTCTTGTCAGCGGCGCGCGCCAGGCGACGCGACAGCTGTCACTGTCGGGCGATCTCTCCGCCGACCGCGCGCGCCTTGCGGCGGCCGTCGGCCTGCTGCGTTCGACGCTGCCCGACCTCGCCGACGATCCGCATCTACTCATCGCGACCGTGCCGCAGTCGTCGCGCGCAGTGCGCGGCGGACCCCTGCCCGACGCCGAGGAAATCGTCGCGACGGTGCTGGGCGATGCCGAGGGCCTCGACCTGGTCGGCCTGTACGCGGGCGGTCCCGTGTATCGCGGCTTCACCAACACGCTCGGCCAGCGCAACTGGCACGAGGCGACCACGTTCGACCTGCAGTGGAGCCTCTACCACCGCGCCGACAAGGCGGTGAAGTCGGGGCTGTCCGGATTCACCTGGGACGCCGCCGCATTCGCCGCGAAGATGGCCGGAGCGCGCGCGCAGCTTGCCGACATCGCGCGTCCGTCGAAGGCGCTCGCCCCCGGCAAGTACCGCGTGTTCCTCGCACCGTCGGCGTTCGAGGACGTCGCGTCGATGCTGTGCTGGGGCGGATTCTCGGCGCGTGCGCTCGCAACGAAGCAGAGCAGTCTCACCCGGATGCGCGGCGACGATGGTGCCGATGGCCTCGTGCTCGATCCGATCGTCACGATGACCGAGGCGACGGCCGACGGCGTTGCGCCGGGATTCCAGGCCGAAGGTTTCGCGCGCCCCGCACGCGTTCCGCTGATCCAGGCGGGCCGGCTCGTCGGAGCCCTGACCTCGCCGCGCACCGCGCGTGAGTTCGCGCAGGACGCCAACGGCGCGAACGGCCACGAAGGCCCGGAGTCGCTCGCGATGGCGGCCGGCACGCTTGCGGCCGCCGACGCGCTGGCGGCACTCGACACCGGCATCTACGCCGGCAACCTGCATTACCTCAACTACTCGGACCGGCCCGCCGGACGCATGACCGGCATGACGCGCTTCGCGACGTTCTGGGTCGAGCACGGCCGAATCGTCGCGCCGATCGACGTGCTGCGCTTCGACGACACGATCTTCCGGATGCTGGGCGCCAATCTCGAGGCGCTGACCGTCGAGACCGAGCTCCTGCTTTCGAGCGACACGTACCACGAGCGCGCGCTGGCGAGCATGCGGCTTCCGGGTGTGCTGCTCTCGGAAATGACGTTCACGTTGTAGTCCGCGGCGGCGGCGCCACTTGGCGCGGCACCTCGCTAAGCGGGTCCCCGGACCGTGGCACGGGCGCGGAAACTATTGATCCAGCGCAACAATTGCCCGGAAGCCCGGTGTACCCCCTTGCGCCAGGGCGGCATTTAACCAATAATGAGAAGCATTCTCATTTGACCACTTCGCGCCGTCCGACGGCGCCCGCCATGTACATCTGCCTCTGCAACGCGATCACCGAAAAGCAGATCATCTGCGCCGCGGAGGAGGGAGCGCGCTCGCCGGGAGATCTCGCGCAGGGCTTGGGCGTCGGCCTCGGCTGCGGCCGCTGCGTGTCGTGCGCAAAAAGCGTGCTGGTCGAGGCCGTCGCGCGCATTGCCCGCGGCGAATGCACCACACCAACACGGAGCACCGCATGAAGGGCAACGCCAAGGTCATCAAGCACCTGAACGACGTTCTGACCAATGAACTGACGGCGATCGACCAGTATTTCGTACACGCGAAGATGTTCGCGAACTGGGGATTCGGCCGTCTCGCCAAGCGTGAGCGTGACGCCTCGATCGACGAGATGAAGCACGCCGAGGCGCTGATCGACCGCATCCTGTTCCTGGAGGGCGTGCCCAATCTGCAGAACCTGCACAAGCTGCTGGTGGGCGAGAACGTCAACGAAGCGATCACCTGCGATCTCAAGCTCGAGCTCGCCGCCCACCCGGCGCTCAAGGCCGCGATCGTCGACTGCGAAAGCTGCGGCGACTACGTGAGCCGCGATCTCTTCCGCCGGATCATGTCGTCCGAGGAGGAGCACATCGACTGGCTCGAGACCCAGCTCGGACTGATCGAGAAGGTCGGCATCGAGAATTACCAGCAGTCGCAGATGCCGCACGACGACTGAGAATTCTCCCGGTGATTGCGTCACCCGGGACGACGGAGGCGCAAAATGCGATGGCGCGCAACGATGCTTGCGCGGCAGCGTGGCGTCACGCGATACGCCGTCCACGCCGACTCCGCGCCGCTCGCAATTCGCTGCGAGCCGCCCTCCGCTTGCCGCATGCAAGGCGCATCGACGCGCCGACGCCATCGACGGGCCCGGCGTTTGCGCGCAACGGCGGGAGCGCGACGTGCCAATGCCTCAGGAATGCGTGCGGAATGCGGAGACGGGTTGCCCCGATTTCACGGCCGTGCCGGGACGACGCCGTAATTCATCATGTAGACGACCGCGCTCCTGATCTCGGGGTCGGTGAGATCGGCGAGGCCGCCGCGCGGCGGCATCGCTCCGTGGCCCTTGATTGCCGAACGCACGACGACGTCGAGCCCCTGCTTCACGCGCGGAATCCACGCCGCGCGATCCCCGATCCTCGGTGCACCGCCGACGCCCGTCGCGTGGCACTTGGAGCACTGCGCCTTGACGATCGCCTCGCCCGTGCGATCGGGAGTCTTCTCGGTGCGGCTTATGGGCTCGGTCCAGTTGCCGCCGGACTGATTGACCATGTACGTGATCGCGCGCTCGATTTCCGTGTCGCTCAGGCCGGGGTTTCCGCCATGGGGTGGCATCTGCCGAATGCCGTTCAACGCGTGCTGCGTAAGGCTGCTCAACCCCTGTGCCGAGCGCGCTGCCCACGCTTTCTTGTCGCCGATCTTCGGCGCTCCGCTCGCCCCCGTGCCGTGGCACGAAATGCAAAGCGAGTCGACGACTTCCTTTCCGCTTCGATCGGAATGCTGCGCGGCAGCGGCTGGCCAGCACGCCACGAGCAGGACCGATCCGCCTGCGAGCACCGTCCCGAGGAGACGCGGCGTGAAGTGCCGCCGTAACCAATGACTGTCTCTGGCGCTCATGCTGATGCTCCCGGTTGGTCCTGTACGCCCGGTCATCATCCCGGCCGCGCCCGCGAGCGCAGCCGGGTGCTGT
>Ga0265331_10000864_pt1 | contig 24643 bp, 23 predicted proteins | sample 41923metaG_FD_202088 | JGI IMG/M metagenome (GOLD analysis project Ga0265331, IMG submission 202088) | Rhizosphere microbial communities from Carex aquatilis grown in University of Washington, Seatle, WA, United States - 4-19-23 metaG | ecosystem: Host-associated > Plants > Roots > Rhizosphere... | reverse complement strand
AACAGCGGCAATGTCGGCATCGGTACGGCGAGCCCTGGCCAGAAGCTCGAAGTGAATGGCGGCATAGCTGTCGATTCGGTCAACAACGAAGGTGGCACGATCATGCTCAAGGGCAATAACGGCACGAACGTATATCTCGAGAACATCAATGGCACGTTCAGACTGGTCAATAGCCCCTGGACCGCCGACATCTTCCATGTCGACCAGACCGGCAATGTGGCGGTGGCAGGAACGCTCGCTACCAATGGCAACACGACGGTCGGCGGCACATTGACAACGACTGGCAATACCACGGTCGGCGGCACGCTCAATGTGACCGGCGCATCTACGTTCGGTGGCACGATCACTCTGCCCACAGCTCCCGGCGGCGGCACAGACTCTATCCTCGGGGGCACCGGCGACGGCGCAACGTATTCGACCTACGACTTCGCCCTAAGGGGCTGGTACGGCATGGCGCTTCAAGATTACAGCGGCACCGTCCACGGAGTCTATAACTTCCGCTCAGGCGATCTGACGACCGATGGCGTGCTCACCATGAAAGGCACCGGAAACAACACATTCTCCGGCAGCATGTATTCACCCGGCTTCTTCTACAACTCCGACCGTACTCTGAAGACGAACATCCAGCCGCTCTCAGGCTCGGACGCTCTCGCCAAGGTCCAGGCCCTCCAGGGAGTCTCATTCAACTGGAAGAAAGACGGCTCTGCTTCTGTCGGTCTCATCGCCCAGGACGTCGAGAAGGTCTACCCCCAGCTCGTGGCTACCGACAAGCAGACGGGTCTCAAGTCCGTCGAATACGGCAATCTCGTCGCCCCGCTCATCGAGGCGGTCAAGGCACAGCAGAAAGAGATCGAGACCCTCCAGGCCGAGGTCGCAGCGCTCAAAGCAGCCAGATAGTCCCCTCTATTCCACGAAACGTACCGACGGAAGGCGCGCCCAGAAATGCTATAGTATGGGCGCGCTTTCCATTCGTGCGCATCCCTAGCCCGGGTGGCGAAACTGGCTATACGCGCGAGACTTAAAATCTCGTTTCCGTTCATTCGGAAGTGTGAGTTCGACTCTCACCCCGGGCACATATTAGAGCTCGCCGCGCATCTCGACGCATCGCCTTGGTATGCAAAAAGGACCGTCACCCGCGAAGGCGACGGTCCAAATCGTGCGATACTCGCAATGTACTATTTGCCGGAGCTGGCGGCAGAGGCTGCTGCCACAGGCGAACCCATGGCGTAGGCCTCGAACAGGGCATTGCCCTGTTCCCCATTCGGTCCGGTCAGCACAACCGAATAGACACCGGCTGGCAGCAGCAGGACAAGCGCCGAATCGGCGCTGCCAGGCTGGAGCGCGAATGCCCCGACAGCGGCCATGTCGGCTGCTGTCGCCGCCCTGACGATGTAATTCGTCGCAGCCGACGTTTCGGCATTGACTGCGTTACACCATCCGCTGTTCGTGGCGATCGTAGCTCCGTTGTTGAGCATGTCGACCACGCGGATCGACGTGTGTGCGAGCAGATTAGTCACTCCCTGGCCGCTCATGCCCGGTCCGACTGCCCTGACCAGGACCTGCTGCGGCCGTGCGAGCACGAATCCAATGATCATGACCCGCTCCCCGGTCCCGACGTTATAGCCGCGGGTGGAGATGTTGATCAAGCTGGAATTCGCCTGCAGATTCGCATCGTACAGTTCGCACAGACAGATCCCAGAATCATCGGCCGTAGAAGCCCACACCACCGAGGAGTAGACGCCTGGGGCGAGCGTACGCAGTGCCGCAGCATCGTAGCTGCCCGAATCGAACTGTGAAGCACCGAGGCGCGCGAACAACGCATTCTGGGTGTCAGTGATGATGCCGTTGTCGCCATCGCCGCCGATCGCGGAATATGTATTCCGCCACCACCACGGACCAGATACAAAGATCGTGTCTGATCCGCTATGAATATCGAACCGTGGGTACGGCATGCACACCGATACTCCCGCTTTGGCGAGCGACGGCCCGACACAGCGGATGAGCACCGACTTTGGATCGGTCCCGCCGATGACGAATCCGATTATCGTCTGTTTCTGTATGTTCGTATTATCGACGTTGTTGACATCGAAGTACGTACGGGACGAAAGGTCGGTGATCCCGCCCTTGTCGTTGGGATCGATCGCCGTATTGAGATCGAACACGACGACGCGAGGCTGGTTGCTCATCGTCATCGCCACCATGGCAGTCGACATGCCCTGACTTCCCCTCACCAGCTCGAAAAGAGCCCGGCGGAGATTCTCGTCCGTGACCTTGTTCAGTTGGGTCGCGTAGCGGATCTGTTGGTCCTGTGGCGCCGTCGGCGTCGGAAAGACTGCGGCATTCCCCATGGAGAGGAACCCCGCGAATGCGAACACTGCGAGCAGAAGATTCTTCATCTTCATGGTAAATCCTTTTTCTAGGATGTTTGAGGTTTTCAAGGGTCATCCCTGAGGAACCGGTTCTATTATACCACGAATGATTAACATGTCAAGATGGTTATGCACACATCCTCATGCTGGGAAAAGCCAATAAATACGTTAAAATGAGGCTGTTATCCACTCCACTATCCACAAAATCATGTTGAAGAAAATTTTGATCAGCATCGTTCTCATCGTCGTTATCGGTGGTCTGGCTGTGTATGCCGAAAGCGCATATTTCGTTTCTGGAATCAACGGCAGGGGCTACAAGCTCCCCATGAGCAGCCCGCTCGTGAGCGTCTACGAATACAATATCTGTAAAAATGTCCAGAATGAGAATCTAAACTACGGAGCCTTCATACCTACTAATAGCTCAAGCGAGTGGACATCTGTTATCAACAACCCTGGACAATCTCTGAGCATCTCCTCCTGCAACTCCGCGAACAATCAGCTCGACTGGACGGTCGCGAACAACGGCCAGGCGACGTGTACCTTCGGCAACTGGAGCTCGAATGCGACATTCGACAACAAGGGCGCGACGCCGATCACCCTCACCCTCGTCTCGGGCTCGCATACCGGCATGGGAGGCAATGCAACGTACAGCTCTCCTATCACGATCCCGGCCTATTCGACAAAGACAACCCAGATCGTATCCGTGCCCGACGCAGGAGCGACCGTCACGACGCCGTACTTCTGCTCGCATGCCATGGATAGGATAGACACGATAAACTACACCTATACCGACCCCACGACCGGGCAACAGACGGTAGCATTCATCATCGAGTATCAGCAGTAGTCAGACTATCCCCTTCAGGAATGATCTGCGATGCGCGGGTGTAAGCCCGCGCTTTCGTATGGCAGAGTAGTGCGCGCGAGTGCCGTAGCCTTTGTGGATCTCGAAGCCGTAACCGGGATATTCGCGGGCGAGCTTCTTCATGCGACGGTCGCGGAGGACCTTGGCGCAGATGGAGGCAAGGGCGATGATCGGTTCCTTTGCGTCGCCGTCTATGATCGTCGTCTGGTCTAGATAGCGATCGGAGGCGTAGAGCGAGCCGTCGAGCAAGATCCGGCCGTCACGGATAGGTGCCCCCGATGGCACCTGGCGCTCGAGCCTGCGCAGGGCGCGATTGAGCGCAGAATAGATAGCGTAGGTGAGGCCCCGGTCATCTATCGTCTCTGGCCGCGCAAAAGCGACCGCGTAGAAGGCGTCCCCATCCGTGGCCGCCTGTAGGATACGCCCGAACCACTCCTCGCGCTGCTTCGGCGAGAGCTGTTTGGAATCCTTCACGCCCCTGAAGAGGCGCAGGGCCGCCGGTGTCTTCACGGCAAATGCACCGACCGCCACCGGCCCCGCCAACGGGCCGCGCCCGGCTTCGTCGATGCCGATGAGGAAGCGGGATTGTTTTTTAGTTGACCTTGAATTCATCGCGGCCGTTTTTCAAAAGGTATATGAGCGACTTCACCGCCATATCGCTCGCCCTCAAATTCGCTTCATGTGTATTGAAGGCAGTATGCGCGTTGGAATTGAACCAGATGGACAGAGGCAACGAGTCAAACTCTGGACCCATTGGATCATCTTGTGTCGCTCGAATCCTGCCTGACTTCAATTCGTCGAGTAGGGCATCCTTTTCGATCGCACCTGTAAAACCACAATTTACGAGGAGCGCTCCAGATTTCATCAGAGCGAGCTTCTTGCTATCGATAAAGCCGTTCCCTGCCTCTTTCGAGAAATGGAGCGAGACTATGTCGCTCGTCTTGAGAAGACCTTCGAGTTCTACGTATGATGCGCCAGTCTCCTTCTCGACCTTCGGCTTCCTCTCTCTGCTGTAATAAACGATCCTTTTTACTCCCAAGCCATGGAGCATCGAAGCTACCAATGACCCGATATGTCCCATACCGATGATGCCAACCGCAAGCTCATTAAGAGATGGCCGTGTCTGAAAGCTAACCTTCCCCGTCCTTCCGAGCTCAAAAATATTCCTTGTCATAGCGATCATCATACCGATAGTGTATTCGGCCACAGCATATGAATTCGCACCGGGCGTATGTGCGATGGCAATCCCCTTTTTCGTGGCCATTTCATGGCCCGGAATGAATTGCCTCCAATCCGACCCGGTGAATGCGATGACTTTCAACGCATCAGCAGCAGCAATGACCTTATCAGTCACTTTTTCGATGCCTCCGAGGATATAGCCGACTTTGCCTTTCACGGCCGCGACGAGCTCATCTTCAGTGGCCGCAGGCTTGTCCAGGCGCTCTATCTCGTAACCCGCATCTCGAATAGCTTTCTCGTGCTCCGGAAAAATAAAGAGTGAATCTGTGACAAGGATTTTGTTGTTCATTTGTACACGATTCTAGCACTTTTTCTAGCCTAGTTGGCAAGCCTCGTTCTGCTATACTTCAATCACGACTACCATGCCTTCCCGCTTCGTCCACCTGCATACGCACTCCCACTATTCCCTGCTCTCCGCCCTGCCGAAGGTCGACGAGCTCGTGGCCGCCGCCAAGGGCGCAGGCATGGACGCCTTGGCCCTGACCGACAACGGCAACCTCTACGGCGCCATCGACTTCTACAAGGCCTGCAAGAAGAAAGAGCTCAAGCCGATCATCGGTGTGGATTTCTATGTAGCAGCGCGATCGCGCGCAGACATGCAGGCCGGCATCGACAATCGCCGCTCGCGGCTGGTACTTCTGGCCATGGATATGACCGGCTACAAGAATCTCCTCCGGCTCGTGACCATCTCGAACCTGGAGGGCTTCTACTACAAGCCGCGCATCGACCGAGAGCTCATCGAGCGATACGGCGAAGGCCTCATCGCCATCGTGCCCTCATTCTCTGGAGAGATCGCCCAGTCCCTCAAAGGGCGCAATCAGGACAAGGCCGATGAAGTCGCCGCTTTCTATAAGAAGGCGTTCCCTCCTGTCCCGGGCTCCGCAGCCGGCGCTCCGGCGACGCCGCGCCTCTACCTGGAGGTCACCATGCATCCCGAGATCGACGGCCACCAGGAGAGCATGCGGACGCTCGCAGAGTTCGGCCGTAAGCATGGCATCCCGCTCATGGCCGCACACGATGTCTACTATCTGCGGCCCGACGACCGCGCAGCTCGCGAGACCCTGCTGCGCGTCAACTCCCACTCCGACGGGAGCGACCGCGCCTCGGAGAGCGATGAGGACGATTTCTCATTCATCTCGACGGAGCGGGCCGGGGAGCTCTTCAGGGACATGCCGGAAGCGCTCGAGAACACGCGCCGCATCGCCGACGCCTGCACCCTCGCTCTCGAGCTCGGCACCTGGGTCTTCCCGAACTATATCGTCGAGAGCGGCCGCTCGTATGACGACGAGCTCAAGGATTTCACCATGAAGGGCTTCGCCCGCCGGGGCATCGAGCCGACGCCCCCGCGGATGGCTCGCGCCGAGTACGAGCTCAGCGTCATCCGCACCAAGGGCTACGCCCCCTACTTCCTGGTCGTGTCCGACCTCCTCAGGCATGCTCATGACGTCGGCATCTTCACCACCACCCGCGGATCGGCTGCTGGCTCATTCGTGTCATATCTGACCGGCATCACCAACGTCGACCCGCTGGCGTTCAACCTCCCCTTCGAGCGCTTCCTCAATCCTGACCGACCATCGGCTCCCGATATCGACATGGACATCGCCGATAACCGCCGCGACGACATGATCGCCTATGCGAGGCATAAGTACGGCGCTGACCATGTCGCCCAGATCGGCACCTTCGGCACTATGCTCGCCCGCGGCTCCGTCCGCGACGTGGCCCGAGCCATGGGCTTCGGTTTCGATGTCGGCGACCGCATCTCCAAGCTCATCCCCATGGGCTCGCAGGGCTTCCCCATGACCATCGACCATGCCCTCGAGCTCGTCCCCGAGCTCAAGCGCATGTATGACGAGGAGGCCGACACCCGCCGCATCATCGACATGGCCCGGAAGATCGAGGGCTGTGCCCGCCACATCTCCGTGCACGCCGCAGGCGTCGTCATCGCGCCTGCGCCCTTGGTCGAATACACCCCGCTCCAGTACGACCCCAAGAGCGAGGGCAAGGGCGAGGATGAGGCCAAGAAGATCATCACCCAATACGACATGTACGCCATTGAGGAGGCCGGCCTCCTCAAGCTCGACTTCCTGGGCATCCGGAACCTGGCCATCCTGGCCGATGCCGTCGACCGCGTGGAGAAGATAGAGGGCATCAAAGTCGACATCGAGAACGTCCCCCTCGACGACGCCACAACCTTTGCGATGCTGGCCAAAGGCGAGACTATCGGCCTCTTCCAGCTCAACGGCTCCGGCATGACCCGCTATCTCATGGACCTCAAGCCGACCACCATCCACGATATCAACCTGATGGTGGCCCTCTATCGCCCGGGGCCGATGGACAACATCAACGAATACATCCAGCGCAAGAACGGCCTCAAGCCCGCCTCATATCCGCATCCCGCCATGAAGAAATTCCTCGAGCCCACCTACGGCGTGCTCGTGTACCAGGACGACCTCCTCATGACCGCCATCGAGGTGGCGGGCTACACCTGGGCCGAAGTCGACAAGTTCCGCAAGGCCGTCGGCAAGAAGATCCCCGAGGAGATGGCCAAGCAGCACACGGCCTTCGTCCAGGGTGCACAGAAGCACGGGGGCCTCTCTGAGAAGAAAGCCGAGGCCATCTGGGAGCTCTTCGAGCCCTTCCAGGGCTATGGCTTCAACAAGGCCCACGCCGCGAGCTACGGCAAAGTGGCCTATCAGACAGCCTACATGAAGGCTAACTACCCGGAGATCTATATGTCCGCCATCCTCAGCGCCGAATCCGGCGATACGGACATGATCGGCGAGATCGTCACCGAATGCCGCCGCATGGGCATCCCTGTCTTGCCGCCTGACGTGAACGAGAGCTTCAGTCAGTTCACCGTGGTGAAGGAGAATGGAGTACGGAGTACGGAGTACGGAGAAGGACGGGAAGGAATGTCACCCGCAGGAGCATTGCCCGGAGGGCGGTACCGCGAAGAAGGCCGCATGCAAGATGATGGTGCTCCTGCGGGTGACATTCCTTCCCGCCCTTCGTACCGTATCCGCTTCGGCCTCGTCACCATCAAGAACTTTGGCCAGGGTGTCTCCACAGCCATCATCGAGGAGCGCAAGCGCGGCGGCAGATTTGCATCACTCGCGGACTTCCTGTCGCGAGTGAAGGACCGCAACCTGAACAAGAAATCCCTCGAGGCCCTGATCAAGTCCGGCGCTCTCGACTGCTTCGGAGAAGATCGCGGCATCATGCTCGCCAACCTCGAGCTCCTCATCGAGCACAACAAAGAGCGCAGCGGCTCCCATGCTGACCAGGATTCGCTCTTCGGGCTCATGGCCGACCATTCGACGGTCCCGAGCCTGCGGATCGCCGATGCCCCGAAGGCCGACCTCGCCACCAAGCTCGCCTGGGAAAAGGAGCTCCTCGGCCTGTACGTCTCCGGCCACCCCCTCGACCGCTACCGCGACGTGATAGGTAAGAAGGACATCGATATCAAGAAAGCCAAGGAGACCGTCAAAGACGGCGAGAGCGTCGTCCTAGCCGTCATCGTGAACGCCGTGCGCGCCATCCAGACCAAGAACAACGAGACCATGGCCTTCGTGACCATCTCCGACTTCTCAGGATCATCCGACGCAGTCGTATTTCCCCGCACCTACCGCGAGTTCCGCGAGCTCATCCAGCCCGATGCATGCCTGGCCATCAAGGCCTCCGTCAACACCAGGAATGGCGAGAAGACCTTCGTCCTCGAGCGGATGAAGAGGCTGTAGATCAGAGCACGCCCTCTTCTTTCAGGATGCACTTCTTGTTCTCGATGCCGCGATTATAACCGCCCATACCGCCATCTGCCCTGATGACGCGGTGGCACGGTATCCGTGGATTGAAATTCTTGGCCAGAATAGAGCCGACGGCTCTGGCGGCCCCCGGCGAGCCGGCCCTGCGGGCAACTTCCGAGTATGTAAGCGTCCGGCCGCGCGGAATGGCGCGGGTTACGTCGTGAACTTTGTCAGCAAAAGTCCTCCTCGCTTTCGGCTCAGTCATACACATATCGTATACGAAGATGGTTTTCCAGGCAACGATTCAGCCCCGCCATCCGTCTGCGAGAGCGCAGAGAGGATGACGGGGCGGAAGCCCGTCCGGTCAGTACCGGACGTAACCGATGATGTCCTGAAGCATGACGTCGTGTGATGGCCTGCTCGAGAGCGCCTCCAGAAGGAGGCAAAGAAGCTCGGGGTTGACCTTGGCGAGACGGTGCCGCGCGGCAGATTCATGCTCTGCCACCCAGAGGCTGTCCGTCCGCTTGAACGAACTGGCTTTGACGACGAAGACGTCTGTCTTCATGCCTAACGTCGGCTTGAACCCGTCGCTGAGGAGCAGGCTCTTGAGGCCGACATCGATGCCACCCGACTTTTCCAGGAGCTTGACCCACTCGGAGCCGGTCCGTCCGTTGCTCACCACCGAAATGGTGATAAGGTCGGCCGGATCATAGCCGAGGTGCTGCTTGAGGTTGGGGTTGCCCGCCGGGGCCGCAGAGGCCTTGGCGGAGTAGGTCTGAGTGAGGCTGACAACGGCGGTGAGAGCCACCGTGGCGAGGATGATAAGGAACCGTGGTTTGTTCATAGCCGGGGAAGATTATGCTTTATTTGTCGACGCAGGTCAATCCCTTTCCGAAACGACAGGGCATGCTATCATTCCCCTATCAGAGATCGCCGCGGCTACCACCCGCAGTCGGCACATCCGGGAACCGGACCGAGGCATGAGCCCCAATCTGATCACAATAAGCCGGTCTATCACCAGAAGCCGGAAAGTCAGGTGGAACCACGATTCCCCCATCGTCCTGACAAAGTCACGATTCATCTCGCGATTTTGTCAGGGCGATTTGTTTATTCAATAATCAATAACCAAGATCCAATAGCCAAACAGTTTGGTTATTGATTATTGGTGATTGGAATTTACTTCTATGACCTCCCTCGAACACATCCGTCACACCCTCGCTCACCTGCTCGCTGCAGCAGTGCTGGAGCTCTACCCCGATGCCAAGCCGACCATCGGCCCGGCCATCGACAACGGCTTCTACTATGACATAGAGTTCGCTACGCCGATCGCCGCAACCGACCTCAAAGACATCGAGAAGCGCATGAGGAAGCTCCTGCCTTCCTGGAAAGAGATGACCGGTCGCGAGGTCTCCGAGAAAGAGGCGCGTGAGGCATTCAAGGGCAACCCATTCAAGCTCGAGCTCATCGACGAGATCGTCAAGAAAGGCGAGAAGCTGACCCTCTACACTGCAGGCCATTTCACCGACCTCTGCCGCGGCGGCCATGCTGAGCATCCCGCCGCTGAGATCCCTTCCGACTCATTCAAGCTCTCCCGCCTCGCTGGCGCATATTGGCGTGGGGATGAGACCAAGCCCCAGCTCACCCGCATCTACGGATTGGCCTTCGAGAGCAAGGCAGCGCTCGACGAATACGAGACCATGATGAAAGAAGCCGAGAAACGCGACCATCGCAAGCTCGGCAAAGAGCTCGATCTCTTCGAGTTCGATGACGATGTCGGGCCCGGACTGCCCCTCTGGCTCCCGAACGGCGCGGTCATCGCCGAAGAGCTGGAAAATCTGGCCAAGGAGACCGAATTCCATGCCGGCTATCAGCGAGTGAAGACGCCTCACATCGCCAAAGAGTCCATGTACCTCAAGAGCGGCCACCTCCCCTACTATGAGGAGTCCATGTTCCCTCCCATGGAATATGAGGGCGGCAAATACTACCTCAAGGCCATGAATTGCCCGCATCACCACAAGATATTCGCCGCCCGACCGCGTTCATACCGTGACCTGCCGCTGCGTCTGGCCGAATACGGCACCTGCTATCGCCACGAGAAGTCCGGCGAGCTCTTCGGCCTGATGCGCGTACGATGCCTCAATATGAATGATGCGCATATGTATTGCACCGAGGAGCAGTTCGGCCAGGAATTCAGGGCCGTGAACGACATGTATCTGAAATACTTCAAGATCTTTGGCATCGACAAGTACGTCATGCGCCTCTCCACCCACGGACCGAAGCGCCTTGGTGACAAATATGTGAATGAGCCCGAGCTCTGGAAGAAGACCGAGGATATGGTCCGCCAGGTGCTCGTCGACTCGAAGATACCGTTCGAGGAAGTGGCGGACGAAGCGGCCTTCTACGGCCCGAAGATAGACGTGCTCGTCTGGAGCGCCATCGGCCGTGAGTTCACCCTCGCGACCAACCAAGTCGACTTTGCCGTGCCCAAGCGCTTCGGGCTGACGTACACCGACAAGGATGGCACCCAGAAGACGCCGCTCTGCATCCACCGCGCTCCGCTCGGCACCCACGAACGCTTCATCGGCTTCCTCATCGAGCATTATGGTGGCAACTTCCCCCTCTGGCTCTCGCCTGTCCAGGTCAAGGTCATCCCTGTGGCTGAAGCGCACGCCGACAAGGCTCGGGAGATCACCGACGCTCTCCGCGCAGCCATGATCCGCGCCGAGATCGACGACTCCAATGACAGCTTCGGCAAAAGGATCCGGAAAGCCAAGAATGCCCGCATCCCTTACACCATCATCCTCGGCGAGAAGGACATCGCCGCAGGCAAGGTCACTCTCGAATCCCGCGACCATGGCCAAGTGGGGCAACTCGCCTTCGAGGCGGCTCTCGCATCGCTCCAAGCAGAGATCAAGGAACGACGGTAGATACCACAAAGGCCCCTTCCGGGGCCTTTTGGTTAGAATTATATTTGGAGCCGCACCCGTCGCTCACACTCCGTACTTCGTGTTTCGTGCTTCTTCTTCGCGTGCTTATATCTTCGGCTTGTTGAAGAGGAGGTACATGACCGTGCCAAAGAGGACGAGGATCACGAGGACCGCCACCCATCCCCACGGGATGCTGCCGAGCGAGAATGCAGCCGATGCGGAGAGGTTGCCCTGCGGAGAGGGCTGCTGAGCCGGCTGTTGCGTCGGAGCGCCGGCGCTCGAGCCGCCCGGCCGAGTGACCGTGACTGTGTTCGAGCAGGCCATAGTGCCGGTCCTGCCGTCAGCGGATGTGACCGTGACCAGAGCGTTCTTCGAGCCGGATGTCTGGTAGTACGTCACAGCGGTATTCGAGGAGCTCGTCAGCCCATCGCTGCCGGACCATGAATATTTGTACGGGAGGGCGCCGCCAGTGACTTCGACATTCCAGGTGACAGGCTGGTTCACCAACGCGTTGGCCGGATTGGCGTAGCAACCGATATCGAGGCCGGAAGCGTTCGAATTGAGGACAGTCGTCGAGTTGTAGATCGGGGTCGGCTGGACGTAGGTCGGATACGCGGAATAGTTGTAGTTATTGTACGACGACTGGCCATAGTAGTAGTTGCCCTGGTCGTAGACATTGACCGAGTTGCCGCATACCGCGCTCATGGACTGGCCGCCGGAATAGACGATGACCGATGCGGTCTTCAGGCCGGGATTGTAGTACGACATGTACGACGTCTGGCCGCTGCCCGTGAGGCCGTCGGTGCCAGACCACGTATAGGTGTAGTAACCCGCGCCGCCGGAGGCCTGGGCGATCCACTGGGCCGAGCCGCCGACCGGCACGGACGAGGTGTTGGCGTAGCAGGAGACGGTCACCGCCGGATAGGTCGGGTAGCTGTAGGTCGGATACGTCGGCTGAGTGTAGCTCACCGTCGGCTGGCGGTTGCAATAATAGTAGCCGTTGGTATAGACCACCGGATTGGGACAGTTGTAGGGGCTGTACCCATAGTAGCCATCATAATAGCCGGCGGCATGCGCGCTTCCCGGGAAGGCGCCGATCGCGAAGGCGACGGCAGCGACCGCAAGAAGAGCCGTTCCGGCGAAGACTGGCATCTTGTTGAATCGATTTTTCATAAAATGGCTTAGGCTAGCCTGTTTCCAGGCTAGGAATGTGGTTAATGAAGTAACGTCTCAATTGTACAGCATCTCAGGCTAAAAGTCAAGCGGAATACGCGATCGCTAGGAGATTACGCCGAAACATGGGAAAATGGCGCGATTCCACCCTATGCAGCGCCTCACGATCTATTCCAGGAATGTCTTCGGCGTTCCCGTGTTCGCACGGCGCCGCGCCGAGCGGCTGCGCGGGATCGTGGCTCAGGCTCGCGGCGCCGGAGCCGATATCATCTTCCTGCAGGAGATATTCATGCCGGGCGAGCGGCGCGCCCTGAAGAGGCACCTCGACAGCGGATATGAGACTTCGCGGGCGCATGCTGGGCTCTTCAGGCTGGGTGGCGGTCTATCGGCCAGCGCGCGGCCCGGGCTGAATATGGATGCCTCATTCGTGCGCTTCCCCCGCTCCGGAACATTCCGGGACATGACGGTGGGAGACCGCCTCGCGGCCAAGGGCTTCCAGGCTCTGAAAGCAGCTCTGCCGACGGATGAGAGCGCCTCGACGCCAGGCTCCCCCGCCGCGATCACATTCCTGAATACCCATCTGACATGCCCGTACGAGGATATCGACGGCGGCGGCCACAAAGAGGCCATCCTCGAGAGCCAGCTCGCGACGATGGAAGCATTCATCCGCGGGGTCAACGGGCCGCTCGTCATCTGCGGCGACTTCAACATGGACGCGAGCGACAGGATCATGGCCGACTTTATGCGGAGGTCAGGCCTCACAGATCATAGTGCTCATCTGCCGGCCACCGTGCTCGGCAATTTCTTTTCGCCACAATGGCTCTTCAGGGACATCATCCGCATCAAGAAGATAGACCATATCCTGACCAAGAACATCCCGGCCGGCTGGACGATAGACGTCCAGCCGGCCGATGACGGCGATGCGTTCCTCTCAGACCATCTGGGCCTGATCGCTCGCATCGAGATGCGGGAGGCTTAGAATCCGAACATCTTCGAGAAGAAGCGGCCGATAGCTCCGAAGAAGCCCTGCTGCTTGTCGGACTGGCTGGGAGATGTCGATGCCACAGCCTGGCTGTCGAGGATCGCCGAGGCTGAGACGACGCTGCCGTTCACGGCGCCCTGGACGACGACGCTGTCACCTACGCCGATAGCGGCGGGAAGGATAGTGCTGCCATTCCTGACGACCTTGCTCACGGACGAGATATCGACCGTGTAGGTCGTGCCGCTCTTGGTAGCGACCGTCAGGCTGGATCCGTTGACCGCAGAGACCGTGCCGGCGATGACAGGCTGGCCGTTGCCCTGGAAGGGTGCAGTGGTAGAACCTTCCCTGCCAGTGCCCATGGGACCGGGCCATTGGCCATCCTTGGTGCCCGTGCCATAGCCGCGCATCGTGCCGACCTTGCCGTCGAAGATGGCCGAGGCCTTGATGCTGGTGCCGGTCACCGGACCCTGGATGAAGACCATATCGCCGGTCGCGATGCTGGCGACAGTGCTCGTTGCGTTATCCTTCCTGACAGTAGCCGCGCTGGCATCGACAGAGTAGGTCGTGGTAGCCGCATTCTGGACGAAGCTGCGGCCAGTGACCGTGAGCGACGTACCGCTCACCGCAGTGACGGTGCCCGCTATGCCTGAGCGCATCATAGGCATCTGGCGCGTCTGGCCTATCATATGTGATGTGATGGGTTGATCAGAATCGCCATGCACCTGGGCCTGAATGCCGATCTGTGCATTGACCTGCGCCAATGCTGATAAAGGGATCGCTGCAGCGGCTCCCGCGAGAGCGAGAGCGGCGACAGCGCTGATAAGACGAGTGTTTTTCAGGTTCATCTATGTGATATATATCGTGAATAGTAAACGGGCATGCACCTCGCGGTGCACGACCAATACGCGCCGACAGCGCGGAGAGGTGCAGGACAGGAATAGACAAGACCGAGACGATGATGTGCCGAGGACCAGGATCGAACTGGTGACCCTTCCCTCTTCAGGGGAATGCTCTACCAACTGAGCTACCTCGGCGAGGAGGATGTGCGTGCGCGGCGCTATTTCAAGAGATCCCTGAGCGAATTCGCTGCTTGCTGGGCCTGATCGAGCGTGCCTTGGAGGCCGCCGCCCGTCGCCGGGCTCCCGCCCATACGGGTCAGCAGGGTGAAATAGGGCTGGATGAAATAATACGCTCCAAATGACAGCGCGACGATGACGACCCAGTAGAGGACCCGCATGACCATGGCGATGCGGTTCGAAGACCGTATGCTACGCAGGATCTTGTTGTTATCCTTGGCGAGCGCGAGGGTCTCTTCGAGGAGCGATCTCTCGTCTGGCGTCATCGGCTGAAAGTCTAGCAGAAAAGGCGCAGTGCCGCAAAATCGTGCTATAGTGTCTGCGTTATTTCATACAGCGCCCTCGTAGTTAAATGGATATAACAACTCCGTCCTAAGGAGTGGTTGTAGGTTCGATTCCTGCCGAGGGCACACGCTAGTGAGACCTACCATGAGGGCTCAACAGAGCACTTCATGCGTATCGTCAGGTGATAAACCGCTATTCCTAGCGGGGTTGGTTTGTTTTGTGTTGAACTGCCAAGATAAAGTATTATTGCCCTATGCCCACAGAAATTGAACAATGGAAAAAAGAGCTAGAAGAAATCACAAATGATGTCACTGATCTCATCGAGAATCAGCACGTTTTTCATCGTTTAGGGGAAATCATTAAGGCGAATCCGAAAATTGCCAAGGATAACTTTTTTTGGGATCATCTTCGTGCGAACTATGGTGCCGCTATGGTTATCGGCATTGCCCGACAGGTTGATGAAAAGAAGGTCGTAATAAGCCTAATGAGATTACTCAAAGATCTCGAGAGAAACTATACGGTAGTCACGAAAAAGTGGTTCGGTGATCAGTACGAGAATTCTCCTTCAGCTCTCCCGCGCCAGATTGGCGAGGCGCATTTCGCCGATAGTTTTGGCAATAATGCAGAGCTTGACCCTGCCATCGTTAAAAAAGACATAGCTGATCTGTCAGCAGTCACCGCAAATGTTGAAAAATTCAGACATACGAGAATTGCCCATAAGAATAAGGACAAAAGTCTCAAAATCGACCTCAGTTTTCAGGAAGTGGACGATGCACTGGCGTTTCTCGAAAAGCTCGTCATCAAATATCAGTTGCTTTTGAATCAGGCGGGCTATCCCAAGCTCATGCCATCAGTACATTATGACTGGGAAGAGGTTTTTAGGACTCCTTGGCTCGATGATTCGAAATAATCTATGGCGAAGAATAAACCGACAAAACAACATTACATTCCAAAATGCTATCTCCGGGAATGGATTGACCCCAAGACCCCTGAAAATCAGGAGCCGTATGTTTGGATTTTCAACAAGGGCGAGAAAGTCGGTCGCAAGAAAGCCCCCTCAAATATTTTTACGGAAACCGACCTGTATACTCTCCAGTTGAAGACAGGCGAAAAGAATTACGCAATCGAGGAGACACTTTCGAATCTGGAAGGTCGTTACGCGACGATCTTCAGAGACAAGATCAAGAAGCATTTGCCCCTAAACGAGGAAGAACACATTACGTTGTGCGCATTCGTTGCCGTCATGCTCCAAAGAACGCCGCGTTACCGAGACAATATGGATCGCTTTCATGACGAGATGATAGAGCGGACGGAAGCGATGGAGAAAGCTCACGGCCTTGAGCCGAAGGAATCGGAAAAAATGAAGGAGTTCAAACGTAACAGCCATCGAATGAGTGTTGTTCAACTGCTCCCATCTATCACAGAGATGCTTGTGCAAATGAGCGTCGCATTTCTATGTGCCAAAGGCGGATCAAAGTTCGTCACATCAGATGATCCCTGCAATCTTTTCAATCCAGATCTTCAGTGGCAAAGATTTTACGGTCCTGGGCTTGGACAGAAGAACGTACAGGTTACACTGCCTCTCTCCCCAGAAATTGCTCTTTGCATGAGCTGGAGTCCGTTGCGTGGATATGCAGAATGGAAAAACGAGGAAGTAGAGGAGCTGAATAGAATGATTGTCGGTCACTGCTATAAATACTTCGTCTCCCACAACTCGAAGGTTAGACGGCATTGGTTCCGCCGATACCCGTTGGATTTTTTTTCATTCTGAAAATCATAAAGCATCAGGTCGAGATGCAGTTGTATAAATTAAAAAGCTGGTATCAATATGGTCGCCATGTCAGAAAAAGATGAACTTAAAAAAGCAATAGATTTGTCGTTACAAGGAAAGCGCAAAGAAGCGGCCGCTATTCTTGTTGCATTGGAACCAAGGATCAAGGAACCGAATATGCGACTGCGGCTCATCGACGCATCCTTAGCCAACCTGAATCCTGTTAAGGATAATCCGAAATTGATTGAACTTGCCGAAGAAGCCATAAAGATAACCTCCGCAGGCGGAGTGACTGATTATCAAGCCTACTTTATGGGCAGAAAGGCTGATCTTCTTAGGTTTCCAATTGGCCTTCAGCAACATCGTATGGCGAGTCTGACTCTTACACCTAGTTGGATTGGCTTTGCGACTGAAATGGATAAGAAAGAATACGAGGCTCTTAAGTCCGATACAGAAAAGATGGAGACCGAGTCGGAGAGCCTTTTGGAACAAGCATTGTTGCTTGTCGATAAAAGCGGAGACAAGAAGACAAAGGGGTACATTCTTTTGGAGAAAGGTCAGATTCTAAGTTCAAAATATTTACAATACAAAACGGAATGCTTGAGGAGCACTCTCTACGGGAAGCTCTGGGTAAAGTTTCAATTTGGCAGATATCCTTTTTTCGAGAATCTCTTTGGTTTAAGAAATAAGAATGTCCGTAAATTGGCGCGGTATGTAAAGTCCTTCAGGGAAAGCTTTTTAGAAGCTGGGCGACTTTTTGAAGAGATCAACGATCCGTCGTCTTCAAGTGCATATTTCAATCTCGCTAATGATCTGAAGACAGCCTACCGTTTTAGAGAGGCCAATAAATGGCTGAAAAAAGCACGAGCACTCGCTCTTAAATACAACGACCTTGTAATGGTTACAAAAATAGATGAGATGGAAAAGATCGTTGCGGCCAGAAATAAAGATGTGCCAGATTATTTGAATGGTGAGGAAAGAGAGGGTGAACCTATGTAAATTTACGTTTATTATTTAGGGTATGGATTTCGATACCGCCGTTAACACCATCAATACTCTCCTCGAGAAAGAAAAGCCCAAACAATTCAGTAGTTCATGGATACTCTCTCGTACTCCTGCGGTGTATCACTTCGTCAGGAAGAATTTGAGAACGGAAAATGACGACATCGATTGGGACAGCTTTACCGTAGCCCTTGATCCGCAATATATAAAACGTTGGATACGATACAAGCGCAGACCTGCTAAGACCTACGAGGATCAATTTGAGGTCGAGGTTATTCTTACCAAATACAAAGACAAGCTGTATACCTTCGTCGCCTCCGTTGAAACTGACGATAGAGACATCCGCAACAAGATCGTCATCGCCCTCGTCCGCACTGCCCAGAAAGGCAACATCCTTGCCCAAGAGGAACTTATAAAATGGCTTCGGTATGTCATCGACGACTGGGTCGAGAAGTATTATCCACTATTCAAATGGAAAGGCTACGGCGAGGAGATTGATGAAAAAATAAAAGGCTGTGTTCGTGGCTACAAATACACAGGCTCATTCATGGGTTATCTGTTCAAGACATTGCAATATTCAGCTCGTGGAATGAGATCACTCCAAGCGTGGTCGCTTGATGATCCTGTCGGAGAAGACGGAGCGACAAAGGTAGATTTCCTCACGCAGGATACCGAGACAGGAGAAGTGAAGTTGTTCGGTAGATAATAATTTATTAAAATATATCCATGACCGATACAAAATGTGAAAAATGCAAAGGTACAGGACAGTATATGTATGACGAGAATCATATAAAGCCTTGTGAAGTTTGCTGTACTCATTCTCAAGGATGGTGGAGGTTGGAAGATAATTACGGCGACGATAACGGCAAATACGCATGCAAGAACGGTTGCGGAACATTGGTTGAAAAAGAACCTAACGTACAGGCGGTGGCTGTATAAAACTACATCTCAACTATCCTCACCACTTTGTTGTTCATCTTCAACTTGCTCTTGAGGCATGACAGTAGTTCTCGCTTCTCCCAGATGCTGCACTCCCGCAGAATGTACTTGGCATAGTTTCGTATATCAATTTCCGCCACCTTAATCGCTTTCTCCTTTACCCCAAGTAGGTTCGAGTTGAATTTCTTGTGTTCCTCGACTTTCGCCTTTATCTTCTCCTTCATGCCGATCTCATCAAGGTCTATCTTGTCCATTAGTACCGCAAGCTGTTCGATCAGCTCGTCCTCGTTGATCCATCCGCACTTGCAGTTCTTGTCATAGAAGCGACAGCATCCGTAGTAGACGTGCCTATGGGTCGTACCGTCCTTCTGCTTCTTGAATTTCTCATCCGCTGTTATCCCTGATCCGCATAGCCCGCAGGTCATGAGCTTTGTGAAGGCAAATTCCTTATGTTCGCTCCTCTCCGTATACACCATGAGCGTCTCCTGCACCTTGTCGAACAGTTCTCTGGTGATTAGCGGTTCATGCTTTCCCTGATACCACTGTCCTCCACCTCTTGGATACTCGAATGAGCCGTAGTAGAAGGTGTTGCGGAGCGTGATGTAGATATTGCTTAAAGTGAACGCTTTGCCATTTCTCGTTTTGAACTTTATATCGTCTTTGAGCCACGAGTGTATCTTTCTTCCGGAGTATTTTTCATACGCCACTTTCTCAAACATCTTCTTTATGATCGGCGCTCGATGTCGATCAATCTCTACCTGACACTTTTTATCTCTGTTCTTGCTATTCAAATATCCAGTCGGAGCAGTGCATGGCCAGAGTCCCATCTCGCATCGTGCCCTTAGTCCTCGCTTCACGTTAAGCACCTTGTTGTCGTTCTCAAGCTTCGCCTGTGAACCAAGAATCATAAGGAGGAACTTCTCGTTCGGGTTGTTGCTGAACTTCTGCCCGTAGGTGCGTATCTCGATGAGCTTCTCGCTGTCCATGAGATCGACGATCCTTCCCAAGTCTCCTGCATTTCTCGATATACGATCCGCAGCCCATGTCAGGATGGCATTGTATTTGCCTTGCTTGATCTCCTCCACTATCTCATTGAAGACTGGCCGTTGGCCTGCCTCCTTGGCGGAGTGCGATTCTTTCTTTACCTCTACGATCTCGAGGCATTCCTTGTCCGCCATGCCCATCATTTCCTTGATCTGGCTGTCGATCGAGAGTATCTGGGCTTCCTCCGATTCCGTCGATTTTCTCGCATAAAGGCAGTATTTAACCCTTACAGGGCTTGGTGGTTTCGCCTCCACTCCTCCTGGCATTTTATGTATGATTTTCATACACACATTGATGACGCAACCCCTCTTGTAAGTCTAGGAGGGGTAGAGTTGGTAACTTTTTATATAAAATAAAAAACAGACCCTGCACATTTCTGTACAAGGTCTGGTGTTTTTTGCCGTACAACGGCAGTTATCGCTCGAACACAAGCAGGTGGTGCCGATCCTGAATCGTGGGCTGATCAAAGCCCAGATCTTCGGAATGCACGCTGTGCCAGCCATATCCTTCAATGCGACGCTTCCATCCGCCTGGAGTCTCGTAAGTCCCAGGGCAAGGAATGTTGGCGTAGTTGAAGAAACGGTTCCACAACGCATCGTTGAGAAGCATGCGCCCCCAATCGGCTTTGGCCTCGTCGTCGGTCGACGCTTCTGGCACAGTCTCGATGATGACGAGTCTGTTTGCCGCGATGCGGTTGAGTTCGGCGAGCAAGCGCTCGTTCTCGGCTTCGTGATGGATCACGTTGGTGAGAACGGCGCACTGGTAGTGGCCATCCGCAACGGGAACCCGATAGCCATCGAAGTGGCGTACCGGCACGCTGACCTTCTCGGCACGGAAGTCTCGGACATCTACGCCCTCGATCTCCATACCGAGCCGGTCGTGAAGCATTTGGGTGAGGACGCCTGCTCCGCAGCCGTAGTCGATCGTGTGCCGAACTCCTTTGAGGTGAGGTTGCAGTTGCTCGAACATGAGCTGGAAACGGCCATTGAGACCGCTCTGGATCATCTCGAACACAGTGTGTCCGCTTGTCGTATTGGTGCGCTCGAAGCATGCCCGGATCTTGCGTTCGGCTTCCTCGATGGTGTCAGCATCGCGAATGGTCGAAAGCAGGAAGAAGGACAGGCTTTCCGCTTGGGATCCCATGCCGATCCGATCGAACGTCGTGATGAAATTCGCGCGGGCTTTGGCGTTGGTGGTCGAGTCGGAAGCTACACGCTTCAACTCGCTGATTAGGATTGCGTTAGGTGAGGCTTTCATGAGCTTCCTTTCGTTGGTTGTGGTTGTTGAGTTTATCAAAGAGCTTGGCCTCGGAAGAGGCCTGGCAGACAAGCTACAAGCTCGCTGCTTAGGCACTCTGATGAGGTTTAAAAACTGCCTATATCCTATCACATTTGTAGCCTTACGTCAAGGGTAAGACTGCCCCAAAATGGCCTTATTTTGCTTCATTTAATCGACTATTCAAAAGGGTTAAAAGCTTGTATTTCTTTCCTCATTTTCTCAAAATCTCTGAAGACCCTGTTGTATATCCGTATGACTTTTCCTTTGCGCTTCTTGGTATCGCCACTCTCAAGAAAATCGACGAGGTCATCGTCGATAAAAGACGCTAGAGAAATGTATGAAGCAACCAGTAGCCTGATCCGCTCCTTGATTGCCATTTTCAGGTGCCGTTTGGATTCAGGCAACTTTGAAATACGGTTAAAGGGCGTAAAGCCAGTTGGCTCATGATATTTGAAATGCTTTGAGGCATCTATGATTGCTTCTATATCGTCGTCTTTCACCCCTTAACTGATGACGCTGATCCCTAAAGTCGTCCAGTTGGTAACTGACTACACAAATTTCGATATGTAAGCTAGGGTACCAAGTGCCCCTCAAAAGGCTTCAAAAAGGTCAAAAAAACTGCTAAAATGTCAATAACTATGAAATTAAACGCTCAAGAATTGGAACTATTCAGAGATCTCGAAACAAGCCTGCATAAAAAGGCCGTGCGCAATTCTGCTGAGCAAGTTTCTGAATTAATAGCCGATGAGTTTATAGAATTCGGAAGCTCTGGCGGTATCTACGATAAAACTTCAACTATTGAGAGCCTGAAAGAAGAAGCTGTGGATTTAGAAATTACCGTTGAAGACTTTGTCACTCAGAATCTTGCTGATGGCGTAGTTCTTGTGACATACAGAACGTCGAAGCTTGATACAGACACAATGACAAAATTCTCATCCCTCCGCAGTTCCATTTGGAAAAATATTAACGGTAAATGGCAGATGTTTTTCCATCAAGGAACAAAGATTCAACCTTAAATCATTATGCGAGAAATAACATGGAATGAATTTGAGAAAGTTGAGACACGAGTTGGTACTATCATCCAAGTCGACGATTTTCCTGAAGCTAAAAAGCCTGCCTACAAACTTCAGATTGATTTTGGAGAATTCGGCATCAAGCGTTCAAGTGCACAAATAACAACTCTCTATACAAAGGGTGAGCTTATTGGAAAGCAGGTTGTTTGTGTTATCAATTTTCCAATCAAGAAAATCGGTCCCTACGAATCGGAGGTACTCACCACTGGTTTCTATCGAGAAAGCGGAGACGTTGTTCTCGCAGTTCCTGACAAGGAGGTTCCGAATGGAACTAAGTTGGGCTAATTACACCTATGTTTAAAAGAATAATTATCAAAGTGGGTACAAAGGTACTCACGAGCAAAGATGGCAAACTAGATCGCAATATCATTGAACATATTGTTGAGCAGATTATCGCTATCCGAAATAAGGGCTGCGAAGTCGTGCTGGTTACTTCAGGAGCTGTTGGGTCTGGTAGAGCAATTATGAAGTCTGGTGATAAAGAAGAAACACTTGCTGACAAACAAGTGTATGCCGCTGTTGGGCAAGTAGCACTAATGAATACCTATGCCGAGTATCTTAAAAAACATGACGTTCAGTCGGCTCAGATTCTTGTGACGAAAGAGGACTTTAGAGACAGAGTTCACTATCGAAACATGGAGACCTGCTTCTTGAACGTACTTCGAGATAATGTGCTACCAATCGTAAACGAGAATGATGTCGTTGCGGTTAAAGAGCTTATCTTTACCGATAATGATGAATTAACAAGTTTGGTGGCCCTTCAGCTCAATGCCGATGCAGTATTTATTCTCACAAGCGTTGGTGGAGTCATTGCTGGAGATTTTAACGATCCAAATGCTCAAGTAATTTCAGAAATTAAAATTGATGATCTCCGGTCTGCCGAAAAATTTGTGACTGCTGACAAAAGCAGCGGGGGTCGTGGCGGAATGCTCACGAAATTCGCAATGGCTCGAAAAATGATTTCTGCAGGTATTACTGTTTTTATGCTCAATGGAAAAAAGCAAAATGGAATAGTTGATATTTTTGAAGGTAAACAGCTTGGTACAAAATTCTCTCCCCATAAGAAAGTATCATCAAGGAAACGTCGCATTGCGCATGGTGACAGCCTTGCCCGAGGAAGCATCGTGGTGAATAAGTGTTTCGAGGATCAGATATTTGAAGGGAAAAAAGCAATGAGTCTTTTGCCTGTAGGCATTCTTTCAGCTACAGGAGAATTTAAGAAAGGAGATATTGTAAAAATCACTACTGAGAAAGGAAGAGTGATTGGGTGTGGTATTTCAAAAAGCGATATGGAGTCGATAAATAAAATTGCGGGTACAAAAGGCGGTAAGGCAGTCGTTCACTATGATGATCTTTTTGTGTATTAAGAATTATCTATGAAAATCATCTCCTGGAACGTAAATGGAATACGATCAGTCTTTCGAACCACGTTTCTTAACTATCTTAAGGAATGCGATCCTGACATTATTTGCCTTCAAGAAATTAAAGCCGATTATAATGAGTTAACTGATGAATTCTCAAAGATTGATGGATATTATGCGTACTTCAACTCTTCGAGCATGAAAAAGGGTCACTCGGGTGTGGCTATTTATACGAAAATTAAACCTTTGTCCGTAGAAACAAAGCTTGGCATCAATCGGTTTGATGACGAAGGTAGATGTCTGAAGCTCACATTTGATGATTTTACTCTCTTCAATTTCTATATCCCTAATGGTGGCCGAGACAAGCATGATATTCCATATAAGCTGGAAGTCTACAAACAACTCTTTCCGATCTTCAAATCACTCGCAGATAAGAATGTGATTCTCACAGGAGATTTTAATATTGCCCATTCTGAAATTGACTTATTCAATGCGAAGCAGAATTACGGCAATACGATGTTTACCCCTCAAGAACGGGAACAACTTACTACGCTTTTGGGTCTGGGATATGTCGATACATTTCGATATAAATATCCAGAGAAAAAATCCTATACATGGTGGCCGTATATGGCCGATCTCCGCGATCGAAATATTGGTTGGCGCATAGATTATTTTTACGTAACGGAATCACTCAAACCTCTTATTAAAGACGCCTTTACACAACGAGAAGTATTGGGATCTGATCATGGTCCGCTAGGACTTTTGCTTGATAAAGAGATTAAGATAATCGAAAAGCCTGTACACCAAAAATCTGCTCCTGCTACGCTTTTTGATTAAGTCTGTCGAGAGCTTTCTCCCAAATGTATTTTTGTGAAGCAAGGTTTACGTAAGAAGCCACTTCATCTTTTTGTATCCACTTAAACACATGATTTGCAGCCTCTGATTCTTTTACTTCTGCTTGTTCAGAATCAATAAGTTCAAACAGTAATCCTATAGCGTTTGAGATTCTATTTTCTTTCTTATGAGCAGCGTAATAGCCAGACTTTGTTCTACCAACTTCTGTAACAAATTTTATATTTTTATATCCAGTTTCTTCTAGAGTTTCTCGGGAAGCTGCAATGACTGGGTCCTCATCGTTTTCAATTCCACCAATGACAAAAGTCTTCCAGTTGAATTTTTCCCAATCAAGACAAAGAACCTCATCCGTTTTCGGATTATAGATAATTGTATTTATAGTAGCCCTCTCAACAATAGGAAGATCAGGGCTGAGCTTTGATTCTTCATCTTCAAAATATGGAATATTAATATCAGTCATGACAGATATTATATCACCAGAATTGGTTCTTGTTGAAGCCTTATTTTAAGGCTTATATCCCAATATACGGAAATTGCGGTAAATCATCTTCCTCAAAATCCTCTTGCTGTGTTGGCCTCTGAATAATTCTTTTGTCTTTGGCGATAGTGAGGGCAAGCGCATCTGGAATGGATGAATCAATGCCTTCTTCCATAAGTGTCTCCC